>Ga0070728_10002254_pt1 | contig 24627 bp, 26 predicted proteins | sample tdDd471_FD_66723 | JGI IMG/M metagenome (GOLD analysis project Ga0070728, IMG submission 66723) | Marine sediment microbial communities from the Atlantic coast under amendment with organic carbon and nitrate - tdDd47.1 | ecosystem: Environmental > Aquatic > Marine > Coastal > Sediment | place...
AGCGGGTCGCTTCCGACAACCCTTGGGGCGAAGGCGCGACGACGCTCGAATGGACCCTGACCTCGCCGCCGCCGTTCCACCAGTTTGAGACCTTGCCGCGGATAAGGTAAGAAGGTCTCCCGCATTCCCTTTGTCCGGAAGCGGGCAATGGGAGAACGGGAGGCGAGGAAAACCATGACGCTCACGGAGAACACCCGGCAATACGCTGCGGAAGCCGCCTGGCAGGGGGGAACGGGGTCGGTGCGCGACTTCGTTTCGCTGCTCAAGCCGCGGGTGATGTCGCTGTCGATCTTCACCGCGCTGGTCGGCCTGATCGCAGCTCCCGTGAGCCTGCATCCCGTGCTCGCCGCCGTCTCGATCCTGTGCATCGCCGTCGGCGCCGGGGCCTCGGGCGCGCTCAACATGTGGTACGATTCCGACATCGACGCGCTGATGAACCGGACCCGCGGCCGTCCGATTCCCTCGGGCCGGATTACCCGGTCGGAGGCCCTCGCCTTCGGCACCACCCTCGCCATCGGCTCGGTCCTGGTGCTCGGCCTCGCCGCCAACTGGGCCGCCGCCGCGCTGCTCGCGTTCACCATCTTCTTCTACGTCGTCGTCTACACCATGTGGCTGAAGCGTTCGACGCCGCAGAACATCGTCATCGGCGGCGCCGCCGGAGCGTTCCCGCCGATGATCGGCTGGGCCGCGGCGACCGGCGGCGTGTCGGTCGAGAGCGTGGTGATGTTCGCCATCATCTTCATCTGGACGCCGCCGCATTTCTGGGCGCTGGCCCTGTTCAAGTCCGACGATTTCCGCCGCGCCCGGCTGCCGATGATGCCGCTGGTCGCCGGCGAGACCTCGACCCGCCGGCAGATCCTCGCCTATTCGATCGTGCTGGCGCCGGTCGGCGTTCTGCCCTACGCGCTCGGGTTCGCCGGGTCGGTCTACGGCGCCGCCGCGTCCTGCCTCGGCGCCGCCTTCCTGTATTTCGCCTACCGGGTGTTCCGGGCGCGCGAGGGCGATGCCGCCCGCCGTGCGGCCATCAGCCTGTTCTCGTTCTCGATCCTCTACCTGTTTCTGCTCTACGTGCTGTTGCTCGCCGACAGCGTCATGAAGGATTTCGGCCTTGCGGGATAACGGAAACGCGATCGAGAAAACGGAGGACAAGGGTGTCGAGCTGACCGACGAGCAGAAAAGGCTTCGGCGCACGCGCTCGATCGCCATCGGACTGGCGTTGGCGGCGCTGGTGGTGCTGTTCTACGTGATCACTATCGTCCGCATGGGCGGGATGAGGGAGGCCGGATGACCGGGATCGCCCCTCCAGAGATTCCGGACCCGGAGAACCGGACGACCGGGCGCAAGGCCTTCGGCCTCAGCCGCAACATGCGGGTGGTGGCGGTCTGCGTCGCCCTGCTCGCCGGCATGAGCACGCTGGCCGCTTCCGCCGTGCCGCTCTACAACCTGTTCTGCCGGGTGACCGGCTATGGCGGCACCACCCAGCGGGCCGAGGCCGCGCCGAGCGCCGCCTCCGTCCTGGGGCGCGAGGTGACCGTCCGCTTCGATTCGACCAACGTCCACAAGAATCTGCTGTTCAAGCCGAAGCAGCGCACGATCCGGCTCAGGATCGGCGAGACCCGCAAGATCTACTACATCGCCGAGAACAAGACCGACAAGCGAATGGAGACGACGGCGAGTTTCAATGTCTCGCCGGGGCTTGCCGGGCGGTATTTCAGCAAGATCGAGTGCTTCTGCTTCACCGAGCAGGTGCTCGAGCCGCGCCAGCGCGTCGAGATGCCGGTGGTCTTCTACATCGACCCTGAAATGGCGCTCGACAAGGATCTCGCGCATATCAGCACGATCACGCTTTCCTACACCATCTTCATCACGGACGAGCCCGCCCAACCGGTGGCGGTCGCGCCCGGTTCCAAGCAATCCAAGGAGAACCTGTAGCCGTACGGGATCGCCGGCGCGTCCGGTGAAATCGGCGTATCGCGGGGAGAATTCAATGGCCGAAGCCCATAACACCGATCACGAATACCATCTTGTGGACCCGAGCCCCTGGCCGGCACTGGCGTCGTTTGGAGCGCTGCTGCTGGCGATCGGCGCCATCGCCTTCATGCAGTCCAACCTGGGCGGCAGCCTGGTCCTGTTCGGAGTGAACCTGACCGGCTGGGGCCTGTTCGCGGTCGGCCTCGTTGTCGTGCTCTACGTCATGTTCGCCTGGTGGCGGGACGTGATCAAGGAAGCCCAGACCGGCCATCACACCAAGGTGGTGCAGCTGCATCTGCGCTACGGCATGATCCTGTTCATCGCCTCCGAGGTGATGTTCTTCGTCGCCTGGTTCTGGGCGTTCTTCGACGCCTCGCTGTTCGCGGGCGAGGCGAAGCAGGTTCTGCGCACCGAGTATACCGGCGGTCACTGGCCCCCCGCGAGCGTCCAGGTCTTCGATCCCTGGCACCTGCCGCTGCTCAACACCCTGATCCTGCTGACGTCGGGCACCACGGTCACCTGGGCCCATCACGCGCTCCTGCACAACGACCGCAAGGGCCTTGTCCAGGGCCTGACCCTGACCGTGATCCTCGGCCTGATCTTCACCGGCGTGCAGGCCTACGAATACGGCCACGCGGCGTTCACGTTCTCCGGCGGCATCTACGGGGCGACCTTCTTCATGGCGACCGGTTTCCACGGCTTCCACGTGATCATCGGCACCATCTTCCTGTTCGTCTGCCTGTTGCGGGCGATGAAGGGGCACTTCACCCCGGATCACCATTTCGGCTTCGAGGCGGCGGCCTGGTACTGGCACTTCGTCGACGTCGTCTGGCTGTTCCTGTTCGCCTGCGTCTATGTCTGGGGCACCGGCAGCGCCGCCACCGGTCACTGAGGCGCCATAGCTGCTAACTGTCCGGCGGACGGGCCGGATGGAGGGAAATCGTGTCTGACGAGTACACCGGACCGAAGGTTTCGGCGATAGCGGCCGGCTTCAAGGGGCGCTGCCCGCGTTGCGGCAAGGGCTCCCTGTTCGACGGCTTCATCAAGGTCGCCGACGAGTGCAAGGTCTGCCGCTTCGACCTGCGCTTCGCCGATTCCGCCGACGGTCCGGTGGTGTTCATCACCATGATCGTCGGCTTCATCGTCGTCGGCGCGGCGCTGGTCGTCGAGTTCTCCTACCAGCCGCCGATCTGGCTCCACATGGTGCTGTGGATTCCGCTGCTGACCATCCTCGCCCTGGGGATGCTGAGGCCCGCCAAGGGCCTGCTGATCGCGGCCCAGTACCATCACCGCGCAGAGGAAGGCCGGCTCGTCGACGATCCGCCCGAAGCCGGGCGCTAGCAAAAGATGGCCGAGAGCCGGCAGCCGGTCGCCCTGAACCGCTGGTCGCTGATCGGCCTGGCGGTCGGCGTCGTCTTCTGCGCCGGCGTGCTGATCTCGCTCGGCAATTGGCAATTGCACCGGCTCGACTGGAAGCTCCACCTCATCGACACGGTCGAGAAGCGGACGAAGTTGCCGCCGGTCGCGGCCCCCGGCCCCGACGCCTGGGGCGGGAAGACGCTCGAGGAGAACAATTACCGGCCGGTGCGCCTGACCGGCCGTTTTCTCCACAAGGGCGAGGCGCATGTTCTGACCTCGCTTAGCGAGCCGCGTGGCCGTTTCGGCGGGCCCGGATATCTGATCTTCACGCCGTTCGAAACCGAAGACGGCTGGACCGTGATGGTCAATCGCGGCTTCGTGCCGAGCCCGTTGAAGGATCGGAAGAAGCGGCCCGAGAAGCCGGAGATCGCCGGCGAGGTGACGGTCGAGGGCCTGTTCCGGGCGCCGCCGCCGCCCAATGCCTATGCGCCCGATCCGCAGATCGACAAGAATGTCTGGTATTCCCGCGACGTGTTGAAGATGGCCGAGACCGCCGGCCTGCCGGTCGGCAGGACCGCGCCCTATACGGTCGACCTCGTGGCGAAGGAAACGCCCGCCGGCGGCATACCCCAGGCCGGCGAGACGCGGATGCACTGGGTCAACAACCACCTGCAATACGCCCTGACCTGGTACGGTCTGGCCCTCGCCCTTCTCGGCGTCTACGGCGCCTTCATGTGGACCAATGTGATCCGCCCGAAACGCAGGCAGGGCGCTTCGCGCGCCTGACCTGGATTTCGTTCCAGAGCGCGGATGGCGGCCGGTCCCATTCGGTCGGTTGGTTTTTCTCGTTCACGGCCGTACCGCGCCCCAAAAGGTGCGCTGGCCTGCACGGGCGCGGCGCATAAGCGCCGGGCCGCGCTTGCGGCCTGCGTCCCCCGCCCCTGGCGGGGCGAGTGGACTTAAGGGAGATCGCCGGCAAGTATCGTTCTTCTCAAGACGGCCGTTTGAAGTCCCTCGCAGACGCCGCGTCCGGGAAATTCGGGCACACTCGAACACACTACGCGTCGGGGATGACAGAGTGTATTGTGATTTCGGAGAAAACAACCGACGCCTGAATGAGACTTCCGGTAAGTCTGTTCGTTCCGAAGGAACGGCAGACGCAGGCCGCAAGCGCGGCCCGGCGCCCCTGCGCCGCGCCCGTGCAGGCCAGCGCGCCCTTGGCGCGCGGTGCGGCCGTGAACGGAAAAAACATTAACCGCGCCTTCGGCGCGGTTAATGCCGCGAAGCGTGGGTCTGCTTTTCGAGCAGCTTGCGGGCTTCGTCGGCGTTCATCGGCTGGCCGTAGAGGAAGCCTTGCGCGTATTCGCAGCCGAGCTGCAGCAGTTCGAGCGCGTCGGATTCGCTTTCCGCTCCTTCCGCGACGACTTCCATGCCGAGGTCGTGGGCCATGGCGATGATCGAGCGCAGGATGACCGGTCGCGGGCCCTTGCCGTTCGACGAGCGAACGAAGGACTGGTCGACCTTGATCGTGTCGAAGGGAAAGCGCTGCAGGTAGCTGAGCGACGAATAGCCGGTGCCGAAATCGTCGAGCGACAGGCCGGCGCCGAGGTCGCGGATGCGTTCGAGCACCTTGGCGGCGTGCTCGGGATTCTCCATCACCAGCGATTCGGTGACTTCCAGCTTCAGCGTTCCCTCGACCACGTCCGAGCGGGTGAGAACCGCCTTGACGTCGTTGATCAGGTCGTGGCGCAGCAATTGCCGGCTGGAGACGTTGACGCTGACGAAGATCGGATAGGGATAGCCGGCCATCTGGTGCTGCCAGCGCGCCAGTTGCCGCGCCGCCCGGTCGAGCACGAACAGGCCGAGCTGGATGATCATGCCCGAGCGTTCGGCGATCGGGATGAATTCGCCCGGCAGGATGCGGCCGCGCTTGGGATGGTCCCAGCGGATCAGCGCCTCGAAGCCGGCGACGGTCTTGTCGGAGAGGTCGACGATCGGCTGGAACAGGATCTTGATCTCCTCGCGTTCCAGCGCCCGGCGCAGGTCGGATTCGGTCTCGAGCTCGTCGACCCCGTGCTGGCGCAGCGACGGCCGGAAGGCCTCGATGCGGTCGCCGCCCAGGCGCTTGGCGTGGAACATCGCCATTTCCGCGTCCTTGACGATCTCGTCGCGGCGGCGCTCGGCGTTTTCGGGCACGGCGATGCCTATCGAGGCGGTGAGGAAGATCTCGCGCTCGCCGAAGGCGATCGGCGCCCTGAGCGCCCGCCGGGCGGAATCGGCGAAGGAGGCGACCCGGTCCGGGTTCTGCTCGGAGAGCAGGATCATGGCGAACTGGTCGCCGTGATAGCGGGTCAGCGTGTCCTGCGGCTTGAGGATGCGGGCGAGGCGGCGGGCGATGGTCAGAAGGATCGAATCGCCCACCGACATGCCGACGCTGTCATTGACCTGCTTGAAGCGGTCGATATCGACCAGGATCAGCGACGGCTTGGCGGTGCCCTCGGCGCGGGCCCGGGCGAGCGCCGCGTCGAGCCGGTCGAACAGCAGCTCCCGGTTCGGCAGGCCGGTGAGGTTGTCGTGCACCGCGTCGTGCAGCAGCCGTTCCTCGGCGGTCTTGGTTTCGGTCACGTCGAGCAGCGTGCCCACGCAGCGCAGGACCTCGCCGTCGGAGCCGACGATCGGCCGTGCGCGCAGCTTGAACCACAGGAAGTGGCCGTCCTGGGAGCGCAGCCGGAAGGTCTGGGAAATGCGTCCGCGACGCTGGTCGATCACCGCGTCGAGCGTCGAGCGGAAGCGGTCGCGTTCGTGCGGGTGGATGATGTCGAGCCAGTCCCGCGCCGGCCCGTCGAGCGTGCCGCGCTTGAGGCCGAGCAGATCCTCGGCCTCCGCCCCGGTATGGATACGGTCGCGGGCCACGTCCCAGTCCCACAGGATGTCGCCGGCGCCGGTCAAGGCCAGCGCTCGGCGTTCGGCGTCGTTGATCAGTCCCTGTGCCAGCGCCCCGCCGGCGAAGGCGTGCTGCATCACCGTGAATCCGATCAGCAGCACGATCAGCACCATGCCGCCGTCGAGCGCCGGCTGCACCAGGTCGTTGGACAGCCCGCCGGTGACCGCCATGCTCGCCCCGAGCAGCCAGACCATCAGCAGGAACCAGGTCGGGATCAAGAGGATCGCCCGGTCGAAGCTCTGCAGCGCCAGATAGACGATGACCGCGAAGCCGCAGATGCCGATGAACACCAGCGACAGCCGGGCGATGCCGGCGGCGATTCCCGGATCGGCGATGGCGACGCCGAGCAGGCCGAACAGCACGAACAGCGAGGCGGCGGCGACATGCGAATAGCGCACGTGCCAGCGGTTGAGGTTGAGATAGGCGTAGAGGAAGATCACCAGCGTCACCGCCAGCATCACCTCGGCGCTCGCCCGGTAGAGCGGGTCGTTGCCCTGGGTGATCCGGAACACCTTGTTCCAGAAACCGAAATCGATGCACAGATAGGCGAGCACCGCCCAGGCGAGCCCGGCCGTGGCCGGGAACAGGATGGTCCCCTTGACCACGAAGACGATGGTCAGGAACAGGGCCAGAAGGCCCGATATGCCCAGCACGATGCCGCGATACAGCGTGTAGGAATTGACCGTGTCCTTGTAGGCGTTGGGTTCCCACAGGCGCAGCTGCGGCAGGTTGCGCGAGCGCATCTCGGCGACGAAGGTGACAACAGCGCCCGGATTCAGGGTGATGTGGAAGACGTCGGCCTCGCGGCTCGGCTGGCGTTCCGGCGCGAAGCCCTGGCTCGGGGTGATGGTGGCGATGCGCGAGGAGCCGAGATCCGGCCAGATCACGCGGCTGCCGACGAGCTGGTAGAAGGGAGCGACGATCAGCCGGTCGATCTGCTCGTCGGACGGGTTCGACAGGGCGAAGACGAACCAGTTGACGTTGCCGGATTCACTGGCCGAAATCTCGATCCGCCTGACGATGCCGTCGGAGCCGGGCGCGGTCGACACCTGGATCTTGCCGCCGGCGCCGCGATGGATCTCCACCGATCGGGTGAGTTCGATGGCGTCGACGTTTTCCGGCACCGGGATGGCCTCCAGCGCCCGCGCGGGCAGGCTGGCGAGGAACACCGCAAAGAAGATCAGCCCCCAAACGCCATGCGCCGACAAACGCATCAACCCTCCACGCGTGTCGCCACGCCGTTCTTTACTCGCACTTCGATCGACCTGCCGGGATCTTTCAGCCGTGCCTCTGGGGCAGGGCGATGGAAGGGCACTAACCCGGGCGGTTCCCCGTCTGAGTTCTCCGCCCGTACTCTCCTTCTCTAGTACGGACTTCCACGCCGCTTCACAAGGGGCGTTTGCCGTCCCCGGCGGCGCAAATCACGGTTTCCGGGGTCTCGATACCGGGTGCTTCGGGCTCCGGACCGTCGGGGTCGTCGACCAGTCGCGCATAGAGCAGATGATCCTGCCAGCGGCCATCGATGCGGAGGTATTTCCGGGCATAGCCCTCGTAGCGGAAGGAGCATTTCTCCAGGAGGCCCTTCGAGGCGTCGTTGACCGGCAGGCAGGCGGCCTCGATCCGGTGCAGCCGCAGGGTCGCGAATGCATAGGCCAGCAGCGCCGGAACCGCCTCGGTCATGTAGCCCTGACGGGCATGGGGTTCGCCGATCCAGTAGCCCAGCGTCGCCGTCTGGGTCACCCCGCGCCGAACGTTGGAGAGGGTCAGCCCGCCGATCAGCAGGTCGTCGTCCTTCAGGAAGAGGAAGAACGGATAGCCACGGTCGGCGCGCCGTTCTGCGCGGCCGCGCCGGACCCGCTGGCGGAAGGCCAGCGCGGTCAGGTCGCCCCTCGGCCAGGTCGGCTCCCACGGGGTCAGGAACGCCCGGCTGCGTCCGCGGATTTCGGACCATGCGGCGAAGTCGTCGACCTGGGGCGCCCTGAGATAGACCCTTTCGGCCTCGATCCCGGGGTCTGCCGGCGATGAGAACAGTTTTCGTAGCGCCCCCAGCATCCCCCGCCCTTGTCCGTCCAAGCCGTCAGCCGTGCAGCGCCATGCTGCCCGAACGCAGCCTTTCGGCGATCTCGTCCGCCGAGATCAGCGTCTCCACCGGTCCGACGGCTGCCAGCGTCGGCGTCGACCTTGTGACGATTTCGCCGGCGAGCCGGGAAATGTCGGCAAGCGTCACCGCATGGATGCGCTCGGTCAACTCCTCGGTCGTCAGCGGCCGTCCGTAGAGCAGGATCTGCCGGGCGATCTGGCCGGCGCGGGTCGCCGGGCTTTCGAGCGCCATCAGCAGGCCCGCCTTCATCTGGTTGCGCGCCCGGTCGAGCTCGTCCGCTCCGATGCCGTCGGCCACCTTCAGCAGTTCCTGGCCGATCACCGGCATCAGCTCGCCGAGATCCTCGGCGCCGGTTGCGGCATGGATGGCGAACAGGCCGGTATCGGAGAACGCCCAGTGGAAGGCGTAGACCGAGTAGCACAGCCCGCGATTTTCCCGCACTTCCTGGAACAGGCGCGAGGACATGCCGCCGCCGAGGACGGAGGCGAAGAGCTGGGCGGCGAAATAGTCCTCGTGGCCGAACGGGCGGCCTTCGAAGCCGAGCGTCACCTGCGCCTCCATCAGCGGCCGCCGCTCGGTCTTCTCGCCGCCCACGTAGCGCGCCGGGCTCACCGAGGGGCCGGTTTCGGCGCGGAACGGCGAGAACCGCTCGGTGGCGATGCGGACGATCTCGTCGTGGTCGATCGCGCCGGCGGCGCCGATGACGATCGCCGGGCCCTTGTAGTGGACGTCGAGATAGTGGCGCAGGGCATCGGGATCGAAGCCGCTGACCGCGTCCTGGGTGCCGAGGATCGAGCGGCCGAGGGCCTGGTCGGGATAGGCCGCCTCCTGGAACAGGTCGAACACCCGGTCGTCGGGCGAATCGAAGGCGGCGCCGATCTCCTGCACGATGACGTGCTGCTCGCGCCGGAGCTCGCCGGCGTCGAACACGGAATCGATCAGGATGTCGCTGAGGATGTCGAGCGCCAGCGGCACGTCGGCCTTGAGCACGCGGGCGTAATAGGCGGTGTTCTCGACGCTGGTCGCCGCGTTGACCTCGCCGCCCGCCGCCTCGATCTCCTCGGCGATCATCCGCGCCGTGCGCCGGCGGGTGCCCTTGAAGGCCATGTGCTCGAGCAGGTGGGAAATCCCGTGCTGATGGCGTTTCTCGGCCCGCGATCCGACGCCGATCCACACCCCCAGCGCCGCCGTCTCCAGCCGCGGCATCGCGTCGGTGACGACCGTCAGCCCGTTGTCGATCTTCGTAACCCGTACACTCATCGTCTCACTGTCCCGCCGCCGTCAGCGCCGCCCGGCTGCGGCTTTCGATGGTCCGCTCTATCTCGCCGATGTCGTTCGGCCGCACGATCAGGTGTTCCTCGCGCTGCATCAGGTCGCCGAGCCAGTGCGGCAGCGGCGCCGCCTGGCCGCTCGCGGCAAGCACCGCGTCGGGGAATTTCGCCGGATGGGCGGTCGACAGCGTGATCATCGGCACGCCCTCGGCCATGTGCCGCTCGGCGACCGCCACGCCGACGGCGGTGTGCGGGTCGAGCAGATAGCCGCTTTCGGCGAACAGGGCGGCGATCGTCGCCGCGGTCTCGTCCTCGTCGGCGCGGCCGGCGGCGAATTCGCCGCGAATGGCGGCGAGGCTTTCCCCGGGAACCTCGAAACCGCCCGACTGCTTCAGCCGATCCATCATCGAGCGCACCGGTTCGGGGTCGCGGCCGACCGCGTCGAACAGGAGCCGTTCGAAATTCGACGACACCTGGATATCCATCGACGGCGAACTCGTCGGCAGCACTTTGCCGGTCTCGTAGCGGCCGGTCTCAAGCGTCCGGGCGAGGATGTCGTTGACATTGGTGGCGATGACCAGTTCGCGGATCGGCAGGCCCATGCGCTTGGCCACGTAGCCGGCGAAGATGTCGCCGAAATTGCCGGTGGGTACGGTGAAGGAGACCGGCCGGGCGGGCGCGCCGAGACTCAAAGCGGCGGTGAAGTAGTAGACGATCTGGGCCATCACCCGGGCCCAGTTGATGGAATTGACGCCGGAGAGCTGCAGCCGGTCGCGGAAGCCGTGATTGTTGAACAGGGCTTTTACCAGCGCCTGGCAATCGTCGAACGTCCCCTCCACCGCGATGGCGTGGACATTGGCGTCGCCGAGCGTCGTCATCTGCCGCTGCTGCACGGGCGAGACCCGGCCCTTGGGGAACAGCACGAAAATGTCGGCATTGTCGCGGCCGCGAAAGGCTTCCGCGGCGGCGCCGCCGGTATCGCCCGAGGTGGCGCAGACGATGGTCGTCCGCCGGCCCCGGCGGTTGAGCACGTGGTCCATCAGCCGGGCGATGAGCTGCATCGCCACGTCCTTGAAGGCCAGCGTCGGGCCGTGGAACAGCTCGGCGAGATAGTGGTTGGGGGCGATCTGGGTGACCGGCGTCACCGCCCGGTGACGGAAGCCGGCATACGCTTCCTCGATCATCGCCCTGAGATCGGCCTCGGCGATGTCGTCGCCGACGAAAACCCGCGTGACCTCGAACGCCACGTCCTGGTAGCGCCGGCCGACCAAACCGGCGATCGTCTCGGGCGGCAGCTTCGGCCACTCGGCTGGCACGTAGAGCCCGCCATCGGCGGCCAGTCCCGTGAGCAGAACCTCGGCAAATCCTGCCGCCGGCGCCGATCCGCGGGTGCTGACATACTGCACGCGTGGTGTCTCCTTCAGTGGGTCCGGGACGGGTTCCGGACGGAAATTCGGGGCCGTCGCCGGGGCGCGGGCCTGTCCGGGCCCCGTCCGCGCGGCTCCCGGTCGTCCTGAGGGTCCCGGGGGGAGCGGGCATCGTATCGGTTCGCCGCCGCCGGAGCAAATATCAAAGCGGGAAATCCGGCCTCCGAAAACCAAAAAACCCCGGACATGCCGGGGTTTTCGGAGGTAGAAGCGAAGAAATCCCGTGTGGGCCGGCCTTACTGCAGGTCGAGCGCCGTCAGCACGTCGGTGATCTCGTCGATCCGCCGCTGCGCCGCCGCCCGCGCCTCGTCGGTCTTGGCGTCCGAGAGGTCTTCCCGCGCATGGCCCATCTCGGTGGCGAGCGCGCCGCGATCGAGTTCCTCGATCGGCATCGCCTGCTCGGCGAGGATGGTCAGGCCGTTGGGATTGGTGTCGGCGAAGCCGCCGCGAATGAAGATATTGCGCTCGCCGCCGGAGACTTCGCGGACGGTGATGAAACCGGGCCGGATCGTCGACATGAACGGCGCGTGGTCCTTCAGCACGCCGAAATCGCCTTCGGTTCCCGGAACCACCACTTCCACCACCTCTTCCGACATCAACAGCCGTTCGGGGGCGACGAGATCGAATTTGAAGGGCTCGCTCATTGAATGGTCGCGGAGATGCCGCGCTCCTCGATGTCTTCTTCAGTTTGCAACCGGCTGCCGCAGAAGGGGCAATAGCTCAGCGCGTGGTCGTACATGCCGAGATCGCCGTCCTCGCTGGGCGCGAAGCCGACGGTCAGATAGATCCGGCCGTCGTCCTCGTAGATCGTCGGGCTGAATTCGTCGGCATGCATCAGCGCGTTCAGCGTCGCGCAGCATTCCCCGAACCGCTGGTCCGACATGTACTTTACTCCAATACCCGGCTGCTCCCGTGTGCCCGATGGGGCCCGTCGCGGGAAGAAGCCGGTGCCGCTAGGCCGCTTCCGCCGCCAGCCGCTGCGCTTTCTCGACGGCGTCCTCGATGGTGCCGACCATGTAGAACGCCGCTTCCGGCAGGTGGTCGTATTCGCCGGCGCACACCGCCTTGAACGAGCGGATGGTGTCCTCGAGCGACACCAGGACGCCCGGGAAGCCGGTGAACACTTCGGCCACGTGGAAGGGCTGCGACAGGAAGCGCTCGATCTTGCGGGCGCGGGCCACGGTCAGCTTGTCCTCTTCCGACAATTCGTCCATGCCGAGAATGGCGATGATGTCCTGGAGCGCCTTGTAGCGCTGCAGGATCTCCTGCACCTGGCGAGCGGTCCGGTAGTGTTCTTCGCCGATGATCCGCGGATCGAGCATGCGCGAGGTCGAATCGAGCGGGTCCACCGCCGGGTAGATGCCCTTTTCCGAGATCGCGCGGTTGAGAACCGTTGTCGCGTCCAGGTGGGCGAACGAGGTCGCCGGCGCCGGATCGGTGAGGTCGTCGGCGGGCACGTAGATCGCCTGCACCGAGGTGATCGAGCCCTTGTGGGTGGTGGTGATCCGCTCCTGCAGGGCGCCCATGTCGGTCGCCAGCGTCGGCTGGTAGCCCACCGCGCTCGGGATGCGGCCCAGCAGAGCCGACACTTCCGAGCCGGCCTGGGTGAAGCGGAAGATGTTGTCGACGAAGAACAGCACGTCCTGGCCCTGGTCGCGGAAATGCTCGGCGACGGTCAGGCCGGTCAGGCCGACGCGGGCGCGGGCTCCCGGCGGCTCGTTCATCTGGCCGAACACCAGCGCGCATTTCGAGCCTTCGCCGCCGCCCTGCTTGTTCACGCCGGATTCGATCATTTCCCAGTAGAGGTCGTTGCCCTCGCGGGTCCGCTCGCCGACGCCGGCGAACACCGAGTAGCCGCCATGCGCCTTGGCGATGTTGTTGATCAGCTCCTGGATCAGCACCGTCTTGCCGACGCCGGCGCCGCCGAACAGGCCGATCTTGCCGCCGCGGGCGTAGGGCGCCAGCAGGTCGACGACCTTGATGCCGGTCTCGAGGATCTCGGCTTCCGTCGACTGGTCGACATATTCGGGCGCCGGCTGGTGGATGGCGCGGACGCCTTCCTGCTTGATCTCGCCGGCCTCGTCGATCGGCTCGCCGATGACGTTCATGATCCGGCCGAGCGTGCCGTCGCCGACCGGCACCGCGATCGGCTGGCCGGTGTCGCGCACTTCCTGGCCGCGCACCAGGCCTTCGGAGATGTCCATGGCGATGGTGCGCACGGTGTTCTCGCCCAGATGCTGCGCCACTTCGAGCACCAGCCGGTTGCCGCCATTGTCGGTTTCCAGCGCGTTGAGGATCTGCGGCAGGTGATCGTCGAACTGCACGTCCACGACGGCGCCGATAACCTGCTTGACCCGTCCGACCTTGTTGTCAGCCATCTTGCTATCCTTGTCTTCAGTCCGTTCAGAGCGCTTCGGCGCCCGAGATGATTTCGATCAGTTCCTTGGTGATCTGCGCCTGCCGCTGGCGATTGTAGCTCAGCGTCAGCTTGTCGATCATGTCGCCGGCATTGCGGGTGGCGTTGTCCATCGCCGACATCCGCGCACCCTGTTCGGACGCGGCGTTCTCGAGCAGCGCCCGGAAGATCTGCACCGAGATGTTGCGCGGCAGCAGATCGGCGAGGATAGCCCCCTCCTCCGGCTCGTAGTCGTAGATCGCGCCGCCGAGATCTGGCGCCTCGCCGGCATTCGAAATATCGGCGGGAATGATCTGCAGCGCGGTGGGCACCTGGCTGATCACCGACTTGAATTCGGCATAGAACAGCCGGCAGACGTCGAACTCGCCGTTGTCGAACATCTCCAGCACCCGCTCGCCGACCGCATTCGCGTCGGTGAAGGCGAGATGCCGGACATGCTTGAGGTCGATCGTGTCGAGGATCAGCGCGCCGAATTCCCGCTTCAGCACGTCGGCGCCCTTCTTGCCGACGCAGAGGATCTTGACGTCCTTGCCTTGCTTGCGGAGCCTGCGCACCTCTTCGCGCGCCAGCCGCGCGATGGAGGTGTTAAAGCCGCCGCACAGGCCGCGCTCGGCGGTGCAGACCACCAGCAGGTAGGTCTGGTCGCCGCCGGTGCCGGCCATCAGCGCCGGCGCGTCCGCGCGACCTTCGAAGGCGATGCCGAGATTGGCGAGCACCGCGTTCATGCGCTCCGCGTAAGGCCGCGCCGCTTCCGCTGCTTCCTGGGCACGCCGCAGCTTCGCCGCGGCCACCATCTGCATGGCCTTGGTGATCTTCTGCGTCGCCTTCACCGAGGCGATGCGATTGCGTAGGTCCTTCAGGCTCGCCATGGCCGATCCCGTCTCCTTGTCAGGTCGGGGCCGGTCAGGCCGCGAAAGTCTTCGAGTAGGTGTCCAGGACCGAGGTCAGCTTGGCCTTGACGTCGTCGTCGACTTCCTTCTTCTGCCGGATCTCGTCGAGCAGCGCGGAGTGGTCGCCACGAAGGAACAGGAGCAGGCCCTGCTCGAAGGCGCCGACCTGGCCGACCTCGATCTTGTCGAGATAGCCGTTCACGCCGGCGAAGATCACCGCCACCTGCTCCTCGGTCTTCAGCGGCGAGAACTGCGGCTGCTTGAGGAGCTCGGTCAGCCGGGCGCCGCGATTGAGCAGCGCCTGGGTGGTGGCGTCGAGGTCGGAGCCGAACTGGGCGAAGGCGGCCATCTCGCGATACTGGGCCAGTTCGCCCTTGATCGGTCCGGCGACCTGCTTCATCGCCTTGATCTGCGCCGCCGAGCCCACCCGCGACACCGACAGACCGACATTCACCGCCGGGCGGATACCCTGGTAGAACAGGTCGGTCTCGAGGAAGATCTGGCCGTCGGTGATCGAGATCACGTTGGTCGGGATATAGGCCGACACGTCGTTGGCCTGGGTTTCGATGATCGGCAGCGCCGTCAGCGAGCCCGAACCGTGATCCTCGTTCATCTTGGCGGCCCGTTCGAGCAGCCGCGAATGCAGATAGAAGACGTCGCCCGGATAGGCTTCGCGCCCCGGCGGACGGCGCAGCAGCAGCGACATCTGGCGATAGGCGACGGCCTGCTTCGAAAGGTCGTCGTAGGCGATCACCGCGTGCATGCCGTTGTCGCGGAAGAACTCGCCCATGGCGCAGCCGGAGAACGGCGCCAGGAACTGCATCGGCGCCGCGTCCGACGCGGTCGCGGCGACGATGATCGAATAGTCGAGCGCGCCGGCGTCTTCCAGCGCCTTGACGAACTGGGCGACGGTCGAGCGCTTCTGGCCGATGGCGACGTAGATGCAATAGAGCTTGACGCTCTCGTCGTCGCCGTCGTTGAGCGGCTTCTGGTTGAGGAAGGTGTCGAGCACCACGGCGGTCTTGCCGGTCTGCCGGTCGCCGATGACCAGCTCGCGCTGGCCGCGGCCGATCGGGATCATCGCGTCGATGGCCTTCAGCCCGGTCGACATCGGCTCGTGCACCGACTTGCGCGGCAGGATGCCCGGCGCCTTGACGTCCACCCGGCGGCGTTCGGCGGCCTCGATCGGGCCCTTGCCGTCGATCGGGTTGCCGAGCGCGTCGACGACGCGGCCCAGAAGGCCCTTGCCGACCGGCACTTCCACGATGGCGCCGGTCCGCTTGACGGTGTCGCCTTCCTTGATTTCGCGGTCGGAGCCGAAGATCACGACGCCGACATTGTCCTCTTCGAGGTTCAGCGCCATGCCCCGGATATTGTTGGGGAACTCCACCATTTCGCCGGCCTGGACATTGTCCAGCCCATAGACGCGGGCGATGCCGTCGCCCACGCTAAGCACCTGGCCGACCTCGGAAACTTCGGCCTCCTGGCCGAAATTCTTGATCTGCTCCTTGAGGATTGCGGAGATTTCCGCGGCCCGAATATCCATCAGCCGACCTCTTTCATGGCAATTCTGAGTGAATTGAGTTTGGTTTTCAGCGACGTGTCGATCATCCGGCTTCCCATCTTGACGACCAGTCCGCCGATCAGCGACGGATCGACCGTCGCGTTGAGCGAAACGTCCTTGCCGACGACGCTTTTCAGCGCCGCCTTCAGGCTCTCGACCTGCTTGTCCGACAGCGCCTCGGCGCTTGCGACGTCGGCGGTCGCCTCGCCGCGATGCGCGGCGACGAGCTGCCGGAAGCCGCGCACCATGTCCCGGAGCGCGAAGGCGCGCCGGTTGGCGGCGACGAGCGCGACGAAGTTGCGCACCATCCCGCCGATGCCGGCCTTGCCGAGAACAGCGCCGAGCGCCCTCGATTGTTCCTCGGTCGAAAAGACCGGCGAGCGGACCAGCCTGACCAGGTCCGGGCTCTCTTCGAGAAGGCCGCCGAAAGCGTCGATATCGGCGGCTATGGAGTCGAGGGAATTCTGCTCGACCGCCAGTTCGAAGAGCGCGTTGGCGTAGCGCATGGCTACGCCCGAAACGATTGATTGCCTGTCAGTCACCCGATCCCTGCTCGCCAAATCGTTGTTTCCCGTTTAGCCCGGCGGTTCCGGTCTACAAGGGATTGATTTTGCACGATTTTTTTGTGCGCCCAGCCATACGAAGACCGTCATCGCCCCCGCAGCCGCGCTCCATCTATCACATGGTTTGGTGGCGCGCAATACGACGAAGGGCCGTGTTTGAGGGAAAACCGTACCGAATAGCCGGGTCCGTTCCCGTCGTTCCGGTTCAGGCCAGCGCCAGGATGTCCTCGTCGGTGAGGGTGCCCGGCACGATGGTGACCGGGATCGGAAACGTCCCCGCCGACTTGCCGGCGATGGTCGAGACCAGCGGTCCGGGTCCTTCCGAGCCGGTGCCGGCGGCCAGCACCAGGATGGCGATGTCCTCGTCCTCCTCGATCAGGCCTAGGATCTCCTCGGCCGGCTGGCCCTCGCGGATGACCCGCTCGGCCTCGACCCGCGGCGCCGCCGCCCGCGCCTTGTCCTCGAAGCGGGCGAGGGTCAGCTCGGCGTTCTCCATCGCCTCGGCGCGCATGATGTTCTCGACCCCGAGCCAGTGCTGAAACTCGCCCGGCTCGATCACGAACAGCATGTCGAGCGCCCCGTTGGTGCGTTCGGCCCGTTTCGCGGCATAGACGACCGCCCGTTCGCATTCCTCGGTATCGTCGATGACGACCAGGAACTTGCGGCGGTGACCGGCCTCGAAGCTCTTTCGCAGCGTTACCATTCGGGCATGCTGCCATTTGAAGGGGGTGGACGGCAAGCGCGATGTTGGCGCGCGCGATCAGTTGTCCTCGAAGGCCGAAACCAGGTGCACCGGCAGCCGTCGCGGCCTCAGCGCCAGGATGTCGAATCGCCAGGAAAACCGCTCGTAGCCGGGCTGCCGGGCGAGCCACACCCGGGACGCGGCGGCGATCCGGCGCCGCGACCGGCCGCCGACGGCCTCGACCGCCGCCTCGACGCTTCCCCGCACCTTCACCTCGACGAAGACCAGGGTCTTGCCGCGGCGGGCGACGAGGTCGATCTCGCCGGCGCCGCAGCGATAATTGCGCTCGAGGATGCGATAGCCCTTGGCCATCAGGAAGAGCGCGGCCAGCCATTCGCCGCGCCGGCCGCGCCGATAGGCCCGCTGCCGCCGGTCGCCGGTCATCCGCCCCCGTCCCGGTCTTCATCAGCGTCTTCGTCGCCGGATGCCTTGAGCTCCATCGCCAGCCGGTAGACCTCCGACTTGTCGCGGCCGGTGTCCTTCGCGATCCGCGCCGCCGCCTTCGATGGCGGCATCTCGGCGAGCGCTTCGATGAGTCGGCGTTTCACTACATCGTCGGAGGCGGCTTCCGCGGCTTGCGGAGGCGCGACGAGCAGCACGATCTCGCCGCGCGGCGGCTCCGCCTCGAACGCTTCGGCGAGGCTCGCCGCCGTGCCGCGATGGAAGGTCTCGAACGCCTTGGTGAGTTCCCGCGCCACCACGCAGTCCCGATCTTCGCCAAGGAGCTCGCCGATCGCACGGAGCGTGGCGACGAGCCTTCGCGGGGATTCGAACAGCACCAGCGTCGCATCGATGCGGCCGAGGTCCTCGATGCGCCGGTCGCGCTGGGTTTTCTTGACCGGCAGGAAGCCGGCGAAATGGAAGGCGTCGGTCGGCAGGCCCGAACCGGCCAGCGCCGCGACAGGGGCGGCCGGACCGGGAACGGGAACGACCTTGCCGCCCTCCTCCAGCGTCGCCCGCACCAGCCGGTAGCCGGGATCGGAGATCAGCGGCGTGCCGGCATCGCTGACCAGGGCGATTCTGGCGCCCTCGGCGATCCGCCGGGCGAGCTTCGGCGCCTCGCGGGCCGCGTTGTGCTCGTGATAGGCGGTGAGCTGTGTGCGGATTCCGTAACGGGCGAGGAGCTTGCGCGTCACCCGCGTGTCCTCGCAGGCGATCCGGTCGGCGGCGGCCAGCACTTTCAGTGCCCGAAGCGTGATGTCCTCGAGATTGCCGATCGGCGTCGCCACCAGATACAGCCCCGGTTCGGGCCGCGCGGCCGTAAGTGCTTGGCCGTCGACATGAAATCGCCCGCTTTCGGGCTCAGGAGGGGGCTGTGGGGCCATTGACCTGCGGGGTCCGGTTCCGATGCCGGCTGGGTTCGGGATGGCGCGAGTTTGCCGTCAGTTGAAAAACAGTATGCCCGAACGATAAAACTTGAAAGATTTCCGTGCTGTTAACCATTTGAATGCCGGCCGTGGTTATTTTAGACAGTCGCAAATCATCCTATCAATAACCGGCGAAATTTGTTTGAATGTGCGCCAGTGTCAGGAGGACCTACGTGTTTCGCGATTCCAACGCCCCCAGCCGGCGCCGTTTCCATCGCGCCCTTCAGGCTTTTGTCGCGCTCGGCACGCTCGCCCTTGTCAGTGGCTGCGACACCTCTTCGGTCGGTTTCCCGGGCTTCGGAAGCCGCGGCCCGGTCACGCCGACCGGTGACATCCTCGGCTCCGGCACCGTCCGCGTAGCCCTGCTGCTGCCCAAATCCGCGCCGGGCAATGCAGGCGAGATCGCCGCGGTGTTCCGCAATTCCGCTGAACTGGCGCTGCGCGATTTCCAGGACGCCGACGTGCAGATTCTGATCAAGGACACCGGCGGCACCCCGGGCGGCGCCCGGGCCGCGGCTCAGTCGGCCCTGTCGGAAGGTGCCGAGCTGATTCTCGGGCCGCTCTTTTCCCAGTCGGTCGCGGCAGTCGGCGGCCTCGCCCGCTCGGCCGGCCGGCCGGTGGTCGCGTTTTCCACCGATACCAGCGTCGCTTCGAGCGGTGTCTACCTGATGAGCTTCCTGCCTCAGGAGAACATCAAGCGGATCATCACGTTCGCGTCGAAGCGCGGCAAGCGTTCCTTCGCCGCGCTGCTGCCGGACAACGGCTACGGCAACGTGGTCGAGGCGACCTTCCGCCAGACCGTCGCCCGGCTCGGCGGTCGGGTCGTCGGGCTCGAGCGCTATTCCACCGACCGGCGCGACATGCAGGCCAAGGCCGAGGCGCTTGCCGCGGCCGCCCGCCATGCGGATGCGGTCCTGATTCCCGACGCCGGCCACGCCACCCCGTTCCTGGTGCAGATCCTCGCCACCAAGGGCATCACCCGCCGCAAGGTCCAGTTCCTCGGCGGCGGCCAGTGGGAGGATCCGCGCATCACCGGCGAGCCGGCGCTGAACGGCGCCTGGTACGCCGCCGCCTCCAAGGCCGGCTATGCGAGCTTCGCCGCCCGCTACCAGTCGGCCTTCGGCACCGTGCCGCCGCGCAAGGCGACACTCGCCTATGACGCGGTGCTGCTCGCCGCCGGCCTGGTCAAGAAAGCCGGCGTCCGCCGGTTCTCCAACGAGATCCTGACCAGCCGCGACGGCTACAAGCTGGTCGACGGCATCTTCCGGTTCCTGCCCGACGGCACCAACCAGCGTGGCCTCGCGGTGTTCGAGGTCGTCAACGGAGCCACCCGCGTGATCAGCCCGGCACCGGCGACCTTCCAGTCCGGTTCCTAACGGCGGGGCCGTCATCGTGCTGACCGGAAAACGCATCCTGCTGGTGATTTCCGGGGGCATCGCCGCCTACAAGTCGCTCGAACTGGTTCGCCGGCTCCGCGACCGCAACGCGACCGTTCGCGCTGTGATGACGGCGGCGGCGAAGCAGTTCGTCACCCCGCTATCGGTCTCGGCGCTGACCGGCGAGAAGGTCTTCGACGACCTGTTCAACCTCACCGACGAAGCGGAGATGGGCCATATCGAACTGTCCCGCGACGCCGATCTCATCGTCGTCGCGCCGGCGACCGCCAACCTCCTCGCCAAGATGGCGAACGGCTTCGCGGACGACATGGCCAGCACCGTGCTGCTCGCCACCGACACGCCGGTGATGGCGGCGCCGGCGATGAACGTGCGCATGTGGACCCATCCCGCGACCGCACGCAATGTCGATACCCTGGCCGCCGACGGCGTGCTGTTCGTCGGCCCCGACGACGGCACCATGGCCTGCGGCGAATTCGGCCCCGGCCGGCTCGCCGAACCTTCCGACATCCTTTCGGCGATCGAGGCCTTCTTCGCCATGGGCGGCGCCCTGTCCGGCGGACCGCTCTCGGGCAAGCGCGTCGTCATCACCTCCGGGCCGACCCACGAGCCCATCGATCCGGTGCGCTACATCGCCAACCGCTCGTCGGGCAAGCAGGGCCATGCGATCGCCGCCGCCGCCGCTCGCGCCGGCGCCGAGGTCGAGCTGATCTCCGGCCCGGTCGCCCTGGCCGATCCGCCCGGCGTCGTCGTCACCCATGTGCAGACGGCTCGCGAAATGCTCGATGCGGTGACCGCCGCATTGCCCGCCGACGTGGCGATCTTCGCCGCCGCCGTCGCCGACTGGCGCGCGGCGCGCGAGAGCGCCGGCAAGATCAAGAAAGACGGCAGCGGCACCGTTCCCGCGCTCGAACTCGAAGTGAATCCCGACATCCTGGCGACGGTCGGCCATCTCGGCCGAGACCGTCCTGGCCTCGTCATCGGCTTCGCCGCCGAGACCGACGACCTCCTCGCCAATGCCCGGGCCAAGCTCGAACGCAAGGGTGCCGACTGGATCGTCGCCAACGACGTCTCACCGGAAACCGGCATCATGGGCGGCGACGCCAACACCGTGCGCATTCTCGATGCCAAAGGCGTCGAGGAATGGCCGTCGCTGTCCAAGGACGCGGTTGCCGAAGCCCTGGTCGGGCGGATCGCCGGCTATCTCGAGGCGCATGAGGAGATCGAGGTTTGACCGAGTCCCCGCGCGTCCGGGTCGCGCGTCTCGACCACGGCCGCGACCTGCCGCTTCCCGGCTACCAGACCGAGGGCGCCGCCGGCTGCGACCTGCATGCCGCGGTCCCCGCCGACGCTCCCGTTGAAATCGCGCCCGGCGCGCGCGCCGCGATCCCCACCGGCCTCGCCATGGCGATTCCCGCCGGTTACGAGGGCCAGGTGCGGCCGCGATCGGGGCTTGCCGCGCGCCACGGGGTGACGGTGCTCAACACGCCGGGCACCATCGACAGCGACTATCGCGGTGAGCTGACCGTCATCCTCGTCAATCTCGGCCAATCCCCGTTCGCGGTCGAACGCGGCATGCGCATCGCGCAACTGATTGTTGCCCCGGTCGCGCAGGCCGCGTTCGAGGACGTCGCGGATTTCGACGCAACCGGACGCGGCAGCGGCGGATTCGGATCGACCGGCGTCTGAGTTTCGACCCGGACTTTTACACACCAAATCGATCCATTTGATCGAGCTGGATGGCCCATCAAATGATTCGATTTAGCCGAAAAATGCTCTAAGACTCCGCGCATGACTCCGGCACCGAAACTTTCCGGCGAAGAACTCGAACGCTACGCCCGCCACATCGTGCTTTCCGATATCGGCGGGCCCGGCCAGCAGAAACTGAAGGCGGCGAAGGTGCTGGTGGTCGGCGCCGGCGGCCTCGGTGCGCCGGCGATCCAGTATCTCGCCGCCGCGGGGGTCGGCACCATCGGCGTGGTCGACGACGACGTGGTGTCGCTGTCGAACCTGCAGCGCCAGGTGATCCATCCGACCGGCCGGATCGGCGAGAAGAAGGTCGAGAGCGTCCGCGCCTCGGTGGCCGAGATCAACCCGCATGTCACGGTGCTGACCCATGACATGCGGCTCGACGCGGCCAATGCCGCCGACCTCGTCTCCGGCTACGATATCGTCGCCGACGGCAGCGACAATTTCGCCACCCGTTACGCGGTCGCCGACGCCTGCGCCGAAGCGCGCGTTCCGCTGGTCACCGCCGCCGTCGGCCGCTTCGACGGCTCGATCACCACCTTGCGCCCGTTCGAGATCGATTCGGAAGGCCGGCCCAACCCGACCTATCGCGACCTGTTCCCCGACCAGCCCCCCGACGGGATGCTGCCGACCTGCGCCGAGGCCGGTATCCTCGGCGCGCTGACCGGCGTCATCGGCTCGATGCAGGCCCTGGAGGTGATCAAGGAGATCGCCGGCGTCGGCGAATCGCTGGTTGGCCGGCTGATTCTCTACGACGCCCGCGCCGCGCGCTTCCAGACCATCCGCTACGCCTCCGCCGCGAGGCCGGAGGGCGCATGAGCCCGATCGGCGAAATCCGCGAATTGGCAACCGGCCTCTGGGTGGTGAACGGACCGACGGTTTCCTTCTACGGCCTTCCCTATCCGACCCGCATGACCCTGGTCCGGAATCCGACCGGCGCCCTGATCGCCCATTCGCCGGTGGCGCTCGAGCAGGCCGGCTTCCCGGGCATCGACGCGCTCGGGCCGGTTGCGTTTCTGCTGGCGCCGAACAAGATCCATCACCTCAGCCTCGACAAATGGGTCGCCCGCTATCCCGGCGCGGCTTTGTGGGGGACGGCGGCACTCATCGAAAAGCGCCGCGACCTCGCATTCGCCGGAGCCTTCGAGGAGCATGTCGACGGCCCGTGGAGCGACTGCCTCGAGCACGCGCTGGTCAAGGGCTCGAAGGTGATGGAGGAGGCGGTGTTCTTCCACCGCGAAAGCCGCACCCTGATCGTCGCCGACATGGTGGAGAATTTCGACCCGAGAGCGGTCGCCTGGTGGTTCCGGATCATCGCCCGGCTGGTCGGTATCCTCGCCCCGAACGGCGGCATGCCGCGCGACTGGCGGGCGACGTTCCGCGACAAGCAGGCCCTGCGCCGCAGCCTCAGGATGATCCTCGCCTGGTCGCCGGAGCGGCTGATCATGTCGCACGGGCTGATCATCGAGACCGGCGCCACCGCCTTCCTCAAGCGCGCCTTCGCCTGGGCCGGCGATATCGACTGAGGGCAGTTGTTGCGACGCCGAACAAGCGGCAAAGCATATAGGGGTTGCAAATCCTGCTCAGCGATCGCGAACCATCTGCCGGCTGTAGCGCGTGGGTTTCCGTTTGCCGTTATGGGGCTTGATGTAGACATCGGCATTCAGGGAATCGCCATCGAGCCGGAGGGAGATCCACCGTTCCGCGGTGAAGGTTTCGAACACGGCAACCAGCCGCCCCTTCAGCAGGTGGGCGGCGGCGACGCCCCAGGTGCAGTCGCGCGGGTGGCAACTGGCGAGCGCCCGGATGTGCCACACTTCCTTGCCGGTTTCGGTGCAGTCGTGGCGGACTTCCAGCTTGGTCAGTTCCCCCAGTTGCGCCTTTTCGGAGACCTCCCAATGTCCCGCTTCCCTCGGTTCCGGACAGACCGTGTCGGCCCGGCCGGCAAGCGGCCAGAGGAATGCCAGGCAGAAACTCAAGACCATGAACGGGCGCAATGCTCGATCCTCGTTCTCGACTGGATTCATTATGCAGGCCAGCCGTTAGGGAATCGTTAAGTCTTGCGCCGGGGTAGGACTTCAAGCACGCGGATGCGCCCGGTCGTAGATGTCGAGCAGCCGCGCGGTGTCCACCTCGGTGTAGACTTGGGTCGTTGACAGGCTGGCATGGCCGAGCAGTTCCTGGATGGTCCTCAGATCGCCGCCGGCGGCCAGCAGATGGGTGGCGAAGGAATGTCTCAGCGCGTGCGGGGTGGCGGTTTCCGGCAGGCCGAACGCCCGCCGCCAGTCCGCCATGGCGAGCTGGATGACGCGCGGGCTCAGGGGCCCGCCGCGGGCGCCGCGAAACAGCGGTTCGTCCGATCCGATCGCGTAAGGGCAGAGGCGAAGATAGTCGGCCACCGCCGCGCCGATCGCCGGAAGCAGCGGCACCAGCCGCACCTTTCCGCCTTTGCCGGTGACCCTGAGGCTGCCGCCCGCGATGTCGTGGCGTTGCTCGCCCGTGAGCCCGAGCGCCTCCGAAATACGAAGCCCCGCGCCATAAAGCAGGCTGAACACGGCCGTGTCCCGCGCGGCGATCCAGTCGGACGTGGCGCCTGTCGCCGCGCCTGCCGTGGCCAGCCCTCGCGCGGCTTCGGCGGCGAGCGGCTTGGGCAGCGGTCGCGGCTGTTTCGGCGTCCTCAGCGCCATCAGCGCCGAGGCGTTGACCTGTCCGCGCTTTTCCAGGAAGCGGAAGAAAGAGCGCAGGCCCGCGAGTCCGCGCGACAGGGTGCGGTTGCCGGCGCCGCCGGTGCGCCGGCGCGCCAGGAAGGCGCGGAAGTCGGCGGTCCTCAGCCCGTCGAGCGCGCCGGTGTCGACCTGGCCGCCGAGAT
>Ga0070728_10002256_pt1 | contig 24622 bp, 19 predicted proteins | sample tdDd471_FD_66723 | JGI IMG/M metagenome (GOLD analysis project Ga0070728, IMG submission 66723) | Marine sediment microbial communities from the Atlantic coast under amendment with organic carbon and nitrate - tdDd47.1 | ecosystem: Environmental > Aquatic > Marine > Coastal > Sediment | place...
GGCCGGATCGCGCCCGTCCATGAAGAGCATCTCGCCCGTGGGCGGATCGGTCGCCTCGGCCATCAGCGCGCTGTCGAGCAGCGACTCGGCGTCCTCGTAGCTGCGCCCGTGCAGCATCGTCACGAGGATCGGGCGCCAGGTGACGCCGTCGCGCTCGACCTCGTAGCCGGGCTCGAACGGGAAGCCGCTGTACGGGTTGTCCCAGGTCGCCGCGTAGCAGGGCGTGCCGGCGCAGTCCGCCGTCACGCCGGGCTCGGCGCCGAGCAGCGGCGCGCCCATCCGCTCGGAGTTCCACAGCGAGAGCGCGGCCGCGAGCGACGCGAGGCGATCGCGCCCGCCCACCGGGACGCGGACGCGCAGCGGCACGCCGCGGATGAGCAGCGCCGCCTCGATTCGATCACGCACCCCCGGCGTCGCGTCGAGGCAGTCGCGCAGCGGCCCGAGGAACGCGGACTCGAAGGTCGCCAGATCGACGTCCTCGACGTCCTCGACGTCGAGCAAACACACTTGCGCGTCCGGGACGTCGCGCGCCGCGGCGTAGCGCTCGGCGAGCGCGACGCTCTCGGGCACGTTCGCGTTGGCGATCACCACCGTCGTGTCGGGCCCTGGCGTCGCCCGCGCCCCCGCCGGGAGCAGGGTCAGCGCGAGGACGACCGCGGCGGGGCGAAGCATCGGTCCATCGAAGCGCAGGCGAACCCCGATTGCCAACGCGGCCCGGTTGTCCAACGCTGGCCGCGTGCGTGTGCTCACGATCGTCGCGCTCTCCTGCCTGCTCGGGGGCTGCTTCCTCGACCGGAGCGGCACGCGCGCGGACGGGGGTGGCCGCGCGCGCGACGCGGGAGACGACGGGACGCCCGACGCGGGAGACGCGGCGGCGCCCGACGCGGGCGGCTGCGCGCTCGGTCCGCCCACCGTGGTCGCGGCGCTCACGCCCGACGCCACCGGCGCGTTCGAGGGCGGCGCGCGCAACGAGCAGGGCGTGGTCGCGCTGCGTCCGCAACCTCACTTGCGCGGCGCGCTCCGCTGGATCGGCTACGACGGCGCGCTGCTCGATCCGGACACCCCGTCGATCGACGATCTCGCCGGCGCGAGCCCGCTCGGCGCGACGTTCTACGCCGAGCTGACGCGCAGCATCGGCGCCAGCCCGCCCAACCTGCCGCTCGGGTTCGACCGATGGACGATCCACGGGATCGGCGAGCTGTACCTCGGGCCGGGCGCGCACGAGCTGTACGTGGGCGCCGACGACTGGGTGGCGGTGCGGCTGACGATCGGCGCCTCGGTGACCGACACGTACGCGCGCACCGGCGAGTCGCGCGTGGCGTCGTTCGAGGTCCCCTCCGAGGGCTGGTACCCGATCGAGGTCGCGCTCAGCGACGCCTGGGCCGGCGCCACGGTCGACGTGCAGCTGCAGCGCCCGGGCGAGACGTCGTTCACCTTCGTGCGAGCCGACGAGCTGCGCACGGACGTGTCCGACGTGCCGGGCCGCATCCAGGTCGGCTGGACCTCGGTCGATCCGAGCCCGAGCCCCAGCGGGCTGCGCGTGGACACCGAGCCGACCGAGCGGACGTGGGGCGCGAGCCCGCCGCAGGATCTCGGCATCGTCGCCGGCGTGAACTGGCGGTCGCGGTGGATCGGGCTCGCGCGGTTCGACGGCCCGCGGCTCCCGATCTTCGCCTCGGCCAACGCGGGGCAGCAGCTGTTCGTCGACGGGGTGTTCCTCGGGAGCGGCGCGGACACGGCGCACGAGAGCTCGTTCGGACCGGGCTGGCACGAGGTCGTGTTCGACGCGTGGGAGACCGTCGGGGCGGACGCGCGCGCGCGGCTCGCGGTCGGCGACGCCCCGCTGACGCTCGCGGATCTGCGCGCGCAGTCGAGGGCGGGGGGGATCCCGTTCGGCGTCGGCTCGACCCCGCGCCGGACGCTCGAGACCACCGAGTCGACGCAGGTGGATCTGTCGCAGTCGGTCTCGCCGTTCGACAGCGCGTGGCACGACCTGTCGACGGTGATCGTCGCGTCCGATCCCGCGGGCGTGACCGTGCGCTGGCGCGACCCCGACGGAGCCGAGCAGGTGGTGGAGCTCGCGACCGACGGCTGGCGCGTGCCCGGGACCGAACGCTGGCTCACCCGCACGGTCCACGACGCGCACCCCGAGGCGGACGGCACCTGGTCGGTCGTGGTCGACAACGGCTCTCCGGCGCCGATCGAGCTGATCGCCGCGGGCGTGCTCAGCCACGTGAACGGGCGCCGGGACGCGTACGCGGCGACGGGCACGTGGACGTCGGCGCCGTTCGCGCTCGACGGCGGCGCGCTCGATCGGGTCGCGGTCGAGCACACCGCGCCGCCGGGGACCGCGCTGCGCGCGTTCGTGCGCGCGGCGGCCGACGAGGCGAGCCTCGCCACCGCGGCGTGGGCGCCGGCCGACGAGGACGGCCGGCTCGGCGGCACGACGGGCGCGGTGGCGCAGCTGCGGCTCGAGCTGTCGGGCGACCGCACGCTCGGGCCGCGGGCGTGGGCGGTCGAAGTCTCCGCCCGCCCCTGCGAGTGACCGGGCGCGCGCCGATCGATCGTATGCTCGGCCGCATGCGGCGCGCCCTCCTCGTGATGCTCCTGCTCGGCTGCTCGGGCGGTGAGCCCTCGCGGCCGGCGCCGCCCCCGACCACGGGGGAGGAGGCGACCCCGACCGAGTCGACCGAGCGCCTCGAGACCGCGCACCGCATCGACTCGCCCCAGACGTGGGCCCGGCTCGCGGCCCGCCCCGAGAACCAGGTCGTCGCGCGGACCGAGGTCGTGAAGTTCCTGATCGACCTCGAGGACGACCGGCGCGTGTGGTTCATCGACACCGAGCGGTGGGACGTCCACTACTTCTTCGCCCGCGAGCGCCTCGGCGTGGAGAACTCGAACGCGGCGTGGCGGACGTTCAACCGCGTCGAGTATCGCTCGCCGGATCGCCGGTTCATCTGCGGGTCGCTCGTGCACTACCTCGACGGCGATCACTGGGCGTTCGAGATGATCGCGGGCGACGAGCTGACGGGCGAGCGCGTGCTCCGGGCCGTGCAGCAGATCCAGTCGGTCACCTTCTTCGGCGAGCAGCTGCGCTACCGGCCGATCTCGGCGCTGCACGAGCAGCAGATCGCGTCGGTCGCCGATCGGCTGCCGATCATCCGCGCGCAGGAGGTGTTCGCGGGGATCCAGTATCAGCCGCTCACCCACGGCGTCGCCTTCGGGACCCTGCGCTTCGTGCGCGGCGCGCTCGACGCGGCGTCGGTGCGGCCCGACCAGATCCTCGTGCTCGATCAGCTGCCCGACGAGATCCCGGTGTCGTCGGGCGTGATCAGCCGGCAGATGCAGGCGCCGCTCGGGCACCTCGCGATCCTCTGCGCCACGCGCAACACGCCCAACGCCGCGCTGCGCGACGCGCTCGCGGATCCCCGGCTGCAGCCCCTCGACGGACAGCTCGTGCGCCTCGAGATCGGGTCGCAGGACTTCTCGATCCGCGCGGCGACCCGCGAGGAGGCCGAGGCGAGCTGGGCGCAGCGGCGCCCGGCGCAGCCGCTGACACCGCCGATCGACCGGCGCGACGTCGGGCTGCCCGAGGTCTGCTCGCTCGACTACGAGGACGCGACCACCGTGGGCGCGAAGACCGCGCAGCTGGGCGAGGCGTGCCAGATCGGCGGCGTGATCACGACGCCCGGCGGCTTCGCGATCCCGTTCTTTCACTACCTGCGCCACCTCGAGCGCGCCGGCGTCGCCGACGGCATCCCGCAGATGCTCGCCGACGGCGCGTTCCGCACCGACGGACACGTGCGCGAGCAGCGGCTCGCCGAGCTGCGCGCCGCGATCGAGCGCGTGTCGGTCGACCCGCGGCTGCTGCGATCGCTGCGGCAGCGCATCCGCGCGTTCGGTGGCGAGCCGCGCGTGATCTTCCGGTCGAGCACCAACGCCGAAGACCTGCCCGGCTTCACCGGCGCGGGGCTGTATCGCTCGATCGTGGTGGCCGGCGACGCCGACGACGACGCGATCGCGGACGCGCTGCGCGAGGTCTGGGCCAGCGTCTGGCTGCAGGGCGCGTACGAGGAGCGCGAGTGGTACCGCATCGATCACCGCGAGGTCGCGATGGGCGTGATGGTCCAGCCGTTCGTCGACGGGGCGGCCGCCAACGGCGTCGCGATCACCGCCAACCCCTTCTACGTGAACCGCCCCGGCTACTTCGTGAACGCGCAGACGCTCGGCGGATCGGTGACCGGCGCGGCGGGCGACGAGGTGCCCGAGCAGCACCTGATCTACACGTACGCGGGGATCGAAGCCGAGCTCGTCTCGCGGTCGAGCCGCAACGGCGGCGCGCCGATCCTGCGCGAGGCGGAGATCCTCGAGCTCGCGCAGGTGCTCGAGGTCCTCGATCACCACTTCGAGCCGCGGTGGGCCGACCGGATCGGCCGGATCCCGGAGGGCTCGGAGGCGCACGTCGCGGCGGAGGTCGAGTTCTTGATCGCGGGCGACGACCGCGACGTGGTGGTGCTCCAGGCCCGACCGTTCGTGGTCGTCTACTCGGAGGGGCAGCGATGAGCCGTGTCTGTGTGTTCTGTGGCTCGTCGCCGGGGGCGCGCCCCGAGTACGCCGAGGCGGCCGCGCTGGTGGGTCGCACGCTCGCCGAGCGCGGCGTCGGGCTGGTCTACGGCGGCGCGTCGGTCGGCACGATGGGCGTGGTCGCGGACGCGGCGCTCGCCGCTGGCGGCGAGGTGATCGGGGTCATCCCGACGTCGCTGCAAGCGCACGAGATCGCGCACCCCGGGCTGACCGAGCTGCACGTCGTCGACGGCATGCACGCGCGCAAGGCGAAGATGACCGCGCTGTCGGACGCCTTCCTCACGCTGCCGGGCGGCTTCGGGACGCTCGACGAGCTGTTCGAGGCGCTGACCTGGTCGCAGCTCGGGATCCACGGCAACCCGGTCGGACTGTGGAACGTGCAAGGTTACTGGACGCCGCTGCTCACCCTGCTCGACGCGATGGTCGAGCAGGGCTTCTTGAAGTCGAGCAACCGCGAGCGGCTGATCGCGGGCGACGCGCTGGCGCCGCTCCTCGATCAGCTGCTCGGCTAGTGACCTGGTCAGAGGCTGCCGGCGCAGCTCTCGCCGAGGCGCAGCGAGATGCGCTGGAGGATGGCGGTCATCGAGCTGCTGAAGTCCGCCTTGCACAGCGACCCGAGCACGCCGGTGCCGCCGCGCGACTGGATCGCCTGCGCGGTGCGCACGATGCGCCGCGGCGGGAAGGCGACGCCACGCGCCGGGTCGTCGCACGAGGGCACGAGCCGGCTCGGCATCGACGGGTCGACGGTCACGCGCATCCGCGGGTCCGCGAGGATCCCGGTGTAGTCCGGCGTGGGGCCCGACGTGATCAGATCGGACGGGATGCCCGCGATCGCCGCGAAGATGAGGTCGCGCGGATCGCGGCGGGTGGCGATGAGCCCCGTCGCGTAGCGCGACAGGGCGTGCAGCGCGCTGGTGTGCTCGGCGCAGCGCAGGTTGAGGTCGGTCATCGAGTAGGTCGCGCTCGACGGGTTGAACAGATCGGGATCCGACGCGGAGCAGTCGTCCTCGTCCGTGAGCAGGATCGTCACGAGCACCGAGTCGTCGCGGAGGAACCCCGCGTTCATTCCGTCGGCGTGGCCGGTCGTGCCGGAGAAGAACCGGATCGGCGCGGTCGACGCGGTGACGGACTTGAGGACCGCCTCGAGCTGCTGCTCGAAGCCGCAGCCGCCGGTGCCGGCCTCGGCGAGGCAGGCCACGTCGGCCGCGTAGTCGGACGGATCGTCGGTCTCCGGATCGAACGCGAGGAAGCTCGGGTACGTCGCCATGCAGCCGGCGCCGGAGCTGGTGGTGCGCAGCACCCCGTCGTCGCCGAAATCGCTGTCGAAGCAGGTCGGCACGGAGAAGCCGCCGGTGCCCATGTCGGGGGTGATCACGCCGATGTGCAGGTCGCGCACCGGCGCGGTCTCGGGGGTGCCGTCGCCGTTGAGATCGCCGGTGGCGAGCGCGTCGACCATCCGCGGGATCTGGTCCACGAGCGAGCGTTGCTCCTCGACCATCGAGTTGGAGGTGTCGATCATGAACAGCACGTCGACGCGCGAGCCGGCCGCCTCGCAGCAGATCGAGTCGACGCAGTCGAGCCCGGACGGGCAGGCGTTGCCGCACTCGCCGCAGTGCGCCGCGTCGCTGCGGGTGTCGACGCACGAGCCGCCGCACATCGCGATGCACGCGCAGCTCCCCTCGCTGCAGCTCTCGCCGTCGGTGCAGCCCAGGTCGGTGCCGCGCCCCTCGTCGATCTCGCCGTCGCAGTCGTCGTCGCTGCCGTTGCAGGTCTCGGGCGAAGGAGTGCAGCACGCGCCGTCCGCGCACCGCTGACCGCCCGGGCACTCCACGTCACAGTCGCCGCAGTTCAGCGGATCGGCGGTCACGTCGATGCACTCGCCGCCGCACATACGACCGGCCGGGCAGGTGCAGCCGCCCATCTCGCAGGTCTCGCCCTCCGCGCAGCCGAGCAGGGCCGCGTCGCCCTCGTCGATGAGCCCGTCGCAGTCCTCGTCGGCCCCGTCGCAGGTCTCACCGCCGGTCGCGCAGGTGCAGGCCATGCCGCCGCCGAACGAGCCGCACTCCCAGCCATCGACGCAGTCGCTCGTGTCGGCGCACGCCTCGGTGCACACGCTCGTCCCGAACCCGGTCGGGAAGCAGATGCCGGATGGACAGTCGTCGGGGCCGTCACACGGCGCGCCGACGTTGGTGCCGATGGGCCCCGCGTCCTCGCGGCCCGGCCCGGCGTCGTCGTCTCCGCCGCCGGCGTCCATCGAGTCGTCCCCGGCGTCGGTCGGGTCCACCCCCGCGTCCTCGGCCGGCGCCGGCCCGCAGGCCACGAGCGCCAGCGCGCCCCAGATCGCGATCCATCGAATCCAAGTCATACGAATTTCTCCACACGAGGCACCGACCACCGTGGCTGAGTCGACCCCCACACCCCCGAATTCCAACTCCCGCTGCAAACTTGGGGACGCACCTCTGTGCAAACCAAGCGCGCGTTGGTTTGCACAGAGGCGTGAACTTGGGGACGCGTCCCAAGTTCACATCACGTGAACTTGGGACGCGTCCCCAAGTTCACGCTCAGGCGGGGCGCCAGGCGAGGACGCCGGCGTGGAGGAGCTCGCGGGTCCACTCCTCGGGGAGGTCGGGGTCGTCGGCGCTGTGCTTGAGGGCCTCGACGGAGTCGGCGAGGTCGGGGGGGATCGGGACGACGGAGACGGCCTCGTCGTAGCCGACCACGAGCAGGGTCTGCGCGGCCTGGGCGGGGCGGCCGCCCTCGGCGTGGGCGGTGAGCACGTCGTGGGCGAGGTCGAGGCGGCGCAGCGCGCGGTTCGCGAAGACGACTCCGTCGCCGAGGTCGTCGGGGAGCCGGTCGGGCGCGACGGCGAGCCGCTCGACGGCGTCGTCCCGCTCCGCCGCGGCGATCGCGGCCTCGAGCCGCGCCAGGTCGGTGAGGCCCGCGTCGGCTCCGGCCTCGATGAAGCGCAGCGCGCGCTCGTGCAGCGGCCCGCGGTCGAGCAGCGCCGGGTCGCTCGCGAGCGCCTCGACCAGGCCCGCGTCCAGGTCCACGCAGCGCGGCATGACGTGCGCGAGCCCGTCGGTGAGCTGGTCGAGCGCGAGCCCGCGCGCGGTCCCGTCCTCGAGGATCAGCGCCGCCTCCTCCTCGCCGATGCAGTCCGGCAGCCGGGCGCGGACCACGTCGGGATCGCGCTCATCGAACAGCGGCTCGAGATCGACCTCGACGCCCTCGCCGAGGTGCGCGGCGCGCAGCAGGAGATCGCGCGCCTCGGTCGCGCGCGCGTCTCCGACCGACCCGTCGAGCGTCTCGAACAGCAGCCGGTCGAAGCACGCCTCCACCCGATCGCGGTACGCGCCGACGTCGGGCTCGCCGTGCGGCGCGAGCACCCGCTCGACCGCGGCCTGCGACAGGCGCGTGTGGTGGCCGACCACGTAGGCGGTCGCGTCGCTCGACGTGTCGAGGAACGGGTGGACCGCGCGCACGCGCACCCCGCGCAGCAGCTCCTCGTCGATCGCGGCGAGCTCGCGCTCGAGGTGCTGCAGCCCCTCGCGGAACACCGGCGCCGCGCGCCGCGCGCGAGCGGCGAGCGCGTCGTCGTCCTCGACCCGCCACCGCGCGTCCTGCGCCCGCGCCCGGGGCCGGCGCCCCGCCGCCGCGCGGTCGAACGCGACCTCGTCGAGCCGCATCGCCTGCTCGGCGCCGTAGAAGGTCGTCACCGGCAGCAGCTCGTTGAGCCGCGCGCCGAGGTACAGCTCCCACCGCGACAGCCCCGGCCGATAGAGGTAGCCGACCGCGCGGTGCAGCATCTCGTGCGGCCCCCACTTGGACACGTGCGCCGGATCGTAGATCGCGACCGGCGACTCGGCGGTGAAACCCTGGTACTTGCCGGTCTTCAGGGCGCCTCGCTCCCAGACGTCGTGATCGGGGTCGCCCACCGCCGGGTCGATCGACTCGGTCCAGTCGACGTGCCGGCGCAGCTCGCGGTGCCGCGACGACGCGCCCGCCTCGACCCCGAGCGCGCACATCCGCAGCGCGAACGGCGACGCGACCACCTCGCCGAGCGGCAGCCCGGCCGCGCGCGCGATCGGGGCCGCGTCGAGCGATCGGCTCGCGCGCGCCACGCCGGCGAGCCGCTCGCCGAGCGCCGCGTCCGACAGCGCCGCCAGCCCGCGCCGCCGCTCCGCGGGGGTCGCGCCGAGATCGTCCGAGTCCAGCCCGCGAAGCATCGCCCCTCGCTGGTACGATGCCGCGCTCGCCATGGCAATCCTCAAGACCCGCCCGAAGGTCCGCGTGCGCGTGCCGTCGGAGATCCGGCCCGGGGACGAGATCCGCGCCAAGGTCGTGCTCGACTGCCGGCGCCCGGTCGAGATCCAGGGGGTGCACCTTCGCCTCGAGGGCGAGGAGGCGTGGACCGTGGGCTCGGGCGACAGCTCGACCACCCGCCGCCGCATCTTCCTCGCGCTCGGCACGCAGCTGTCGGAGGCGCGCGAGCTGCCGCGAGGGCGCACCGAGCTCGACGTCCGCATCCCGATCCCCAACGGCGCGCCCCCGACGTACCGCGGCGCCGCCGCGCGCATCCAGTACACGCTCGAGGTCCACGTCCCCATCGCGTGGTGGCCCGACCGGCGCGCCTCGTTCGACGTCTTCGTCGCGCCCGCGCCGGTCGATCGCCTCCCCGACGAGCCGCAGGTGTGGTCGTCGCGCCCCGGCGGCCCGCGCGCGAACGAGCCGCACTGCGAGATCAGCGCGGCCTCGAGCTGGACGCGCTCGGGCGACGTCGTCAGCGGCGCGATCGCGCTCAGCAACGTCGCGCACAACCGCTACTCGGAGGTGAAGGTCGGGCTGCGCGGGGTCGAGACGCTCTACGAGCCCGACGGCCGCAAGCGCACCGAGCGTGAGTACCTGCGCTACCGCATCCGGCTCGGCGCCGAGGAGGCGGGCGAGGGCGAGATGCTCCCCTTCCGTTTCCGCCTCCCGCCCGACGCGATGCCCGAGCTGCCGTGGACCCAACGCCCCGACGGATCGCGGGGGCTGTGCGCCCTCGCGTGGGAGCTCGAGGTCGTGGTGGGCGTCCGCTGGGGCACCGACCTGACCCTGCGCATGCCGTACCGCGTCCTGCCGATGTCGCCGCGGCCCGGCGACGCGCCGTCCCGCCTCGCGCCGCCCACCGTCGGCAGCGATCGCCTGCGCGAGATGTGGGCCGGCATCGGCGCCGAGCACGGCCTGCGCTACGAGGCGCAGACGCTGTTCGGCACGATCGGCGGCACCACGCTCGCCATCCGCCGCGACCTGATGGGCCGCGGCGGCACCTACCTGATCGCGGAGCTGACGTACGACGAGCTGCACCTCGATCTCCAGGTCGAGCCCGCGACGAAGATGCAGAAGGTGGTCGGCGGCGGGGTCACGATCGGCGACCGTGACTGGGACCGCGACCACTACGTCCGCGCGCGCGACGAGGAGCAGGCGGCCGAGGTGCTCCGCCGCGTCATCCCCGCCACCGCGAACGCGTCGCTGCGGCGCCTCGACGACGAGCGCTTCACCATCGAGGTCCGCGACGCCGGCGTGAGCCCGACCCGCATGGAGCGGTTCGTCGACGCCGCGACCACGATGGCGCGCGCCTTCGAAGCGGTGCGGAGCGATCTGCCGCCTCCGACCGTGATGAAGGCCTCGGTGGAGAGCTGGCGCGCGCTCGCGACCAAGCTCGAGGGCGAGCTCGAGGTCGCGCGCATGCGCATCGAGGGTCGCCTCGGCCAGCTCGGCGCGGAGGTGCGCCTCGCCTTCGACGAGCGCGGCCAGCCCATGAGCACGTGGCTCGCGCTGATCCCGCCGAGCTCGCTGGACGCCGACCACGCGCTGTCGGTCGACGCCCACGGCGACGCGATCGGGGCGATCGAGGGCCAGTTCGAGGGCGAGGTGTGCGAGCTCGTGAAGACGATCGCCGCGGGCGCCACCGAGCTCGCGATCGAGCCCGAGCGGGTCGCCGTCTGCCTGCCGGGCCTGCTCGGCCTGCCCGCCGGCCATGACGCTCTCGAGGGGCCGCGCGCCTTGCCTCGGATCTCGGCCAGCGACGAGGACGACTCCGAGCCGCTCACCGTGGCGAGGGTCGAGCAGCGGCTCGGCCGGCTCGCCCGCCTCGTCCGCATGCTGCGCGGGCAGGCGGGGCCCTACCGCTAGCGGGTTTTGGCGGTGTGCTAGGTTGCGGGCCCCCAAGATCACGGAGAGGTCCCATGGAAACTTTCGAACGCTGGGAGTCGGAGATCCGCGGCTATTGCCGCCTGTATCCTTCGGTCTTCGACACCGCGAAGAACGCAAAGCTAGTCGACGAGAACGGCAAGGCCGTCATCGACTTCTTCGCCGGGGCCGGGGTGCTGAACTTCGGCCACAACAACGACCGCATGAAGAAGGCGATGATCGCCTTCCTCGAGCGCGACGGCGTGGCGCACAGCCTCGACATGTACACGACGGCGAAGCGCGACTTCGTGGCCGGGTTCGCCAAGACGATCCTTGAGCCGCGCGGCATGGACTACAAGATGCAGTTCATGGGCCCGACCGGCACCAACGCGGTGGAGGCGGCGCTCAAGCTCGCGCGCATCTCGACCGGGCGGCGCACGGTCGTGGCGTTCACCCACGGCTTCCACGGCATGACGCTCGGGTCGCTCGCGTGCACGGCCAACGAGCACTTCCGCAACGCCGCCGGCGTGCCCCTCGAGAACGTGGTCCGGCACTCGTTCGGCTGCGACACGCCGTGCGTCGGGTGCAAGCTCAATTGCGGGATGGGGTCGCTCGGCGCGCTGCGCGCGATGTACGACGACGCGGCGAGCGGGCTCGAGAAGCCGGCCGCGTTCGTGGTCGAGGCGATCCAGGCCGAGGGCGGCGTGCGCGTGGCGTCGGCCGAGTGGCTGAAGGGCGTGCAGCAGCTCGCGCACGACCTGGGCGCGCTGTTCATCATCGACGACATCCAGGCCGGCTGCGGCCGCACGGGCAAGTACTTCAGCTTCGAGGACATGGGCCTGGACCCGGACATCATCACCCTGGCCAAGGGCATCGGCGGCTTCGGCACGCCGATGGCGATGAACCTGAACAAGCCCGAGCACGACAAGCACTGGGTGCCCGGCCAGCACACCGGGACGTTCCGTGGCCAGGGCCTGTCGTTCGTCGCGGGCAAGGAAGCCCTGAGCTACTTCGAGGACGACTCGTTCCTCGCGGAGGTCCGCGGCAAGGGCGAGAAGATGCGCGGCAAGCTCGAGTCGATCGTCTCCGACGCCGGCAAGGACTGGCAGGTCCGCGGCAAAGGCATGATGCAGGCGATCGACTACCGCGACGGCGCGATCGCCAAGCAGATCCTCACGCAGTGCTTCGAGGAGGGCCTGCTCATCGGCGCCTGCGGCGCCGGCGGCAAGGTGCTCAAGCTCATCCCGCCGCTGACCATCCCCGACGACGAGCTCGACGAGGGCATGAACATCCTCGCCAAGGCCACCGCCGCCGCGGTCGCGTAGGCGCCGCGCTCAGAGGGCGAGCTCTTCTTCGGCCGAGACGGCCGCGTCGAGGTCGTCGCCGAGGGTGCCCAACATCGCCTCGACGCCACGCGCCCGCGTGGCGTCGGCGTTTCGGCCCGCGAGCTCGGCGGCGGTCTCCTCGAGCCGCGCGACGAGGTCCTCGAGCTTGGCGCGGACCTCGCCTTTGCGGGCCGCCAGATCCATGCGCCGCGCCTGCGCGCCGCTCATCTCGGCGGTGCGGGCGAGCGCGCGCTCGATCGAGCCGTGATGCGCCGCGTGCTGCTGCGCGGCCTCGTGCAGCCGGATCGCCGAGGCGGCGACCGGGTCGAAGGCCGGGCCGAGCGCCACGACCTCGCGCGCGATGGCCTCGTTGGCGCGGGTCGCTCGGGCGATCAGCGCGCGGATCGGGTCCTTGCGCCGGCGGGCGAAGACCAGGCCCAGGCCAAACAACGCGAGCACCGCGAGCCCGCCCCCCGCGTAGGCGAAGGGCGACACGCCGGTCGCCGCGCGCGTGACCTGCTGCGTGGCCGTCGGCGCGGGCGGAGGCGGCGGCGGCGGCGCGAGGTGCTCGACCTCGATCGCGCCGACGAGCCGCGCGCGCGCCTCGGTCGCGGTGAGCAGGTGGCGCGTGGCCAGCCCGTAGACGTTGAACCGCAGGCTCATGTCCTCGCCGCGCGGCACGTCGATCACGTACCGGTGCGCGACCGGATCGGACTCGACGACCACGCTGCCCGGGGGCAGCACCACGTACGGGCCGCCGGTGGTGTCTCGCTCACCGCCGATCGACCGGCCCATCGCGTCGATCTGCGAGCCGTCGACCGAGAAGCTGTAGGTGCCGCTCAGCCGCACCCGGACCGGGTCCTCGTGCGAGGCCGCGAGCAGCGACAGGTCGACCGGCGCGCCGTCCGACGACAGCGCGGCGCGGTGCGCGACCGTCCAGTCGGCTTGCGCCTGCGCGATCGCTGGCGCGAGGAGGAGGAGGGCGATCAGCGCGGCGCGCATCAGTGCATCCTCCGGCCGCCGTAGAAGTTCATCGCGAGGACCATGGTGCGCCGCGACTGGCCGTCCCAGCCGTTCCAGGCGCCGCCGAGCACGCGGTCGTAGCGAGCGAGCAGGTCGGCGTCGCGCGCGAGCGCCTCGTCGTTCCACAGCCGCGCGCCCGCGCTGAGCACCCGCTGGCGCTCGGCGAGGATCTGACGCGCGCCGCTCACGTCGCCGCGCGAGAGCGCCTCGGACGACGCCCTGAGCGCGTCACCGGCCGCGAACGCGAGCACGGTGCGCTTGACCGTGCGCTGCGTCGACGCGGTCGCCGCCTCGGCGTCGCGCGTGCGGTCGGCCTCGACCTCGACGCGCGCCGTGCGGTTGCCGCGCGAGAGCAGGTCCTTGTAGTCGAGCGTGATCTGCGCGATGCGCGACGTGTCGGTCCCGCGCGGCACCTGCAGCTCCATCAGCACCACGTGCTGGTCGCCGCGGCGGAAGGTGGGCAGGTGGATCCGCAGGCCGCGGTCCTCGTCCTGCTGGCGGTCGCGCGCGATGCCGAGCTCGGCCGCGAGGCGGCGGTCGGTCGCGACCTCGGTGCGCCGGACGCGCGCCGCCTCCTGCTCCTCGAGCACGCGCGAGCCGTAGACCCGCGTCGCGGTGACGCCGTCGGCGAGCTCGATCCGCAGGCGCAGACCCTGGGCGACCGCCTGGGCGCGCTCCTCGAGCTCGTCCTGCAGGATGTCGCCGATGTCGCCGCTGCGGCGCACGAAGTGGTAACTGCCGCTGCCTTCGCGGGCGATCGAGAGCATCGTGTCCTCGTCGAAGTCCGTGCCGAGGCCGATGGTCGTGGTCAGCGCGCCGCGCCGGTCGAAGGTGCCGCGCGCGAGCTCGCCGAGGCGCTGGGCGTTGGTCTGGCCGATGTTGGCCACGCCGTCGGAGACGAGGACCACGAGCAGCACGTCGTTCATCTGGCGGCGCCGCGGCGCGACCCGATCGGCGGCGCGCAAGGCCGCCTCGATGTTGGTGCCGCCGCCCGGCGACAGGCGCCGGATGGCCTGGTGGGCGGACTGACCGCTGCCCACGCGCGCCGGCTGCAGGTCGACCGTCGCGTCGTCGGAGTAGCTGATGAGCCCGAAGGTGTCGCCGGGCTGGAGGCGATCGACGAGCTGGTGCGCGGCCGCGACGGCGTGGTCCCACTTGTCGCCGTGCATCGAGCCGCTGCGGTCGAGCACGAGGCGCACGTCCATTCGCGGCCGGGCCGGGCGCTCGCCCTGGCGCGCCATCAGCGCGATCTGAAGGTGCACGCGCTCGCCCTCGGTGCGCAGACGGGTGCGCTCGAGCTCGGCGTGCAGGCCGACCGCCTCGGACGCGGGGCGCGGGTACGGCAGCGTGCCCAGCTCCTCGAACGCCTCGAGGCGGACGTTCTGGCCGTCGACCATCACGCCGCGGTCGAGCAGGTCCTCGAGCCGCGCCTGCGCGCCGCTGCCGCCGACGAAGGTCGACGACAGCACCGCGTTCTGCGGCAGCGCGCGGGGCGCGGGGGCGGGGCGCGCCGCGGCGGGAGAAGCCGGGCGCGAGGCCGGGCGGCCGGGCCGAGCGAAGGCCCCGCCGGTCGCGGCGGGCGAAGGGGAGCGTCGACGCGCGCGGGCGCCGCGGGCCGCCACGGCGTCGTCCAGGCCCGCCCCGCCGCCGCCGTAGCCGGCGCTCGCCCGCCCCGTCTGCGTGCGCCGCCGCAGGGCGTAGCGGCCGGGGTCGGCCTCGCCGGCCGACTCCTCGAGGTCGGCCGTCGGCTCCTCGGCGGGCGCGGCCTCCGGGACCGCGGTCGCGGGGCCGTCGTACGAATTGATGACCTCGGAGGTGGCGGAGACGTCGGCCGGAGACTCGCTCGGCTCGGCGGCCGGCGCCTCGTCGGACGCCACGCCGGCGCAGCCCCCCGCGATCAATAGCCAGATGGTGAACGTGATCCGCTGCTGTCGACCCATGCCTGAGTGCCTCCCTCGTGGCCCCTGAAACACGGGACCGGGGGGCGGGCTTGGGTGGGGAGGCTTCTCAGCGGTTTCGGGCGCGCTCGATCAGCCAGTGGATCACGCCGAGCCCGCCGACGAACAGGAGCACCACCGCGAAGTGCGCGGCCATGAGGTGCTCGAGGTCGTTGCGCGGGCAGTGCAGCTGCAGGGTGAGGTCGGCGGTGAGGCCCGCCGCGCAGGCCCCGAGCAGCGCCACGGTCACTCCGCCGCGGTCGAGCAGGCGGAGCAGCCCATAAACGGGCAGGCCCGCGAGCAGGCCGTAGAACAGGCACGGGCTCACGTGCTGGAGCAGCCCCACGGACTGCTCGGGCACCTCGTGCGGCGCGAAGAACGCCAGCGCGCAGGTGCTGGCGAGGGTCACCCCGACCACCGCCGCGCGGACCCCGCCGGGCAGCGGCGGCTGGTGCAGCGGGCGCAGCGCGAAGAAGAGGCTCACCGACAGCAGCGCGCCCATCGATCCGAGCGCGACGGCCATGAACGCGACCGGCTGCTCGCCGATGTCGGGCCGCACCAGCATCGCGCCGGCCACGCCGACCACCGCGACCGCGGCGGCGATCGCGATCGCGCGGCGCATCCAGGTGGGCCGGCTCTCGAGCCAGAACGTCCAGCGCCCGTCGGCCGCCTCCATCTGCTTCTCCACGTCGCCGAGCAGGCCCTCGAGGTCGGCGTCGGACGCGTCGTCCTCGAGCTCGCGCGCCTGCGCGAGCCACTCTTGCAGCTCCGGATCGAGCTCGGGCTGTGCGTCGCCGCTCATCGCCTTCGATGCTCCCTACGCGGAAGCGCGCCTTCAGTTTCTCCCGTTCGGCGCGTCACGCGAGCTCCTCCGCCAGCATCTCCTTGAGCTTCTTGTACGCGCGGTGGGCCCGGACGCGGACCGCGCCCTCGGTCGAGCCGACGATCTGCGCCACCTCGGCGAAGGGCCGCTCGTCGAACCAGTGCAGCTCCACGACCTCCCGCTGGCTGTCGGGCAGGCGCTGCATCGCCGCGCGCAGCAGCTGCGCGCGCTGGCGCTTCTCGATCGGGCCGCGCTCCTCGACCGTCGCCGGCTCGCGCGCCTCGTCGAGCGCCGCCTCCTTGCGGCGCTTCTTCTTGCGGTAGTGCTCGCGCACGAGGTTCATCGCGATGGTGAACACCCAGGGCCGCAGCTTGCGGTCCTGCCGGAAGTCGTGCCGCGCGGCGTGCATCTGGAAGAACGTCTGCTGCACGACCTCGCGCGCGAGCTCTCGGCTGCGCAGGTGGCGCATTGTCAGCCGCATGAGCATCGGCGCGTAGCGCGCGAACAGCTCCTTGAACGCCGCGTGATCGCCGCCCACGTAGGCGCGCATCAGCTCTTCGTCGGTGCGCTCGGCGGCCATGGGCCCGGGCGATCAGCTCCGGAAATTCTGGAACTGCAGGGGCAGGTCGTAGTCCTGCTCCTTGATGAGGGCGATCGCCTCTTGCAGGACGTCGCGCTTCTTGTGCGACACCCGCACCACGTCGCCCTGGATCGCGGCCTGGACCTTGAGCTTGCTGTCCTTGAGCAGGCGCACGATCTTCTTCGCCGAGTCCTGATCGATCCCCTCGCGGAGCTTCACGAGCTGGCGCATGGTCTTGCCGCCGGCCGGCTTGGGCTCCTCGGGATCGAGCACCTTCAGCGAGATGCCGCGGCGGTGGACCTTGCCCTGCAGGACGTCGAGGGCGGCGGCGCAGCGGCCCTCGGAGTTGGACCGGATCACGATCCCTTCTTCGGTCTTCTCGAGCGCCGTCTCGGTCCCCTTGAAGTCGAAGCGGTTCACGATCTCGCGGCTTGCCTGATCGATCGCGTTGTCGACCTCGTGGTGGTCGAGCTTCGAGACCACATCGAACGATGCCATGAGCGGACGTTATCATCGCGGCGAACGTGAAGCGTCACAAACGCAGCACCCTGCTGCGGCGCATCGGACTCGGGGTCGCGGCGGTGCTCGTCGCGCTCGGAGCGGTCGTCGCGGTGCGCTCCTTCCTCGGCGACCCGCGCCCTACCGGGCCGGACGGATTCGAGGTGGAGATCGACCGCGATCGCGCGAGCGAGGTGCTGTCGGAGTACGTGCGCTGGGACTCGAGCGGGCGCGTCCCGCGCGATCCGCGGCCGCCGCACCTCGACCTGTTGATCGACCGCTACGCCGAGCCGCTCGGGCTCGAGCACCGGGTGTTCGAGGGCCGCATCCTGCTGCTGGCGTGGCGCGCGGGTCGGGTCGAGGGTCGGCCGCTGCTGCTCCTGTCGCACTCGGACGTGGTGCCGGTCGCCGAGGACGAGCTCGGCTCGTGGACGTACCCGCCCTTCGACGGCACGGTCGCCGACGGATACGTCTGGGGCCGCGGCACGCTCGACGACAAGGGCGCGACCATCGCGCAGCTCGAGGCGATCGCGGCGATGCAGGCGCAGGGCCTGACTCCGCACCGCGACGTGCTGCTGCTCGTGTCGCCCGACGAGGAGATCGGGGGCGAGGGAGGCGTGGGGCGCGTGCTCGCGCGCTACGCCGAGCACCTCGGCGAGCCGTGGGCGGTGCTCGACGAGGGGAGCTTCGTCGCGCCCGACTTCATCCCGGACCGCACCCTCGTCCCGGTCGCGGTCGGCGAGAAGCGCTACGTGACGATCACGCTGACGGTGGTGGGCGAGTCCGGGCACTCGTCGATGCCGCGCGACAACGCCGCGCCGCGGGTGTTGTCGATCGCGCTCGGCCGCCTCGCGCAGCTCGAGCACCCGACGCGCATCCTCCCGGCGACCGACGCCTTCCTCGACCGGGTCGCCGACCACGTCCCGATCACCTCGCGGGTGGCGCTCAAGAACCGCTGGCTGTTCGGGCCCGCCGTCGAGTCGATGCTGTCGGAGCGCCCCGCGTCCAACGCGATGCTCCGCGACACGATGGCCCTGACCCTGCTCGACGCGGGGATCGCGGACAACGTCGTGCCGGCGCGCGCGGTCGCGACCTTCAACCTCCGCCTGCTCCCGGGCAGCCGCCTCGACGCCGCGCTGCGGCGGATCCGCGCGACCATCGACGACCCGCGCGTGTCGGTCGAGGTGCAGCAGGACGACGGCGCGTCGCCGGTGGCCCCGATCGAGGGCGAGGTGTGGACCCGGCTCGAGTCCGCGCTCGCGAGCGCGTACCCGGGCGAGCGTTGGATCATCGCGCCGATGATCACGCCGGGCACGATGGACGCGCGGTACTTCGCCCAGCGCGGGATCCCCACCTACCGGCTCGTCCCCTTCGTGCTCGACGCCAACGAGCGCGGCCGGATGCACGGCGTCGACGAGCGCATCTCCATCGAGAACCTCGAGGAGGCCGCGCGCGTCTACGCGCACCTGATGCGTCACTGGTAGCCCCTGCCTTTGCCTTTGCCCCGACCCCGCAGCCCCCACCCTTGAGCGTCACCCCCACCTGAGTTACGCTCAGCGTCACCCACCCCGGAGTGACGCCTTGAGGCCGTTGTCGATCGCCCGCCTGCTCGCCTGCTCGCTGCTCCTGCTCGGCTGCGGTGAAGGCGAGCTCACTCCGCTGAGGCCGTCCCCGCGGGCGCCCGACCCGCCCCTGTCGCCCGAGGACGCCGCCGCGCGCTACGCCGCGCAGTGCGCCGAGTGCCACGGCGCGATCGGCGAGGGCGGCTTCGGGCCGCGCCTGATCGATCTGGACACCGCGCACGGCGAGCTGGTGGCGGTGATCCACGAGTCGATGCCGCAGCAGGACCCGACCCAGTGCACCGACGGCTGCGCCGAGGGACTCGCGACGTTCATCGAGCAGCGGCTGACCTCCGACGCGCTGCGCTGCGACGAGGTGCCGCCGGCGCCCCGGCGGCTGCGGATGCTCAACCGGCGCGAGTACGCCGCGAGCGTGCGCGATCTGCTGGGCCTGCGCGACGACGACGCGCCTCCCGCGACGCCGAGCTGCGAGCCGACGACGTTCCGGTACGACCCGGGCGCGCGCTCGCTCTCGAGCGTGCACGTCGCCGGCGACTTCAACGACTGGGACGCGACCGCGTGGCCGATGACGCTCGCGGGCGGGGCGTGGAGCCTGACGCGCGCGCTGCCCGTGGGGACGCACGAGTACAAGCTCGTGCTCGACGGCGGCGAATGGATCACCGACCCCGCGAACCCCGAGCGGGCCGACGACGGGTTCGGCGGCAGCAACTCGGTGGTCCGCGTGACCTGCGACGCGACCGCGGGCGGCGGCGAGCCGTCCGGCGGCGGCCTCGACCTGGCCGCGGACCTCCCGCCGGACGCGCGGCCCGAGGGCTTCGTCTACGACACGTCGGCCACCGCGCTGTCGGTCACGTCGGTGCACCTCGACGAGCTGCTCCGTGCCGGCGAGCGCGCGCTGGACTCGCTCGGCGACGCGGGGCTCGACGCGCTGGTGGGCTGTGACGGGGGGCGCGGCGCCTGCGCGGACGCGTTCGTGCGGGCGTTCGGGCGGCGCGCGTTTCGGCGTCCGCTCACCGACGCGCAGGCCGCGCGGTACGTGGCCATCGCGAACGAGGCGCCGGACGACCGCGCGGGCTATCGCGCGGCGACGCTGGGGATCCTCGTGTCGCCGCATTTCCTCTACCGCAGCGAGCTCGGCGTCGCGCAGGGCGACGGGACGTACGCGCTCGACGGCTACGAGATCGCCACCGCGCTGAGCTACGGGCTCGTCGGCACCACCCCCGACGACGCGCTGCTCGACGCGGCGGCGGCGGGCGAGCTCGACGACCCCGCCGGGATCGAGCGGCACGCGCGGCGGCTGCTCGACGACCCGCGGTCACACGAGGTGCTCGCGGCGTTCGTCCGGCAGTGGCTGGGGATCGAGTCGGTGCCCGACGAGACCAAGGTGGACCCGCGCTTCGACGCGTCGCTCGGGCGCGCGATGGTCGCCGAGACCGAGGCGCTCGCGCTGCACGTGATCTTCGAGGGCAGCGGGCGGCTGTCGGAGCTGCTCACCGCCGACTACACGTTCGTGAACGAGGCGCTCGCGCAGCTCTACGGCATCGACGGGGTCACCGGCGAGGCGCTGCAGCGGGCGAGCTACCCGGACCGACGGCGCGCGGGCCTGCTGTCGCACGCGAGCCTGCTCGCGACGACCGCCCACAGCGACCAGAGCTCGCCGATCCGGCGCGGGCTGCTCGTGCGCCAGCGGCTGCTGTGCCAGGAGTTCCCGCAGCCGCCGGCCAACGCGGGCGGCGTGCCGGACGTCGATCCGGAGGCGACGACGCGCGAGCGCTTCGCGCAGCACACCGAGAACGCGACCTGCGCGCGCTGCCACCGCTACATCGACCCGGTCGGGTTCGGCTTCGAGTCGTTCGGGCCGATCGGGGCGTGGCGCGAGACCGAGAGCGGACACCCGATCGATCCGACCGGCGACATGCTCGACGTCGAGCACCTCGGCGCCGGCACGAGCGCGCCGTTCACCTCGCTGCCCGAGCTCGCGTCGATCCTCGTCGCGTCGGACGCGGCGCCGGCCTGCTTCACGCGGCAGGTCCACCGGTTCGTCCGCGGCGCGTCCGAGACGATCGACGAGCGCTGCGCGATCGAGCCCCAGGCCGAGGCGTTCCGCGCGAGCGGCGGCGACGTCCGCGCGCTGTTCGTGTCCATGTTCACGTCGCGCGACTTCCGCGTGCGCCGGGAGGCCCCCTGATGCCGAAGCTCACCCGACGCGGGTTCCTCTTTGGCGCGGGCGCCGCGGCGGCGACGCTGCCGCTGTCCGGGCTCGCCGGCCGGGTGCTCGGCGACGGCGCGTCCGCCGCGCGCCGCGCGCTGATCTTCTACTTCCCCGACGGCGTCCCCGGGCGCAGCCAGGACGGCGACGCGTCGCTGTGGGACGCGTGGGACGAGGGCGGCTCGGTCGGGCTGTCCGAGTGCCTGCAGCCGCTCGGCGACATGGCGCGCCAGTGCGTGTTCGTCCGCGGCCTGACGATGGGCGGCACCGACGAGGGGAGCCACCCGGGCGGCGCGAAGAAGCTGCTCACCGGGGTCGACGGAGGCCGCGGGGAGTCGATCGATCGCTCGCTGGCGCGCACCGCGGGGTCGAGCGACCCGCACCCGCACCTGTACCTCGGCGCGATGGCGAACCAGGACGGCGCGTCCGGCGACAAGCACGTGAGCTACCTCGGCGCCGAGCACACCGTGCCGCCCGAGGACGATCCGCTCCGCGCGTTCTCGCGCCTGTTCCGCGACGTCATGCCCACGGCGCCGACGGGCGCGCCGGCGTTCGATCCGCGGCGCTCGATCCTCGACGCCTCGCGCGCCGAGCTCGAGGCGATGCGGGGCGCGCTGTCGTCGACGCGGCTGCGCGGCAAGCTCGAGACGCACCTCGAGGCCATCCGCGAGGTGGAAGGTAGGTTGACGACTGACCTGCCCCCGGCGCCGTCGAGCTGCGAGGACCCGCGCGTGGCGACGGGCGGCGTGGATCCGGACCGGCTCTACGACCCGAGCACCTTCGACGCGATCCTGCGCGCGCAGTCCGACGTGATGGTGACCGCGATGGCGTGCGGGCTGACCCGGGTCGGAGTGCTGCAGTGCAGCCACCACACCAGCGAGCTGATCATGAGCCGGATCCCGGAGACCGAGATGCACGATCCGGGCTTCGACATGCGCAGCCACCAGGCGTCGCACTACGGCGCGCGACACGACCGCGACAACCGGCTGTTCACCGACTTCGTGGCCCAGCGCCGCTACTGGGTGAGCCGGTTCCGCTACGTGCTCGAGCAGCTCGCCGCGCGGCCCGAGGGCGACGGCACGATGCTCGACCACTCGCTGGTGCTGCTGTGCAGCGAGGTGTCGGACGGCAACACGCACGCGCACGGCGACATGCCGTTCATCGTGGCCGGAGGCGCCGGCGGCTGCGTCACGCCGGGCCGCGTGCTCGACGCGTACGACCGCCCGCACGGCGAGCTGCTGCTCGCGATGGCGCACGCGATGGGCCAGCGTTTCGACAGCTACGGCCAGTCGGGCTTCGAGCCGCTGCCGGGCTTGCTGTCCTAACCTGGCTAAGGACCCGTACGATCGATCTCGAGGCAACCCTCGGCCTCGAAGGGCGCGGCGATTCCCCAGCCGTCGACCGTGACGTGCCCTGCGAGCCGGCCGCTCGGCGCGTCCTCGCCTCGATCGTAGCGGTCGATCTCGACGACGGCGTCGGCCGTCTCGAGCGCGCCGCCGACCACCAGCATCGCCAGGGTGTGGTGAGTGCCGACGTAGTCGGTGGAGCCGCCGCTCCCGACACCCGGGAGCAGCCACAGCGCGAGGCGGTCCCCGTCGCAGAAGGCGAACGCGTCGTCGGGGGTGAACACGAGCGCGACGTCGACCGCGAACGCGAACGTGAAGCTCGCGAACACGGAGGTGAAGGTGACGTCGCCCAGAGGAGTCGAGCCGCGCACGTCGGCGGGGGACGGCGCGCAGGAGGTCGGGCGGACCTCGCCCTCGCACGTCTCGGGGTGGTCGAGGCTCGAGACGCGGCCCTCCCAGCACCGGGCCTGCGCCACGCAGCAGAGGTCGGTGACCCTGCACTGGGTCTCCGGCGGGAGCTCACAAGGCGCGCCGATCGGGGCGTCGAAGGCCTCGGTGCAGGTGCGGACGACCGCGGCGTCGGGGAACGGGAGCCCGGCGTCGGACCCCGCGTCGGTGGGCGCCGCGCCGGCGTCGACCGCGAGGGGCCCCGCGTCGAGCCCGGCGCCGCCGGCGTCGTCGACGTGGCGAGCGGCGCAGGTGCAGCCGGCGCTGAACGAGAGCAGGAGGAGCATCGCCGCGCGTCCCATCGGCCCAGCGTACTCCCACAGTCGGCGTTGCTGCCCCGGTCAGCGATACGCGCCGGCCGGGTGCGGGGTGGCGCACGCGCCGTCGCGGCACTGTTCACCGACGAAGGCGCTCAGCGTGGCGCGGTTCGCGCTGATCGCGGCGAAGACCTCGCGGACGAGCCACCACGCCGCGTCGCCCGTGAGGAGCAGCGCGCGGTCGCGCCAGCCCTCGAGCGCCCACAAGGCCATCGCGAAGGCGGGCGGGCCGGCCCACCAGCGACCCGAGGGATCGACGATCACGAGCTCGTCGACGAGCGGGAGGCCTCCGAAGCGCTGCCGAGCGGCGTCCGACCGGCAGCACAGAAAGCGCAGCGGCACGAGCTGCGGCCGCGACTCGAGCCACCGCCTGCACCACACGCAGAAGGGGCAGCTCGAGTCGTAGAGCACCCACAGGTGGGTCACGCGGCGGCCCCGGTCATGGGGACCACCCCCTGCGGCGCGACGGGGAGCTGCTGCTGCCGCTGCGCCCGGCGACGGATCCGATGGAAAACGAACATGTTCATGAAGTGCATGAACCCCAGCGACAGCAGCAACGCGCCGAGCTTGAGCGCCAGCGCCTCGATGGCCGAGCGCAGGTCCGTGGCGTGCCCGCCGGTGAGGATGAGGCACGCATAGCCCAGGTTGACCAGGTAGAAGCCCACGACGAGCAGGCGGTTTATGGCGTTCCCGAGCTCCTTGTGGTCGCTGAAGACGTCCTCGAGGTAGACGCGGCCGCTCGCCGAGAGCGTGCGCGCGAGCCAGATCGTGAGCCCCACCGTGATGACGGCGTAGACGGCGTAGACGAGCGAGAGGTAGTCCATGAGCGCTATGTCCTCCAGAAACTGAACGTGTTCGGTTAGACAGGAACATGGATCCGTCCGCCGGTTAGTCAAGGGGACGCGAGCCTTGACTAACTCGAGTTAGTCAAGGCTCGCGTCCCCTTGACTAACTCAGCAGCTGGGGTGGCGGCCGGGCTCGACGGCGTCGCGCACGCAACGCGGGACGCGGAGCATCCAGTCGTTGAGGACCGAGCCGAAGACGTTCTGGATCATGCCCGAGCCCAGGTCCGCGAGCGCGCCCCAGGTCACGATGGTGCCGTCGCGATACGGGCTCAGGGTCAGAAAGCCCCGGCCGGCGCGCAGGTCGTGGGGGCGGCTGCGATCCAGGTCGAACCGCACCCGGTGCAGGTCCTCTTCGATGCGCACGCGCGCGTAGTACTCGGCGCTCGCGATGGAGTAGCGGTGCTGCATGTGCACGACCCGCTCGGCCTCCGACTCCTGGACGACCGAGGCCTCCTGCAGCGAGGGGATCAGACGCGGGTACGCGCTGGTATCGAGCACGGTACGCCACACCTCGTCGAGCGGGGCCCGCACGTACTGGTAGCTCGTGCCGCCCACGTAGCTGAACGGGCCCTCGCGCCGGGCGACCTCGCGCCGCACGAGCTCGCCAGCGACGAGCCGGTCGCGCTCCTCGGCGCTGAACTCGTCCTGGGCCACCGCGCCCGCCGCGACGAGCAGCGCGAGCGCGAACAGCGGCATCCATCCAACCCGACGCACGGTGCAAAGGTTAACCACGATGCGCACGTGATCGCGAATCTGTCGCCGGCAAACGTTTGACAATGGGGGCGGAGATGCAATATCCGGTCATCAGGATATCCGGATATGACCGAGCTCGCCCAGCTGAACGCCTTGTGCGGCCTGTTCGCCGACCCCACCCGGGTGCGGCTGCTGGCGCTCCTCGCGGAGGAGGAGCTGAGCGTCGCCGAGCTGACGCAGGTGC
>Ga0070728_10002258_pt1 | contig 24605 bp, 17 predicted proteins | sample tdDd471_FD_66723 | JGI IMG/M metagenome (GOLD analysis project Ga0070728, IMG submission 66723) | Marine sediment microbial communities from the Atlantic coast under amendment with organic carbon and nitrate - tdDd47.1 | ecosystem: Environmental > Aquatic > Marine > Coastal > Sediment | place...
TGATGTTGACCGGCACGCTGAAGGTCAGGGTGGCGGTGTTCCCGGCGGTGACCACGGACTGGCTGTCGAGGAAGTTGCCGGTGACGCCGCCGGTGCTCGAGGTGGTGAAGATCCCGCCGTCGGACCGGGTCGCGGTGACGGTCACGCCGCTCACCGACTGCTGCAGGCTGCCGGTGCCGGCCAATGTCACCGACTCGAAGTCGAAGGTCGGCAGCCGGTGCGGATAAGCGGCGAGGGCAGGCTCTTCGAAGGCGAGGCCGCCCCGCGTGGCGATCGACCAGTCGGCCCCGAGCGCCCGTGCGCCGACCGGACGGTCGGAAGCGGCGACCGAACAGCCGAACAGCGTCGACAGCCGGTCGAGGAAGGCCGCACCCTCGGCACCGTCGGCCACCGAGCAGCCGTACAGCACGATCTCGGCATCGTCGGCGAGGGCATCGCGGATCGCGTCGAGCAGGGCCGGGCGCGCCGTCAGGGCGACCGCATCCACCATGCGGCCGGAGAGCTGCAGGCAGCCGGGAGCGCCATGCGACAGGACGTGCAGTGCCGTCAGCTCGGGCAGCCCGGCGGCGCGGCGGCCGGCCAGAGCCATGGCAATCGCGGCAACCGCATCGCCCGAGGCGGGCAGCCGGACCACCTCGATGCCGGGCCGACGGCCGGCGATCAGGATGTCGGCCGCTGCCACGTCCGGATCGACGAACAGGATCTCCGGGGCCAAGCCCTCAACCGCAAAGTGCTCTGAATTGCTGCTCATCGCTCGACGCTTCTGCCTTTCCCCGAGAAGAGCCTTGGGCTCACCTCTGCCCTGCACCGCCTATTACAGGCTGCATTGAATTGTACATCAACGCGTTATGCGAGATTATACCAATTCGCGCCCTGCAGCCAGCGCGAGGACTCCTCTCCACCCTCTTTCATGGTCCTAAAATCCTTGCGAATCAGTCAATAGATTAAATTGTGACAAAGATTGACCATTCCTGCCCGAGCCATTTCTCGGTCAACGAGATCTCCTGTCGAGGGGACGACGATGACCACGGAAACCTCGACGACCGCCCGCATCGCTGGCATTGCTGAAGCCTGTATCCGCGGCGATCGAACCAGACATGAGCCTCGAACCTCTCCGGATCCTTCAGGAAGGCATCGCGCTTCAGACATCCGGAAACCTGCGGGATGCAGAGAACCGCTATGCGCAGATCCCGGCCGGCAGCCCGTACTACGCCGACGCCCTGAACCTCTTGGGCACCGTCCGCGCGCAGATGGGGGACCGGCGGGCGGCTGCGGTGCTGATGCAACGGGCGGTCCGCGCCAACCCGCGCAATGTGATGGCCTGGACCAATCTCGGCTCGGTGCTGCGCGATTCCGGGGTCCGCGGTCCGGCCGAAGCCTGTCTCCGTCGAGCTCTGCTGGTCGGCCCGGAACGCATCGAACCGGCGTTGGCCCTGGAATCGGTCGCGGTGGCCACCCGGCGCGCCTGGGTTCAGCGCATCTGCCTGGCCCTCGATCCCGTGAACCAGCAGGTTCGGATCGAGCGCGCCAACGCGCGCTCGGCGAAAGGGCGGTTCCCGCAGGCGGTCGCCGATCTGACGAAGTGCCTCGTCGCCCATCCTTCCCAAGGCACCGCGACCTTCAACCTGGCCAACGTCCATCGCGATGCCCAGGTCCTTACGGTCGCCGACCGGCTCTACCGGCGGGCTCTCGTGCTCAGGCCGGACGAGGGACGGGCGTGGAACAACTGGGGACTGCTGGCGTTCAAGACGGCGGGCGCGCCGGAGGCCAGGCACCGCTTCGCCACGGCGACGCGGCGGGCACCGCTGCTGCCACAGGGCTGGCTGAACTACGCCCGGGCTGTCCAACTGATCGAAGGCGATGCGGCGGCCGTCGCCCCGATGCGTCGGGGGCTGTTGCTCGACCCGACCAATGCGGGAGCCTGCTGTGAGATCGCCGGCCTGACCCAACTGCCGAAATGGGCTCAGCGAGCCCGGTGCCTCGATCCTCTCTCGCACCGACCGTATGTGCGTATCGCCCAGTTCGGTGCCGCCCCGACGCAACGGTTCCGGGTGATCCGCCGTCTCCGACAGGCGGCCCTCGCCGAGCCCGGCGCGCCCGATGGCTGGCACCACCTCGCCGTCGAGGCAGCGCGCAGCAGGGCGCGGGACGACGCGATCCGGTACAGCCGGTTCGCCACGCTGATCCAGGACGATCGGCCGAACGCACAGCTCAACAAGGCGCTGTTCCTGCTGCTGCTGGAACGCTTCGACGAGGGCTGGGAGGCCCACCGTCGCCGGCTCGAAACTCCCGAATCGGCGCTCTTCAGGCGACGCTTCGCGATCCCGGAGTGGGACGGCGGCCTGATTTCGGGCCAGCATCTGCTGCTGTGGGGCGAGCAGGGCATCGGCGACGAAGTGCAGTTCCTGACCCTGGCCCACACCCTGCTGGAGCAGGGGGCACGCCTGACCATCCTCACCGAGCCGCGGTTGCGCCCGATCCTGCGCCGGAGCTTCCCGATCAATGTCGCCGTACCGGACGTCGGGCGCGCGACCGGTACGGTCGAGGACCACTTCGGCGCGGATTGCCATCTGGCCCTGGGCGACCTGCCGCACAGGCTCCGGCTGTTCTGCGGCGGCGCGGCGGTCCCGCGACCGTGGATCGTGGCGGATCCGTCACGCGCAGCCGAGCTCCGCGACGGGCTGACCCGCCGCCATCCGGGCAAGCTCCTGATCGGCATCACCTGGCGGTCGTCTGCGCCGAAGACCGGGGCGCGGCGCACGATCGCCCCGGCGGTCTGGCGCCCCCTGGCCGAGATCCCGAACGTCGCGCTCGTGTCGCTTCAGTACGCAGCCGCCGACGCCGACCGTTCGGCGTTCAGAAGCGAGGCGGGCATCGATCTGGACCTGGAGCATGGCGTCGAGCCCATGAACAGCCTGGACGACCTGGTGTCGTTGATCGCCGCTGTCGACCTGGTGATATGCCCGACCAACAACACCGTGCATTTCGCCGGCGCGATGGCCAGGCCCTGCTGGACGCTGCTTCCGGTCTTCCCGGACTGGAGATGGGGGCTCACCGGTTCCGAGTCGCGCTGGTATCCGGGAATGCAGGTCGTCCGGCAGTCGGTCGAAGGCCAGTGGAGCGACGTCATGACGGAGGTGCGCCGCCGTCTGATCGAACACGCCGCCACCGACGCCACGGGGCGGAACGCTGTCGGTCGTACAGGGTAGGACCGGACGCACGACCGCCGGCGCCACACAGTCTCGGCAAGAGGCGGTATTCCCCCAGTCTCGCCACCGGCCTTCCGGCCCGCTTCGAGCGAGTCGACTGGCAACCGGCGGCGCGCTGTCTTCGGCCGCTGCCGGTCGGGGGATAGCCCCGATGTCTGCAGCGGGTCGCATCCGTTTCACCCGAACCGATCGGCCCGGCGGGTGTGACAAATCATGTCATGCACTCTGGTAGATTGCATGAATTTGATTGAGATCCTATCGTTGCCAGCAATACGTTGGCGTATATGCTCCAATAGCGGGTACGGTCGCGGGTGGTGATCTCCGGAGCCGCCGGACCTGCAGGGGAGCTACGTCTGAATCGAGGGCGCTGCACGGCCGCGTGAGAGCGGGCCCGACCGCGAGATCTGAACAAGGGGAGGGAACCCGGATGGGAGACCAGTATATCGGCGTGATCCAGATGATCGCGTTCACCTTCGCGCCGGAAAACTTCACGTTCTGCAGCGGGCAACTCATCCCTATCGCGCAGAACAATGCCTTGTTCTCGCTGATCGGCGACCACTATGGCGGCGACGCCCGCACGGTCTTCGGCGTCCCGGATTTCAGGGCCCGGATGGCGGTCGGTTCCAATCAGATGGGGAATGGGCCCGGTCTGACCACCCTCAACCTTGGCACGAGGATGGGCACGCAGATCCACACGCTGACCGAGAGCCAGATGCCGGAGCACAACCACACGGCCGCGTTCACGCCGTCCGGTGGCGAGGGGGTGTCCGTCAAGCTGGAGGCCTATACGGCGCGTGCATCGAGCGACGCCCCGAGCACCGGCGACTTCATCTCCGGCGGAGGCGGCGCCTCGATATTCGGAAACGGCGGTCTGGGCGCGCAACTCGTGGAACTCGCGGGGTTGACCGTCTCCGGCGGTGGCGGCAGCGGTGTCGTCACGGTCGGGGACACCGGCCAGAGCCGGCCCTTCGAGATCCTCAACCCGCTGCAGGCCGTGAATTTCGTGATCTGCACCACCGGTCTCTACCCGTCGCGTCCGTGAGCGGCGGAGAACGCGTCGACCGCCCTTTGCCCGACCCGGGACCGCAACGATGAACAGCTCGGAATCCACCAGTCTCTACGCTCTGCGTGCAGAGTCCTTTCGCGACCAAGTCGGGAAACTGTTCTTTCTCGAAGGCCCGGAGGGGGCTCTCGCCATTACCCTGGTGCGGGTCTGGGAGGGCAAGGAGCCGCTGTTCCGGGGCACCGAACGGCGGCCGTTCTCGCTGTTCTTCCTGGGACCGCCGTCGGTGCAGGCCCGCAATCACGTCATGACCAACCTCAGGCATCCGAAGCTCGGTCTCATCGAAGGCGTCTTCATCGGGCCGGTTTCCGGCGAGCCCCCGCCGCAGTTCGGGCAGGGGCAGCTGTGGAGCGCCGACTTCACCTGAACCATCGCCGGTGGCGGAAGCGCCTCGGGGTGCAAACGTTCGAGAGGGAATGAGAATCATGGGAGACCAATATCTCGGCGTGATCCAGATGGTCGCGTACACCTTTGCGCCGATGAACTTCTCGTTCTGTAGCGGACAGTTGATCGCGATCGGGCAGAACAGTGCTCTGTTCTCGCTGCTCGGGGACTTCTATGGCGGCGACGGGCGAACGGTCTTCGGCCTTCCGGACTTCCGGGCCCGGACGCCGGTCGGCTCAGATCGGATGGGGAATGGGCCCGGTCTGACCACCTTTCCGCTCGGCACGAAGTATGGCCTTCAGACCCATACGCTCGGTGTGGCGAATCTGCCGTCGCACACCCACGCTGCGACCTTCACGCCGGCGGGCGGAGGCGTGAGCGGCAGCCTGATGGCCTATTCGTCCCGCGCGGCGTCCGACGTCCCGACCACCGGCAGCTTTCTCTCCGGCGGGGGCGGCGGTTCGGTCTTCGGCACCGGCGGCCTGGGCGCCCAACTCGTTGAACTCGGCGGGCTGGCTGTCTCGGGCGGTCGCATCAACGGCACCGTCGCGCTGGGCGACACCGGCGGCAGCCAGTCTTTTTCGATCGTAAACCCGCTGCAGGCGGTGAACTTCGTGATCTGCACGGAAGGTCTGTACCCGTCGCGTCCGTGAGGCTCCAGCCGTTGCGACGCCTGGCCTGTGCGGCGGTACCGGGAGGGCGCTAGTCGATGGCGCCCGCGGACCACCAGTTCTCGTCGCGCGGCGTCCACCAGGTCGCTGCGGCGGCAATCTTCTGCGGATAGTCTTCCCAGTCGGGCAGCACGAGCGGCAGCCGCAGGTCTTCCTCGACGATCGTTCGAACTGTCGGCCAGTCGAGATCGGGCTCGGCGCCGGCCCGACGGCAGGCATGCCGCCAGATCTCCATTTCCTGCCCCCAGAAGTAGACCTGGTCGGCCCGCATGTTCGCCTGCATGCGGCGGGTCTCGTCGAGCTTGTCGTCCTCGAGCAGCTTGAGCCAGATGTCGGCCTGCAGGCTGTCGACCGGGGCATCCGGCTTCCACTCGAGCGCGTCCGCCTCGACGATCGTGACCTTGCGGCGGGCCTCGTCGGGCAGCCGCGCGAACACGCCCTGGTGCTCCATCAGCCCGATCACGTCCGGGTCCCGCTCGACCACGGTCACGCGCTCGACCGCCGGCCGCATGGCGACGTTCGCGGCCAGCCAACCCATGCCCATGCCGCACACGACGGTGTGCCCGTACGCGGCGCGCAGGCCGATCTCCTGACTCTGCAACTCGACCGGCAGCATCGACATCCAGGAGTGACGGTCGCCGCGAGCGGGGCCCTCCATGATGACGGTCCCGGTCAACGGGTAGACCTCGCCCCAATAGCCGCGGCCGGCCGGCATGAGGAGGAGCTTCATCGCCCAGTCACCGACCTGCCCGGACCGGTACTGCGGGTAGTACAGGTCGTCGAGAAGGCCGCCGAGCACCGTCCGAGGGTCGATCCAGTCGGTCTCGATTTGGCCGTCCATCGCTGTCGCGTTCCTCATGCCCGTTCCGTCGCAATCGCCTGGATTGCGTCATCTCTCAGTTCTTGCGCGCAATCAGAGAGAACCACGGTGGGGACAGGATTGCCAGCATCCCGAGAGCCGGAAAGCCGCTCGTCAGGCAGATCGTCTGGCCGGCGACGTCGCGTCCCGGCGGTCGTCGCCGGCGGGTCCGTGCGCCGACCGCAGGGAATTCGCACCGGCCGCCCGCCAGACCTCCCCGATGCCGATGAGCACCGGCTGCTCCGCCGGCATTGCCGACACGCCGGCCGCAAGCTCTCCGACGCTGCCGAGCCAGTGGCGCTGGTCCGCCCGAGAGACCGAACCGGCCACCACCGCCGGCGTTCCGGCGGGCATGCCGGCGGCGAGCAGGTGCCCGCGGATTTCCCCGGCGGTGCGCCCGCCCATGTAGAAGACCGTCGTGGTCGACGGTTCGGCGATCGCCCGCCAGTCGACGTCGTCCGGCAGGCCGCCGTGGCGGGCGTGTCCGGTGACGAAGCGCACCGCCCGGGCGCAGTCGCGGTGGGTCAGCGACACGCCGAGCGACGCCGCCATGGCGCTCGCCGCCGTTATGCCGGGCACCACCGCCGCCGGGATGCCCTCGGCCGCCAGCCGTTCCAGTTCCTCGCCGGCCCGGCCGAACACGCTGGGGTCGCCGGCCTTGAGCCGGACCACGTGCTTGCCCTGGCGGGCCAGCTTGACCATCAGGTCGTTGATGTCCTCCTGCCGGCAGGACTCGCGGCCGCCGCGCTTGCCGACCAGCATCCGTCGGGCCTCCCTGCGGGCCAGCTCGAGGACCTCGTCGGACACCAGGGCGTCGAACAGGATGACGTCGGCCGCCTGCAGGGCACGCACCGCGTTCAGGGTCAGCAGCCCGGCGTCGCCCGGCCCGGCGCCGACCAGGGTGACCCGGCCGCCGCTCGCACCGCCGACCGTCAGCAGGTCGGTCAGCGCCGCTTCGTCGCGGGCGGTCGGGGCGGGGCCGAACGCCCGCTCGGCGAACGCCTCCCAGAACCGGCGACGCGGCGCGCCGGCGGCCAAGCGGCTCAACACGCTTTGCCGCAGCCGGCCGGCGAGCGCGGCCCAGTCGGCCAGGGCGGGGGGCAGCAAGGTCTCGATCCGCCGGCGGATCGCCTGGGCCAGGATCGGGGCGGTACCCTTGGTGGCGATGCCGATCACCACCGGCGAGCGGTTGACGATCGAGCCGAACTGGAAGCCGCCATAGGCCGGCCGGTCGATCACGTTGCACGGCACCCCCGCGGCCCGGGCGGCGTCGGCGAACCGGCGGGCCCCGTCCTCGTCGGCGGCGTCGGCGACCGCGATGCTCATGCCCGCAAGGTCGTCGGGCCGCCAGGTCCGCGGCAGGCGGGTCAGCCGTCCGGCCGCAGCACCCTCGGACAGCAGGGCCGCCAGCTCGGGACACGGGTCGGCGCTGGCGACCAGCACGTCGGCGCCGGCCGCCGCCAGCAGTTCGGCCTTCCAGGCGGCCGCCGGGCTGTCGCCGGCGACCAGGGCCGGCCGGCCGTCGAGGTCGGCGAACAGCGGCAGCAGGGCGAGCCGCCCGAGCCGCCGGGCGCCGGCCTCAGCCGGCCTTTTCGATCGTGGCGTCGTCGCGTCGGACATGGTCGAGGATCCTCTGGATCTCTGAGCGGCAGGACCCGCAGTTGGTGCCGGCGTTGGTCGCGGCGCCGATCTCGTTGACCGAAGCGCAGCCCTGGCCGGCGACCGCGGCGGCGATCTGGTTGATGCCGACCGCGAAGCACGAGCACACGATCGCTCCCGGTTCCGGGCTGTCGCCGCCGGCGCGTCCGGCCAGGACCGCATAGCGCTGGCGCGGCTCGGCCGGACCGTCGCCGAGGCGCTCGGCGGCCCAGCCGCGCGAGACGGCCACCGGGGTCGGGGCGACGAACAGCGCGCCGATCAGCCGGTCGTTCCGGAAGGCGGCGAAACGGTGGATGCCGGCCTCGGCGTCGCGGTACGCCAGCAGCTCCACCGAGCGCTCGCCGACCGAGATGCCCATCAGCGTCCGCACCCAGGCCGGCCAGTCCGACACCGGTGCCGCGTCCGCCAGCTCCAGCTTCCAGCCGTCGCGGACGCGTGCCAGCGCCCAGTAGGCGGCGTCGACCGCCTTCGGCCGCTCGGCCAGCACCGCGAAGCCGTACCAGGCCGGGCGATAGGCATCGACCCGGACCGCCGCCGCCTTGGAGCCGGGCTGGCCGGAGAGCGGGTCGGTGTCGGCCGGCACCACGGCGTCGACCCGCGCCGCCGAGGCGAAGCGGTCGGTCCAGTGCATCGGCACGAACAGTGATCCCGGCCGTATCCGGTCGGTGATCAGGGCGCGCACCAGGATCGCGCCGCGGTCGCTTTCGATCCGCAGCAGGCCGGCCTCGGACGCGCCGAGCCGGCGGGCGTCGTCGGGATGGATCTCGGCGAACGGCTCGGCCAGGTGCGCCGACAACCGCGGCGACAGGCCGGTGCGGGTGAGGGTGTGCCAGTGGTCGCGGATCCGGCCGGTGTTCAGCACGAACAGCCCGTCGGCCGTTGCCACCGGCGGCGGGGTCACGGCGACCAGGCGGGCCCTGCCGTTCGAGGTGAAGAACCGGCCGTCGGCGAACAGGCGGCGGTCGACCCGCCCGGTGCCAGGTTGCCCGGTGTCGTCGAGGCTGCGAACCGGCCACTGCACCGGGTCCAGGGTGTCGTAGGCGTTGTCCGACATCCCGGCGAGCGCGCCGATGTCGAAGTCCCGGCTGCCGTCGTTGTCGAGCTCGGACAGGGCGGCGTGCTCGCGGAAGATCTCGGCGGCGCTGCGATACGGGAAGGCGTCGGCGAAGCCCATGCGGCGCGCCACCTGGGTCAGTGCCCACCAGTCGGGCCGGGCCTCGCCGGGGGCGGCGCGGAACGCCCGCTGGCGGGAGATCCGGCGCTCCGAGTTGGTGACCGTGCCGTCCTTCTCGCCCCAGGCCGCCGCCGGCAGCAGCACGTCGGCGAGGCGGGTGGTGTCGGTGTCGGCCATGGCCTCGGACACCACGACGAACGGGCAGGCCCGCAGGGCCGCGACCACCCGGTCGGCCTCGGGCAGGCTGTCGGCCGGGTTGGTGCACATGATCCACACCGCCTTGACCCGTCCGGCCTCGACGGCCTGGAACAGCTCGACGGCCTTCAGCCCGGGTCGCTCGGCGAGGCGGGGGGCGTTCCAGAACCGCCGCACGATGTCGCGGTGCGCCGGGCTCTCGATCTCCATGTGGGCGGCCAGCTGGTTGGCCAGGCCGCCGACCTCGCGGCCGCCCATGGCGTTCGGCTGGCCGGTCACCGAGAACGGCCCCATGCCGGGCTTGCCGATCCGGCCGGTGGCCAGGTGGCAGTTCAGGATGGCGTTGACCTTGTCGGTGCCGCCGGTCGACTGGTTGACGCCCTGGCTGAACACCGTGACCACACGGCCGGTCTCGCGGAACAGCGCATAGAACCGGGCGATGGTCGCCGGATCCAGGCCGGTGGCGTCGGCCAGCCCGGCGGCGTCCAGGTCGCGTGTCGCGGCTATCGCCGCGTCGAACCCCTCGGTATGGGCGGCCAGGAAGGCGCGGTCGACGGCATCGGTGTCGGCGAGATGGGCAAGCAGGCCGTTGAACAGGGCGGCGTCGCCGTTCGGGCGGATCGCCAGGTGCAGGTCGGCTTCGTCGGCGGTCACGGTGCGGCGCGGGTCGATGACGACGACACGCATCTCCGGCCGGGCGGCCCGGGCGGCGGCGAGTCGCTGGAACAGCACCGGGTGGCACCAGGCCAGGTTCGAGCCGACCAGCACCACCAGGTCGGCCTGCTCCAGGTCGGAGTAGCACCCGGGGACGGTGTCGGAGCCGAACGCGCGGCGGTGGCCGGCGACGGTCGAGGCCATGCACAGGCGGGAGTTGGTGTCGATGTTGGCCGAGCCGATGAAGCCCTTCATCAGCTTGTTGGCGACGTAGTAGTCCTCGGTCAGGCACTGGCCGGAGACGTAGAACGCGACGGCGTCCGGTCCGTGCTCGGCGATGGTCTCGGCGAACCGGAGGGCGACCAGGTCGAGGGCGCTGTCCCAGCTCGCCGGCCGGCCGTCCACCCACGGCCGCAGCAGCCGGCCGTCGAGGTCCAGGGTCTCGGCCAGGGCCGCGCCCTTGGAGCACAGCCGGCCGAAATTCGCCGGGTGGTCGGGGTCACCGGCGATCGTCGCATTGCCTGCCTCGTCGACGGTCGCGGCGACGCCGCACCCGACCCCGCAATACGGGCAGGTGGTCTTCACGCACTGCTGGCCCCGGTTCGTGCCGGCCGCCGTTTCGGTGGTCATCCTCCCCACTCGGGCTCCGTCCAACGCGTCCTCCTCCGGTCGTCTCGGGCTACCCGTCTTCAGGCAGCCTGCTCGGCGGCCATGTGCAGGCCGAGGAGCACGCGGTCGCCGCTGACCCGAACCGGCAGGGTCCGGGCGCAGCCTTCATCGGCGCCCTGGGCGGTGCCGGTCTGCAGGTCGATGACCCAGTTGTGCAGCGGGCAGGTCACCGAGGCGCCGTGCACGATGCCCTGGCTCAGCGGCCCGCCCTTGTGCGGGCAGCGGTCCTCGATCGCGAACACCGCGTCGTCATGGGTGCGGAACACCGCGACCGGGCCGTCGGGGGTCGCCACCTGCCGGGCGCCGCGGCGCGGGATGTCGGCCAGGGCGCCGATGTCGAGCCAGATCGGTTGTCGGGTCATTCGGCGGCCTCCTGGAACGGAATGGTGGTGAGGGGGGCGAACTCGTGGGCGTCCTTGCCGGCCACCCGCTCGGCCCACGGGTCGGACTGGGCGAAGCGCTGCGAGAACAGGAACCGCTCGAACAGCGCGCGCCGGCGCTCCGGATCCTCGACGATCTGGCGGCGCACGGTGTCGACCCCGACCCGGTCGGCCCACTTGTAGACCCGCTCGAGATAGCGGCCCTGCTCGCGGTAGAGCTGGATGACCGCCATGCAGTACTCCAGCGCCTCCTCCTCGGACGGCACCGTGCACAGCACCTCGGTGCCCTTGACGTGCATGCCGGCGGCACCGGCGAAGTGCAGCTCGTAGCCGGAGTCGACGCACACCACGCCGAAGTCCTTGCAGGTCGCCTCGGCGCAGTTCCGCGGACAGCCGGACACCGCCATCTTCACCTTGTGGGGCGTCCACGATCCCCACATCGCCTTCTCGAGCTTGATGCCGAGGCCGGTGGAGTCCTGGGTGCCGAACCGGCACCAGTCGGTGCCGACGCAGGTCTTCACGGTGCGCAGGCCCTTGGCGTAGGCGTGTCCGGAGACCAGGCCGGCGGCGTTCAGGTCGGCCCAGACCGCGGGCAGGTCCTCCTTCTTCACGCCCAGCAGGTCGATGCGCTGGCCGCCGGTGACCTTGACGGACGGGATCGCGAACTTGTCGGCGACGTCGGCGATCGCCCGTAGCTCCTGCGGGGTGGTCATCCCGCCCCACATGCGCGGCACGACGGAGTAGGTGCCGTCGCGCTGGATGTTGGCGTGGACCCGCTCGTTGATGAACCGCGACTGGCCGTCGTCCTCGTACTCGCCCGGCCAAGTGGCCAGCAGGTAGTAGTTCAGGGCCGGCCGGCACTTGGCGCAGCCGCAGGAGGTCTTCCACTCCAGCTCCTGCATGAGCTGGGGGATCGACTTCAGCCCCTTGGCGACGATCAGCCGACGGACGTCGTCGTGGCCGAGCTCGGTGCAGCCGCACATCGGCTGGACCGCGGCCGGGTCGTAGGCGTCGCCGAGGGTCAGTGCCATGAGCTGCTCGACCAGCCCGGTGCACGAGCCGCACGACGACGACGCCTTGGTGTGGGCCCTGACCTCGTCGAGCGAGGTCAGTCCCTTGGCCGAGATCGTGCCGACGATCCTGGACTTGCAGACGCCGTTGCAGCCGCAGATCTCTGCGTCATCCGACAAGGCTGCAACGGCCGCCGTAGGGTCCAGCGGGGCACCCCCAGCATAGCCCTGGCCGAAGATCAGGGTGTCCCGCATCTCCGAGATGTCGGTGCCGTCCTTGAGCAGCTGGAAGAACCAGGCGCCGTCATGGGTGTCGCCGTACAGCACCACGCCGACGATCCGATCGTCCTTCAGGACCAGCCGCTTGTAGACGCCGCGGGCGGCGTCGCGCAGGACGATCTCCTGGCGGTCCTTGGCGTCGAGGAAGTCGCCGGCCGAGAACAGGTCGATGCCGGTGACCTTGAGCTTGGTCGAGGTCGCCAGGCCGCGGAACTCGACGTCCTCGCCGAGCAGGTTGCGGCCGATGGTGCGGGCCATCTCGTAGAGCGGGGCGACCAGGCCGTAGCACACGCCGCGGTGCTCGACGCACTCGCCGACCGCCAGGACGTTCGGGTCGGAGGTCTGCAGCCGGTCGTCGACCAGCACGCCGCGGTTGACCTCGATGCCGGCGGCCTTGGCCAGCCCGGCGTTCGGGCGGATGCCGACGGCCATGACCACGATGTCGGCCGGGATCTCGGTGCCGTCGTCGAGCTTCACGCCGGTCACCCTGTCCTCGCCCATGATGGCGTGGGTGTTGGCCCGGGTGATCACCTTGATGCCGCGCTCCTCGACCGCCGCCTGCAGCAGGTAGCCGGCGGAGGCGTCGAGCTGACGCTCCATCAGCGTCGGCATCAGGTGCAGCACGGTCACCTCGACGCCGCGGCGCTGCAGCCCGGCCGCCGCCTCCAGGCCGAGCAGCCCGCCGCCGATGACGACGGCGCGCGCCCCGTCCCTGGCGGCGGTCAGCATGGCCTCGACGTCGTCGAGGTCGCGGTAGGTCAGGACGCCGGGCAGTTGGTGGCCGGGAACCGGGATCACGACCGGCGACGACCCGGTCGCCAGCAGCAGCTTGTCGTACTCGGCCGTGGTGCCGTCGTCGGCCACGACGCGCCGGGCGGCGCGGTCGATATGCACCACCTTGCGGCCCTTGTGCAGGGTCACGCCGTGCTGCTCGTACCAGTCGTCACCGTGGATGACGATCTCTTCGTAGGTCTTCTCGCCGGACAGCACCGGCGACAGCATGATGCGGTCGTAGTTCACCCGCGGCTCGGCGTTGAAGATCGTCACTTCGTAGTCCGAGCCGCCCTCGAACAGCGTCTCCAAGGCTCGGCCCGGCGACATGCCGTTGCCGACGACGACGAGTTTCCTGGTCATTGCAGGCCTCCCGCCGCGGCTGGCGCAGCGGCACTCGCCCCCTTGTCGTCATTCCGGCCGCAGCGACGGAGTCGCGGAGAGACGGAACCCGCGGGGCGACGGGCATGGGCGGTGGCAGGCCCGGTGCGACGGGTAGGTTCCGGCTCGGCTGCGCCGGGACGGCGCAGCCGTCCGGAATGACGACGAAGAGACGGAGCCAGACGCGGTGGGGAACACGGGGTCATCGGAACACTCCTCCGGTCACGCGGCTTGCGCGGGTTTCGGCTTCGCGCCGCCCTCGTACTCCTCGAGGAAGTCGAGCAGCTCCTGGCGGTAGCGGTAGTAGTCGGGGTGATCGAGCAGGGCGCGGCGGGTGCGCGGCCGCGGCAGGTCGACGGTCATGACGTTGCCGATCCGGGCGTTCGGCCCGTTGGTCATCATCACCACCTTGTCGGCCAGCAGGATCGCCTCGTCGACGTCGTGGGTGACGCAGATCGCCGTCACCCGGGTGCGCTTCCAGACGTCCATCAGGACCTCCTGGAGCTCCCAGCGGGTCAGGCTGTCGAGCATGCCGAACGGCTCGTCGAGCAGCAGCAGCTTGGGCGACAGGGCGAAGGCGCGGGCGATGCCGACCCGCTGCTTCATGCCGTTCGACAGCTCGCTCGCCGACTTGTCCATGGCGTCGGCCAGGCCGACCCGGGTCAGGTAGTAGGCGACGATGTCGCGGCGTTCGGCGGCGCTGGCGTGCGGGTACACCCGGTCGACCCCGAGAGCGACGTTCTCGGCCGCGGTCAGCCACGGCATCAGCGACGGCGCCTGGAACACCACGGCACGGTCGGGGCCGGCCGAGGTCACTTCCTTGCCGTCCAGCACGATGCCGCCGCCGGACACCTCGGTCAGCCCGGCGACCATCGACAGCACCGTCGACTTGCCGCAGCCGGAATGGCCGATCAGCGAGATGAACTCGCCCTTTTCCATCTTCAGGTCGAAGCCGTCGACCACGGTCAGCGGCCCCTTCGGGGTCGGGTAGACCTTTCGGACCTCGGAGAACTCGACGTAGCCGCGGGTGATGCCGGAGCGCGCGGCGTCGCGGTAGGCGGCCGGAAGGCGCGGATCGGGACGCTGGGTGATCGGCAGGATGTCCGGCAGCACCAGCGTGCCGTCGGCCTCGGCGCCGCGCTCGATGCCGATCTCCAGTAGGTACTGGGTGATGCGGGCACGCAGCCGCTTGAATGCCGGGCTCGAGTTCATCGCCGCCCGGTCGCGCGGCCGCGGCATGTCGACCTTGAAGGCCGGGCCCAGGGTGGCATTAGGGCCGGGGGTCAGCGGGATGATCCGGTCGGCGAGCAGGATCGCCTCGTCGACGTCGTTGGTGATCAGGATCACCGTCTTCTTGTCCTGCTCCCAGATCTGCTCGATCTCGTCCTGCAGCTTGGCACGGGTCAGGGCGTCGAGCGCCGACAGCGGCTCGTCCAGCAGCAGGATCTGCGGGCTCATCGCCAGCGCTCGGGCGACCGCGACCCGCTGGCGCATGCCACCGGACAGTTCCGACGGTCGGCGGTCGGCGGCGTGCGAGAGGCCGACCATGGCGATGTACTTCTCGGTGCGGGCCTGCCGCTCCTTGCGGCTCTCCCTGGCGAACACCGCGTCGACCGCGAGCGCCACGTTGCCGCGCACCGTCAGCCACGGCATCAGCGAGTAGGACTGGAACACCAGGCCGCGGTCCGGCCCGGGGCCGTCGATCGGCTTGCCTCCCAGCAGGGCCTCGCCGGCGTCCGGCCGGATCAGACCGGCGATGATCGACATCAGCGTGGTCTTGCCGGAGCCGGAGAACCCGACGATCGCGACGAACTCGCCGTCCTCCACCTCCAGGTCGATGCCCCTCAGCACCTCGGTGCGGCCGTCGCCGTCGCCGTAGGCCTTCGACACCTTGCGCAGCTCCAGGATCGCCATGGCCCGGCCCTCAGCGGTTGGTGGTGAAGGTGAAGGCGGCCTGCAGCGCATACATCATGCGGTCGAGCAGGAAGCCGATCAGGCCGATGGTCAGCACCGCCACCATGATCTTGGCGAGCGAGGAGGAAGAGCCGTTCTGGAACTCGTCCCAGACGAACTTCCCGAGGCCGGGGTTCTGGGCCAGCATCTCGGCGGCGATCAGCACCATCCAGCCCACCCCCAGCGACAGCCGCAGGCCGGTAAAAATCAGCGGCAGGGCCGACGGCAGCACCAGCTTGGTGACGGTCTTCCAGGTCGGCAGCTTCAGCACCCGGCCGACGTTCATCAGGTCCTTGTCGACCGAGGCCACGCCGTAGGCGGTGTTGATCAGGGTCGGCCACAGCGAGCACAGCGTCACGGTGATCGCCGAGATCACCAGCGACTTCGGGAACAGGTCGGAGGCGTCCACGTACAGCGCCGACACCACCATGGTGACGATCGGCAGCCAGGCCAGCGGCGACACCGGCTTGAAGATCTGGATCAGCGGGTTGAGGGCGCCGCTGACGGTCCGCGACAGGCCGGATGCGATGCCGATCGGCACCGCCACCAGGGTGGCGACCAGGAAGCCGAGGGCGACGGTCTTCAGGGAGGTCAGGATCTGGTCGATATAGGTCGGCTTGCCGGTGTAGCCGCGCCACTTCACCAGGTCGGCCTTGCCCTCGGCGATCAGCTTGGCGTTGCGCCGCTCCTGGCGCTCCATGAACGCGGCCTCCTTGTCGCGCTCGCGAAGGTGGTCGGCCCACAGGCCGCCGGTCTGCTCCCACACCTGGGCCGGGCCGGGGATGGTCCCGAGCGAGGTCTCGACGGTCGGGGCGAGAACCGCCCAGGCGCCGACGAAGGCGACGATCCCGATCACCGGGATGCCGAGTTGCTGCCACAGCTCGCGCAGCTGGTGGCGGGGGCTGTCGCCGGCGGCGATCCGCAGCAGCGGCGCCAGCCAGCCCAGGCCGAGGACCCGCAGCCAGGTGGCGGCCTGCGTGATCCGCATGAGCCACCGCTCCCGGCGTACGCGGCGTTCCTCGGCGCGACGAACCCCTGCATTGGCATCGATGGCGGCGAAGTCGGTCGTGGTGGTCATGCGCTCGGTCCTTGGCTCGTCCAGGGGAACTGGTCCGGTTGGTGCCGTGTGCGGAGGAGGAGGGGCTCAGCCGCCGACGACGCTGCCGCCGTCCACGACCTGCTGGTTCTTCAGGCCGATCGGGAACTGCTGCAGGTAGTCGTTGGGCTTGCGGCCGTCGAAGGTGACGCCGTCGATGAACTCGGTCTGCGGCGCGCGGTAGCCGTCGGTGTCCCAGGGGAAGTCGGCCTTCCCGACCTTGCCTTCCTCGACCAGCAGCTTGGCGGCCGCCAGGTAGATGTCCGGGCGATAGACCTTGCGCGCGGTCTCGTCGTACCAGCCGTCGGCCTTGGACTCCGCGATCTGGCCCCAGCGCCGCATCTGGGTCAGGTACCAGACGGCGTCGGAGTAGTACGGGTAGGTCGCGAAGTAGCGGTAGAAGACGTTGAAGTCCGGAACCGACCGCTTGTCGCCCTTCTCGTACTCGAAGGTGCCGGTCATCGAGTTGGCGATCACCTCGGCGTCGGCGCCGACGTATTCCGAGCGCGACAGGATCTCCACCGCCTCCTTGCGGTTGGCGTTGTCGTTCTCGTCCAGCCACTTGGCGGCACGGATCAGCGCCTTGGTCAGCGCCAGCGTGGTGTTCGGGTACTTCTCCGCGAACTCGGCGGTGATGCCGAACACCTTCTCGGGGTTGTTCTTCCAGATCTCGTAGTCGGTGATCACCGGCACGCCGATGCCCTTGAACACCGCCTGCTGGTTCCACGGCTCGCCGACGCAGTAGCCGTAGATAGTGCCGGCCTCGAGGGTCGCCGGCATCTGCGGCGGCGGGGTCACGCTGAGCAACGCGTCGGCCTTGATCTGGCCGGTGATGTCGGTCGGCGAGTAGTAGCCCGGATGGATGCCGCCGGCCGCCAGCCAGTAGCGGAGCTCGTAGTTGTGGGTCGAGACCGGGAACACCATGCCCATCTTGAAGGGCTTGCCGTCGGCCTTGAACCGGTCGACCACCTTCTTCAGGGCGTCGGCCTTGATCGGGTGCTTGATCTTGCCGTCGGCGTCGGTCGGCAGGTGCGGCTTCATCAGCTCCCACACCTCGTTCGACACGGTGATGCCGTTGCCGTTCAGGTCCATCGAGAACGGCGTGACGATGTGATGCTCGGTGCCGAAGCCGATGGTGGCGGCCAGCGGCTGGCCGGCCAGCATGTGGGCGCCGTCGAGCTCGCCGGTGATCACCCGGTCCAGCAGCACCTTCCAGTTGGCCTGCGGCTCCAGGGTGACGAACAGGCCCTCGTCCTCGAAGTAGCCCTTCTCGTACGCGATCGCTAGCGGGGCCATGTCGGTCAGCTTGATGAAGCCGAACTTCAGCTCGTCCTTCTCGACGTTCAGCATCTCGGCGCTCGCCGGTGCTGCGATGAACGCCGCCAGGCCGATGGCCGTGACTGCGCCGGTCAGGAGTTTCTTGAGTTCCATCGTCGCCTCGCCGTGGTCGCACCCGCGCCGGGCGCGGGGACTGCTGGGCGCGCGGTTCGCCGGCTCGTGGGAGGCCCTGGCGATCGCGCAACAAAAAAGCCGCCGACCGGATGCCGCCGCGCAAAACGCGGAGCACCAGATCGAGCGGCTTCGCTCGGATGTGATCCCAGCCTCGGGATCCGACCTAGGTCCTCGGCCGCCATTGGCCGTGAACCTCTATGTTGCGATGCAGCGTACCAAGGCCGCGGGGGGAATCAAGCGGAAAAGATCAAAACTTGAGCAGAAAATAAGTTGCTCAAAAATTGGGCAAATTCCGATGCATCGAGGCTGCCGCTGGGTCCCGGAGCCGCCCGCGGGGCGGGCCCTCCGGGATGACGGGAGGGGTGTTCATTGCTGAGCGTTTCCGCGACCCCTCACCATCGTCATTCCGGAGGGGGCGCGTGAGCGCCCAGCCTGGAACCCACGGAGTGACGGGCGGCAGTCCCGCTACGCCACCTTGTCGGGGTCGAACACGACGCCGTCGCAGAACCGGTCGGGGCCGAGGAACAGCTTGCCGCGCATGGAGGCAGCCGGGGTCGGGGAATCGAGCGCACCCTCCAGCTTGGAGTTGGCGCCCGGCAGGTCGGTGGCGACCGCGCACAGCGCCTCGCGGTACAGGCCCGGCGCGAAGGTCTCGCGGGCGATCGCCGCGGCCTCGGGGCCGGCGGAAAGATGTCCCCAGCGCACCATCTGCTCGTAGAACCACAGCGCCTGGGACCGCCACGGGAAGGTGGCGGACGCGGTGTGGAACACCATGAAGCGGTCGACCCGGGCCTGGGCGCCGCGTGGGGTCAGGGTCAGGCTGCCCGACAGTGCGCGCTCGATCACCTCGGCAGGCGCGTCGACATAGCGCTCGCCGGCCAGCAGCTCGCTTAGGATCGTGCGGTTGCCCGGGTCGGCGACCCAGACCGAGGCCCGGTACAGGGCGCGCAGCAACCGGTGCAGGTCGTCGCTGCGGTCCTCGACCCAGTCACGTCGGAGCCCGAGGACCTTCTCGGGGGCGGCCGCCCAGACCGCCCGGCCGGGCAGGACGATGGCGGCAAGCCCGGCGTCGACCGCGACCGAGCCCCAGGGCTCGCCGACGCAGAACCCGTCGATGACGCCGGAGCGCACGGCCTCGGCCATCAGCGACGGCGGGATGATCTCGACTCGCACCTGGCGATCCGGGTCGATCCCCGCCGATGCCAGCCAGTACCGCACCAGGTAGTGGTGGGTGGAGAAGAAGAACGGAACGCCGATCACCACCGGGCGATCGAGGGCGTTGCGGCGGATCGCCTCCAGCATGGCTTCGGCGCCGTCGAGCCCGTCGTCGGCCATGCGGTCGAGCAATTGCGCCGACGCGCAGATCACGTCGCCGTTCAGGTTCAGGATGTACGGCGCGACGATGTCGGCGCGCGGGCCGCCGAGCCCGAGGTTGGTCGCCAGTGCCATCGGGGCGAGCAGGTGCGAGGCGTCGTACAGCCGCACCGCCAGCTTGTCGCGCACGTTCGACCACGAGGTCTCGCGCGACAGCACGATCTCCAGCCCTTCCTCGCGGGCGAAGCCGAGCTCGTGCAGGGCGACCAGCGGCGCACAGTCGACCAGCGGGATGAAGCCGATGCGGACCTGGGTGCTCAATTCAGGATCTCCGCCGCGGTCACGATACTCTGCGCGATGTCGCCGATCTTGCGGTTCTGGTTCATCGCGGTGCGGCGCAGGATCTTGTAGGCCTCCTCCTCGTCGATCCCCTTCATCTTCATCAGGATGCCCTTGGCACGGTCGACGAGCTTGCGCTCGGCCAGGGCCGCCTTGGTGGTCTCCAGCTCGGTGTTGAGGCGCGAGAACGCGTTGAACCGGCTGATCGCCAGGTCGAGCACCGGCTTGATGCGCTCCCGGTGCAGCCCGTTGACGACATAGGCGCCGACCCCGGCCTCGACGGCGGCGGTGATCGAGGCGCTGTCGCTCTCGTCGACGAACATCGCGACCGGGCGCTTGATCCGGCGCGACAGCTCGAACATCTGCTCCAGCATGTCGCGGCTCGGCGCCGCCAGATCGATCAAGACCGCGTCCGGATCGATCTGGGCCAGTCTGTCGAGCAGGTTGTCGGTCTCGCCGAGCGCCACGACGTCCGGGAATCCGGCATCGGCAAGGGCGTCGGCAATCATCCGCGCCCGTTCGGCCAGAAGGTCGATGACGACGATCTTCATCTGCGCACGCACCCATCCTCCCGATCGGTTGTCGATCGAGTCAGCCCGAGCGAGTGCGTTTCTTCCCTGGGAACCCTTTTCCGCAGGATACGCGGATGGCCTGCCGGTGAGTCAACTCGCCGGTGAGGCGCCCGCGGTCGGAGCAGGGTGTGCGGGCTGCCGGATTCAACGTCCGGGTGCGGCGGTCAGCCGGCCCCGAACGCGAAACCTTCGTAGCCGTGCGCCGCGACGTCGTCGCAGATCCGCCGGTACCGGGCCATGCCGCCGGCGTAGGGCATGAACACCCGCGGCTTGCCGGGGATGTTGGCGCCCAGGTACCAGGAATGCCCGGCCATCGGCAGCAGGGTGGCGTCGGCGGCGTCGTTGACGTGCGCGACCCAGCGGTCGGCGGCATCCGGCGTCGTCTCGACGCGGGTCAGGCCGTTCTCGCGCATGTGCGCGATGCAGCCGGTGATCCAGTCGACATGCTGCTCGATGGCGACCGGCATGTTGCACAGCACCGACGGGCTGCCCGGGCCGGTGACCGTGAACAGGTTCGGGAAGCCGGCGACCTGCAGGCCGAGATAGGTCTTCGGCCCGGCGCTCCAGGCTTCCTCCAGGGTCAGGCCGTCGCGCCCGGTGATGCCGATCTTCAGCAGGGCGCCGGTCATGGCGTCGAAGCCGGTGGCGAACACGATGATGTCGAGCTCGTGCTCGGCGCCGCTGCGGAGCTGGATGCCGGTCGGGGTGATGCGCTCGATCGGGTCGGACCGCACGTCCACAAGGCTGACGTTCGGCCGGTTGTAGGCCTCGAAGTAGTGGCTGTCGATCGGCGGGCGCTTGGTCGCGAACGGGTGGTCGATGTTGGACAGCAGGGCGGCGGTCGCCGGGTCCTTCACGGTCTCGCGGATCTTGCGCTTGAGGAACTCGGCCGCGGTGTCGTTGGCGGCCTTGTCGACCAGCAGGTCGCGGAAGGTGGCGCGGAACTGCAGCCCGCCCTTTTCCCAGGCGGCCTCGTAGACCGCCTCGCGCTCGTCGGGCGTCAGGTCGTGGACCGAGCGGTCCGCGATCGCGAACGGATGGCCGTTCGGGGTCGACTGCATCAGCTCGCGCAGCGGGTCCCGGCTGCGCTTGACGTAGTCCTTGAACTCCCGGGTCAGCGGCGCGTTGTGGGCCGGGATGCTGTAGTTCGCGGTTCGCTGGAAAACCGTCAGGTGGGCGGCGGTCTCGGCGATCACCGGCACCGCCTGGATGCCGGTCGAGCCGGTTCCGATCTGGCCGACCCGCTTGCCGGCGAAGTCGACGCCCTCATGCGGCCACTGGCCGGTGTGGTACCAGTCGCCCTCGAAGCTCTCCAGCCCCGGGATCTTCGGGACGTTGGCGGAGGACAGGCAGCCGACGGCGGTGATCAGCCAGGTCGCGGCGAACCGCTCGCCGGCCTCGGTCTCGACCAGCCAGCGGTTGGCCTCGGCCTCCCAGCGGGCCGCCTTCACCCGGGTGTCGAGCTGGATGTCGCGGCGCAGGTCGAGGCGGTCGGCCACGTGGTTCAGGTAGCGCAGGATCTCCGGCTGCTCCGGATACCGCTCGGACCACTCCCACTCCTCGTACAGCGCCTTGTCGAAGGTGAAGCAGTAGGAATGGCTCTCTGAGTCGCAGCGTGCGCCGGGATAGCGGTTCCAGTACCAGGTGCCGCCGACCCCGCTGCCCTGCTCGAGGACCCGCACCGACAGGCCGAGCCGGTCGCGCAGGCAGTGCAACTGGTACATGCCGGAGAACCCGGCGCCGACGATCAGCGCGTCGTAGGTCGTGACCGACCCGCTGGCGGGCTGGGAGCGGCTCTGCGTGGCACCGTCTGGCATGTCGAAAGGCCTCCGTCGTGTCAGTCGATGAACAATGACTCACAAGTCATTAATGCATCTGACCCGTTGCCGTCGAGCCTACAATCATCCGCCCGGGGCGCGTGGATCGGGCTTCGGTTCACGGGGTGAAATCTCGACCAAATGATCAATGACTCATGATTCATTGTTCTTGACAGCCGTCGACGGGCGTCACCAGACTTCGGCCAACAAGAAAGTTAACGGGTCAACCCGTCCTGTCGCCGCGACCGGTCCTCGGCGCGGCACCTTTTCAAGCGAGGAGCGCCATGAAGACATCCGACATCCGTCCGCGCCGTGGGATCGACCGGCGTACCGTTCTCAAAGGTGCCGTCGGGGTTGCCGCACTGGGCACCGGCATCAGCGGTTTTCCGGCCTACCTGAAGGCCGCGGGCAAGCCGATCCGCGTCGGCATGCCGACGATCCTGTCGGGCCGCGTCGCGATTCTCGGCGAGTCCTCGGTCGCTGCGGCGAACCTGCAGATCAATCGCGTGAACAAGGCCGGCGGCATCAACGGCCGGCCGATCGAGCTGGTCGTCCGCGACTCCCGCGGCAAGCCCGACGAGGCCGCGCGCATGACCCGCGATCTCGTGAACAACGAGGGTTGCGACGTCATCCTCGACGCCGAGGCGTCGAGCGCGTCGTTCGCGGTCAACGAGGTGGTCCGGGACATCAAGAAGTTCTGCATCCACTCGAACTCCGAGACCTCGTCGCTGACTGCCGACCCGAAGAACCAGGTTCCGTGGGTGTTCCGGAGCGCTCGCCAGGGCATCCATGACGCCGTCGGCGGCGGTCTCTACGCCGCCAAGGTGTCGAAGGCGAAGGGGCTGAAGCGCTGGGCGACGGTGTCGCCCGACTACGCCTATGGCCGCGCCAACACCGCGGAGTTCATGGAGTACGTCAAGATCTTCGCCCCCGAGGTCGAGATCATCGAGCAGACCTGGCCGAAGATCTTCCAGCCCGACTACACCGAGAACGTGACCGCGCTGCTGAACGCCCAGCCGCAGGCCGTGTACTCGGCGCTGTGGGGTGGCGACCTCGTGGCGTTCACCGACCAGGCCAGCCTGTACGGCCTGTTCAACCAGTTCGAGGCCTTCGCGGTGAACCTGGGCGACTATCCGGTCATCACGGCGATCAAGAGCCTGCCGGAAGGCGTCCATTCGGGCAGCCGCTACCACAAGGACATCCCCGACACGCCGGAGAACGAGGCGTGGTACGAGGAGTTCATGGCCAACTCCAAGGTCCTGCCGACCAACTGGAGCTGGGAGAACGCCACCGCCATGGACTTCATCATCGCGGCGCTGAAGGCGACCGGCGGCGACACCGACGCCGAGAAGATGGGCAAGGCGACCGCCGGCATGACCATCGACTCGCCGTTCGGCGCGGGCGGCAAGCTGACCATGCGCGAGTCCGACCACACCCTGGTCAACTACATGGTCGGGTACAGCAAGACGATCTCCAAGGCGCCGTACATCGTCGACTTCCAGCAGACCGACTGGGCCGACATCTACAAGCACGAGGAAGAGTGGAAGAAGCGGAACGGCTACATCTGAGGCCGTGCTCGGAGTGTAGCGAACGGGACGGGGCGGCCGAGGCCGCCCCGTCGCCGCGACCGACGCACTTCCCGCCCGTCGCCGTCGGCCCGGCCGGCGCCCTGGCCCCTTGACCTGCGGAACCCTTCCTGATGTTCGAAATCGACGCGCTCATGACGTGCCTGTCGACGCCGGCATGCCTGGTCAACCAGACCACCAGCGGGCTGATCATCGGCATGCTGCTGTTCCTGGTCGCGTCCGGCGTGACGCTGATCTTCGGCGTGCTGCACGTGATCAACTTCGCCCATGGCAGCTTCTACATGCTGGGGGCGTACTTCGCGTTCACGGTGTACCAGCTCACCGGCAGCTATTTCCTGGCCGCCGCGGCCGGCGCGGTCGGCGCGGCGATCGCCGGCATCGTGTTCGAGCGCCTGATCATCAGCCGCGTGTACGGCCAGAACGTCCTGATGCAGCTGCTGGTCTGCTATGCGTTCATCCTGATCGTCGACGACGCGGTGAAGATCCTGTGGGGCGCCGAGTACCTGGCGATGGGCATCCCGGCCGAGTTCCGGCTGCCGCCGTACCGGATCGCCGGCGGGTTCGTGCCGCCGTTCTACCTGTTCCTGGTGGCGATGGCGGTGATCATCGGGCTCGGGTCGCTGTACGTGGTGACCAAGACCAGGTTCGGGAAGATCGTCCGGGCCGCCGCCCATAACGCGTCGATGGTCTCGGCCCTGGGCATCCGGGTGCCGGTCTACTTCGCCCTGCTGTTCGCCCTCGGCTGCGCGCTGGCCGGTGTCGCCGGCGCCCTGGCGGCCCCGGTGCGGTCGCTGACCCCCGGCATGGGGCTCGGCATCCTGGTGGAGAGCTTCATCGTCACCGTCATCGGCGGCATGGGGTCGATCCCCGGCGCCTTCCTGGCGGCGATCCTCCTGGGGCTCACGCGCTCGATCGGCAGCGTCGGCTTCCCGCTGTTCGTCGACGGGGCGATGTTCATGATGATGGCGCTGGTCCTGATCTTCCGGCCGACCGGCCTGCTCGGACAGGGGACCCTGCGATGACCCTGCTGCGCGAATTCCGGCGCGACATCGCCATTGCGGTCGTCGCCTTCCTGGTGCTGCTCGCCATCGGCTTCGGCGTCGAGAGCCCGTGGCCGC
>Ga0070728_10002261_pt1 | contig 24592 bp, 16 predicted proteins | sample tdDd471_FD_66723 | JGI IMG/M metagenome (GOLD analysis project Ga0070728, IMG submission 66723) | Marine sediment microbial communities from the Atlantic coast under amendment with organic carbon and nitrate - tdDd47.1 | ecosystem: Environmental > Aquatic > Marine > Coastal > Sediment | place...
CGTCCACCAGCCGCTTGAAGTTCTGCAGCGCATGAAGCACCAGCGGGCCCGGCCCCACCGAGCTGAGCGCCACCACCCGTCGGCTGCGTTCGATCGACGGGTACTCGCGCGCGATCTCCGAGGGGACGAAATACGGTACGGTCGTGGTCTTGTGCGCCCCGACGACACGCGGCCAGTAGTGCTTCGTCTCCCAGTCGGAAATGCTCACCACGTGATCCGCCAGCCTTGCGCAACGGAGCTCGTCGTCGAGATAGCGGCGGATGGTCCGCAACTGCTTGCGTACCCGCAATGCCTTGATGCGCTCACGAAGCGGCAGGTCGCCACTGGTCAGCCAGATCGCGTACATCGTGTCGATGCGATGCAGGATCTCGGCGTTGTGCCCCCGGACCATGATCTTGGCGTTCGGGTAGCGATCCCGGAAGTACTCCATGAGTTCGGGATACAGGAGATACTCGATGAAGATGATGTCGTACTCGATGCCCCGCCGCGCCATCAGCGTCCGTATCGCCTGCTGTTCGCGCTGCTCCTTCGGCGGCACGATCAGGTCGTCGATCTCGAACCCCCGGCTCTTGAAGTAGTTGCGGCGCCCGAGGATGTCCTTGGTGCTGCCGTGATAGAGCAGCCCCGGGTCGAGGTAGCTCGGCTTGACCACATGCAGGACCCGCGGCCGCGCGATTCGGGTGAGGAAGGCCGGCGACTGGATCTTCAGCCGCATCGCCGGCTGGGTTGCGGTCAACTCGAAGAACTCGTTCGATACCTCGCGCTTCAGCGGCTCGTAGGCCTCGATCAGGGCGTTCGCCCTGTCGAGCGACGCATCGGCTTCGGACACCGCGTCACCCGCGGCACCGATGCCCGACAGCAGGATCTGATTGTCGACACGGACGAACGCATGCAGGCACCGCATCCGCCGATCGGTCCCGACCCTGGCCAACCCCCACTTGCCGGCCTCGTTCATCACGACCAGGCGCCAGTCCAGGACCCCGCCATCCGCCGGCAGGATAACCTCGAGCTTGAGCACGATGCCCGGCTCGACCAGAATCCGGTCCTGCAGTTCACCGTTCAGCCAACGCTCCAGCCGTACGCGCCGGTCGCCGATGTCGTGCGGCGTCTGAATGGCGATCGACAGGACCCGGTGCTGCGGTCCCGGGGCCACGCGCAGCGCCAGCCATTCGATGCTGCCATCGGCGCTCGACACCCCGTGCAGGACCGTTCGGTCCCGGGCTGCCGCTCGGGCGCCCTCCATGATCGACAGGGCGTTCCGGGCGTCCTCCGCACCCGCCGCCGGCGGCAATGGAGACGGCGCGAGCGAATGCGCGATCTCCTCGACCCCCGGCAAATCGCCGGATGCTGGGCGCAGAACAGGCAGGCAGACGGCCGCCGCCAGAACGTCGAGCGAGTTCGACCATTCACCGCCAAGGTCGACGAACAGGCTGGTTCCTCCCAGTAACCGGAGCAACCCCGACACGTCGGAGGAAAGAGCACCGGTGACCTCGCATCGCAACTCGCGCTTCGATGCCAAGCCTCTGAAAGAGTTCAGGACCTTGTCCGGCGCGTCCAGCAGGACGAACTCGATCGCCCGCCCATCGCCGGCGGCCTGCACCTCGCAGAACCTCTTGACCAAGGCCCCGATCGTCGCCGTATCGGACAGTCCGGCGACCATGACCCGGTAGGACGCATCGCCGGCAGACCGAGGTGCCGTCACGCTCAGGCCGTCTCTGACAAACGCCGCAAGCGGGAACGGGCGGACCTCGATCCCCTCGGGACCGACTGTCTCGCGAACCTCCCGCGCGATCGCGGGTGTCGTGCAGAGCACGCCGTCGAATCGCCGCCACTCCCGCAGCACCCGGGTCCGTTCGGCGCTGGACCTTGACGTCAGGTCCAACGGACGGTCGGCCACCAGGACGGAGGGATAGTCCGGAAAGGTGAGGTCGGTCGACCCGTATGGGCATAGCATGACGTCGACGGCCCGCTTGCGCAGTATCCGCACGATCTCCGACTGGAAGTCCTTCATCGGGAGGCGCTTGGCGTTCACGCCCTCCACCTCGGCGAACGCGTCCACCCCTGGACCGTCGACCACCAGCATGAAATTGCCCTGTGGGATCAGGTGCGTCATCCCGCGCAACCAGAGGACGACGAAGGCATCGCGGAACGGATCCGATCCTGCCCCCCCAAAGTCCCGGAGATCGACGGCGATCCGATAGTCCGGACGCCGGGCCTGCCGGTACTCGGCATGGCCGTGCCTGAGGTAGTGGTCGAAGCCGCACCAGAACGTTCCGTCCTCGATGGAACCGACGACATCCTTGTAAATCGACCGATAGTGCTTCTCGTCGAAATACTCGTTCGGGCTCACCCCGAGCGCACGGGCCTGCGAAAGGTACACCTCGAACAGCGTCGGCCCGTCGGGCAGATCCGCGGCCTGGGCCGATTTCGGGTAGGACTTGCGAAACCAGTCCGGGTCGAACCGGAGGGCAGCATCATCTAGCGGAATCACGGTAGGAGCCGGCGTCTGTCCACCCTGCAATCGTGTGCCTCCATCCATCACTGGCTCTGTCGTTCTGTCAGCATGAACCGGAACCACCGTCAGGCCGCGCTATCGAGTTCGGTCGGCCCCACGCCGACCCCGCTCAGGATCTCTTTCAAGTGGACTATATCCAATGTGTTGCCGCCGATCCTGAGCAACTGACCTCGAACATGGAACGCGAACGGTGCGCCGCACCAGACAAACTCCTCCCAGCCGAGCGGCCGCACGGAGGGCAGCCCTCGGTGCTCGAATCCACCCCGCACGCCCAGCACCCGGTCGCGCGGCCAATACCGGCGCGCCCTGGGATAGAATCGATCCAGGCAGAGTTGGAACGGCGAGACCACCGGCGGCTTGAGATCCGCAGCGGTCATGTCGCCGATGACCGGCGTGACGCATTCGTGCAGTCCTGCGTCGGCATGCTTCGCGTGGATCCGGAACCCAGTGTCCCTGGACTGTCCCATCAAAGGACGCTGCCTGAAGTCGGCCGCCAGGAGCGCCGGCAACGTCACCATCCGTCTCAGGAAGCCCGGAGGCGGATTGCCGTCGGCGCAGGCCCACTCCCGCATTACCGGGTCGTTCGGCAGCCTGACGTCGTACATCAAGTCCGGAATGACATCATCCGGCTCTATGCCGACCCGGGTCCGGTCGATGACCATGAAGTGCGAGCACGGGAAGTCCCGGAACTTGTTGAACCAGAACGGGTGCCAGGGCGCCCCGAAGATGCCGATCCGGTTCCGCACCATGTGATTAATCACCTCGACCAGCCAGTCGGGGCGGACCACGTAGAAATCCGGGTCGAGCAGCACGACGAAACGGCCGGACGCGGCCGCGACGGCACGGGAAAGCCCGAAGGCATGATGGTAGCTGCCGGCCAGCTTCTGTGCCCGATCGTCCGTCGTCACGATCAGGCGCTCGATGGTGTCGTCTATGCTCGGGTCGTCGCGATGACGGCGGCGCAGTTCGTCGGCGACGTCCCGGATCGTGTATCCCCGGTGGACGGAACGATCGGCGGTCGCCGCGGTCTCCCCCAGTCCGTCCGCCAGAGCCTCGCAGTAGCGGTCGTAGCGTTTGGTATGCTTCTCGCCCGGATGCCGCTGCATGATCGACTTCCAGACTGCGTAGTCGATCGGCAGGCCGACGTTCTCCACCACCTGCCAGTGGATCGGGACGCCGGGGTTGAGCCGGTTGGTAAGGCTGTAGTTGTGCTGGAACAGCCGGCGGTGCGCCGGCGTCAGGACACAGCAGATCGTTACCAACTGGCTGCTCATGATCGCTGCTCCCGCGACTAGCCCTTCCGCCGGAAGGCGAGAAACGCGAAAGTATAGTCACGATCGACCCGATCCCAGCGAACCGCCTTGTCGCGCGTCGTCGGGTCGAACGGGCTGCAGATCTTGAGGTCGTGCCGAGCCGCCAGTTCCACGAAGTCGTCGAGTTCCTGCGCCGAGAAGATGTGCATCTCGCCGGCCTCGACGCCGTAGGGGTATATGCCAGAGCAGTCGATCGGCTCGTTCCAGTAGTCGGTCGAGACCAAGAGCAGACCGCCCGGTCGCAGCACACGGCGCATTTCACTGCAGAACTTCTCCAGGTCGACATTGTGCTCGATCACGGACACGCATGTGACCGCCTGGAAGAAGTCATCCGGATAGTCCGTGTTTGTCAGGTCCTGAACCGAAAACTTGATGCCGAATTTCTTGAAGAAGTCCGCGTCCTTCTCGAGCAGATCACAGGCATACAGCTCCCGGTAGCCGAGCGCCGAGAGCCACGAACAGATGACGCTCTTGCTGGACCCCGCATCCAGAACCGGCAGTTTCGGACGGCAATTGGTCAGTACGTACATCAAGCACTTCAACGTGTCCCAGTTCTTCTGTGGGTCATGATGCCAAGTGAGCCCCATGGAGGAGACCAGCTTCGAAGCGGCCGCCACCTCCTCCTTGGTCTGCAGAGCACAACACCTGAACATCCGAGCCAGGAAGCGGTGGACGTGCTTGTCGGGCAACCCCTTGATCTTGACGAGTTCCTTAGCCATCCACCGTCCCCTGTATTGCGTCCCACCTCACGCGGCCGTCCGCGCCACGCCGGGGACGCTGTGGCGTCCGCTGCCGCCAGCGGCCCCGCGCCGCGACAGTTCTCCGACGACGGAAGCCACGATGCCACCGGCAGTTACGCCAGCTCCTCCCGGCCAGATCATGTTCTTGCGGAAATGCCGGCGCGCAGCCGCCGCATCGTCGTCGCCACGCCAGATGGCCATCACCCGATCCGCCGCCGCCTCGAACGACGCCTCTTCGTACATCGCACCGCTCGCGACCATGGCCTGGAAGTGCGGCGTCATGATCTGCGTCTCCAGGTACTCGTCGAGGCGCAACGCGATCGTGGGGCAGTCGAGGATGACCGTGTCGAGCATCCCGCTCGTGTTGATGCCGACGACCGCGAGCGCCCCCCTGGCGAGATCGAGGAACTCCCCGGTATCGGCTGAGTCCTGTGGCAGGGACGTCCGGGCGACCCGCAACCCGTCGCCCTCGATCGCCTTGAACGGCCGGAGGTTCGCCGGGTGCGGCCGGATCTGCACCTCGACCCGCCGCATCATCGGATGCCAGTGCTGCTCGAATGCGCGCCGCAGGGCCTTGGCGACCCAGGCCTCGTCCACTGCGATGTTCTTCGACGAGCCGAGGTAGAGGACGTAGGGGGCGGGGCGGTTCGCCGCATCCGCCTCGGTCGAGGCGCCCACCTCCCGCAGCCACTTGTCGAAGAACGGGGCGCCGACGATCCGGACCCGGCCTTCGGCGATCCCGTGCAGGTCGCGTGCAGCCCGACGATGCTGCCCGTGCCAGACCAGCAGTACATCCGGCACGATCTGCAGCAGGCCCTTCGTGGTCAGGCTGTCCCAGGTCTGAACCAGCACGGCCACCGGGAGCCCGAGGGACCTGCACGCCTTGACGTACTCGACCTCCTCGCTGAAACGCATGTTCGAGGGCGACACGATCACCACGTCGGGCCGGAAGCGGCGAAGCCGCTCCACCGCATCCGGGAACGGCGGTATCAGGCGCTCCGCCAGGGCGAACAGCCGGTCGGCCGTCGGCCGTCGCAAGATCCGGCGGCCGAGGCGGGAGGTCGCCGCCCGCCCCAGCCAGCCGGACAGATAGCCTTGCCAGCGCCGAATGTAGAATGCCGAGGCGTCTGACCGGCGCAGATACCAGGCAAAGCTCCTGAGTTCGCGCAACGCAAACGCCAGTCGCCGCCAGAGATCGTCCCGGCGCGGAACCCAGTCGACCTGCAGATCGGGACGCTTGAGCCGGAAGCTCTTGAGGGCGGCGTCATTCTTGTCCGTCCAGCCTTGGACGTACCAGAGCGCTACCTGGGCTCCACGATCGAGCAGGGCTTCGATGATCGAATCGTAATAGGTGAAATGGCCTTCAGATCGACCGACCAGGAGGACGCGGCTTCCTTTCAGGTCGTCGAGATCAACGGCCATACCACTCGCCCCCCCCAACAGCACTCGACCGCCGCGTCTCCAATCGGCTGCCGACGGTTCCAAGCCCCCCCCAGCTCGGAGCGCCCGCTAGTCGGTCCGGGCGCCGAAATCATCTTTGATAGATGATTTAACTCAATTTAAGGCAAACGATATCGCCGACCACCAACGGCGTCAACGCGACGTCACGCATGGCGGACGCATCGTTCCTCGGGCCAGGCGGTCACCAATCCGGACGATCTGCCTGATCGATCAGGCACGCAGCGCTGCGGTGCAGCGCTTCCGAATCCGGGGTCCGCGCCACTGAGACGGCGATACAGGAGTCACAGGGCGATGCCTTCGGATTGAAGCCGATTAGATGCCGACGCCAGGCGGCTAGCTTGGCGCTCGCCCAGGCCTGATAGATCGACGGGAAGTCTGCGAGATTGCCGCAACGATACGGGCGATGCTCCTCGGCATCGCCCCGGATCCGGCAGCATGCCGTGAGCTCCCCGTTATAGGTGACCGTCATCGATCCGAACGGCTCCAGACACGGCGAACGCCGTTCGGTCGGCGACGGGATATGCTTCATCAGGCCGCCGATGTTGTAGCCGAACTCGTTGTAGTTCCCCTGCATGATCTCGACCTTCATACCCTTGAAGGGCAGAAAGGCCCTGTAGTGTCGGCCCGGTATGAACTTCACCGACTCGGGTCGAAGCTTGGTTCGCTCGAAGATCTGCTCGGCGCGGAACCTGACCTTCTCGTCGTCCCACGCCAGCGTCTTCGAGACGTGCAGCGAGATGATCAGGTGGTTCAGCCCAGCCGCGCGCAGCTCGTCGAGGCTGTCCTCGCGAAGGTAGTCGCCATTCGTGTTGAGGCGAAGGAATGCGCGCGGCACCAGGCGGCGGATCTCCCGACAGGCCTCCACGGTCACCGGGTCGGCCAGCGGCTCGTTGTAGAAATTGAGCGTGACCTTGCCGCTGTAGTCGATCGCCGCGAGATCGCGCACCAGCATCCGGTAGCTGTCGCCGCTGAGGTAGTGATTGGCGGATATCCGATCGATGAAGGCGTTCGGGCAATACAGGCACCGCCGGTTGCAGTATGAGAACAGCTCCAGGTCGATATTGGTGACCGACTGCCGGAACAGGGCCCTGGCACGCCCGTGGTCATCGACACCGACGAAGTGCTCCGAACGCAGGACCCGACCGTTCGGCAGCGTCACCGGGCTCGCGCTTCGAGGCAGCGGACGGCCCAGGGCGGTGCAGGCCTTGAGCATGGCATCCCACACCACCTTGTCGCCCGGCGGCCGGCTCGCGAAGGGTGCCAGAAGGATCCGGCGGGTTCCCTCGAACCGGTTGCTCGACAACAGGATCTTCGCGTAGTAGCGCGCAGCCCGATAGTGCCCGGGGTCCTGGATCAAGGCGCGACGATAGTTCCGCTCGGCCAGCGCGACGTCGCCGCGGTTGTGGGCCGCCTGCCCGACCTCGAACGCCCGTTCGGCGAGGCTCGACGTCTCCTCGCCCGCCGAAGACCCGGGCAACGCCGGTTCCGTCGGCGCTGTGTCCTGAGGGGGTTCGGGCGCGAGTGTGCCGACGACGTTCAGCAGGTGGTTCGGCGCCAGGGACTCGACGGCCGGTCGCCGGCCGGACCATGCCCCGAAACGCCGCTTCGTCGGCGGCACGGCATCCTCAGCCGACCGCTCGGCAACTTCCGTCCCGTCTGAATTGTTGTCCATCGGCATTCCAGTGTTCCGCGATCGACCGCCGGTCCGTCAGAGATCTTCCCGGCCCCGAGTACGGCCGTGCCACCGACGGGCGTCGCCGGCTGCCGGGCCGTTCCAAAACGGGTCCCCGGCCGTGGGTCCGAAACAAGCCACCCCAACTCGGCATCGGACCCCGGCTTCGGAAGCCCGACCGGCAGACTCTGCCTCAAACAGGCGCCGATGCAACCGCCGCAGCCACTGTCGGCCGGGGCGGCCTACCACCGGAGATACGACAGCGCATAGCGTGCCTCGCAACGGCCGGCCAGGCCGGCGACCACGGCTTCAAGGTCCGGAACGAGATTGCCCTCCGCCGTGAGCAGCTTCCCCGCATCCAACCCGCCCGCTACGAGCAGGCTGTCCAGCCCGGCCGCCGCCGCCCCCGCGATGTCGGTGGCGAGCCCGTCGCCGACCACCAGTATTCTCGAGCGTGGGCCCCGCAGCAATTCGACGGCCCGATCGAACACGTCCCGGAACGGCTTGCCGTAGTACAGGACGCACCCGCCGAGCGTCTCGTAGACGGCGGCCAGTTCGCCAGCGCACATCTTCCTGGTGCCCTTGTCGACGATCGCTCGATCCGGGTTCGCACAGACCATCGTCAGGCCGCGGGCGGCTGCCGCCTCCAGCAGCGGGGCGAACTCCTCGATCGCGACATCGTCGCGGGCGGGTCCGCCGTTCACCACGACATCCGCGTCCTCTACCCGGCCGACCGGGACGAACGGTGTTCCCGGCAGAAGATCTGGAAACCGCTCCGGCGCCAAGTGGAAGACCCGCCGTCCGTCCCCGCCGAGCCGCGGGTCCACAGCCGCCTTCAGCGCCTCATGCGCCAGATCGCCGGCGGTGACAGGCCAATCGTAGAGCTCGCGCGGTATCCCCTGGGCCTGCAGCCGATCGGCCAGGACCGGGCCGATCTGCGGAGTGTTCGACAGCACGACGATGCGCTTTCCGCGTTCGCGCAGGCGCCGGACGGCGTCGAGTGCCTCCGGGAGCGCCGGTCCGCCCGCGTGCAGGGTGCCCCAGGCGTCCAGAACGAATCCGTCGTAGCGGTCTGCGAGATCCAGGATACCGTCGATGCACTGAAGCCGAGAGCCCTCGCAAGCGTTCAAAGAATGTCCCCGAAGAACAGCACGATGCCAACGACCAGCGCGACGAGTGCGCCCAGGAACACCATGTCCATTCCCCGGACCTTGCCGGCCTTCGGAGGCCGCACCGGCTCCGGCGCGCCGACCGAGTCGGAGAGCTGACGCAGGCTCTGCCCGAACGTCGTCATGTAGATTTCCAGGTTCGACAGGATCTTCGTCTGCTTGGCCATCTCGTCCGCCATTTCGGCAGAAACCAAGTCGGGGCCGCCCTGATGCGCCGGAACCGGCAGGTTGCGAAGCCTGTCGACGAGGCCGCTCATCACGTTGCTCATGTCGGCGATGATCTGCTCCTGCATCGCGAGCCGCGCATGCAGCGCCTCAATCCTCTCGGCTTCCGACCGCTCCTGCCCGTCGGCGCGCTTGCGGATCACCGGACGCACCTTCATACGGGGCAGCGGAATAAGGCTGCCGGCGAACCGGACCTCGATCTCAGCGCTGTCCAGGCCGGAAACGAGTTCTTCCGGAAGGTGGAATTCGAAGGCGTGCTGGCCGTCCCCGACCTCGAGATCCAGAAGGTCCGCCCTGAACTGGTCCGCGGACACCGTGGCGAGGAGATTGTCGCCATGCAGGATCTCGACCTGGACGCGTTCTTCCGGCCGTTGCGGATTCCACGCCCAGCCGTATACGACCCCGCGCTCGACCGCGTCGATGAAGCCCTTCAACATCACGGCCGCCAGCCCGATTGAACGCACGACCCCTGCTGATTGCGCTTCGTTCATGGTCGCGTCGCCTCGCCGTTGAGCGCCTCGCCAACCCGTTCTTGGCGACCGCCAGTATCCGGGCCGAGAGCTGGATTTTCAAAGGAAAACCGCGTAAGACTAGCCTTGCGCATGAGCGGGTTCTAGGCTGTGCGTCGGGAGCGTTCGACCAATACTACCCAGGTGTGGAAAGGCGGTCGTGGCAGACGAATTGAAACAGCGGGATCCGCTCAGGGGGGTGGTGCGCCACAGCATCCCGGCCCTGGCGATCGTGGGGGTCGCGACTCTCATGAGCACGCTGTCGTTCCTGGTCGTGCCCATGTACATGATGCTGGTCTACGACAAGGTCGTCTCATCCGGAAACCTAGGGACGTTGTGGGCCCTCGGGACGATCACCGTATTCGCCCTGCTGGTTGCGACCGCGCTGGATTACGCCCGGGCGCAGGTCCTGCGCCGGATCGCCGGCTGGTTCTCTCGAAGGACCGGCATCGACGCGATCGAGGCGGGCATTCGGCAGGCGGTCGCCATGAGAAACCGGACGGCGCAATCGCTCCGGGACATCGGCGAGATCCGGAACTTCATCCAGGGCGAAGGGATCATCACCGGGTTCGAGCTGCTGTGGACGCCGGTGTTCTTCATCGTGCTGTTCGTTGTCCACTATGCGCTCGGCATCGTCGGAGTGGCGGCCGCCGGCATCATGATCCTGCTCGGCTATCTCAGCGAGGTGTCGAGCCGGCGCACGCTGTTCGAGGCGGAGAAGAAGGGTCTCATAGCAACCGGGACCATCGGCAACTCGCTGCGCAATGCGGAGGCCGCCGAGGCGATGGGCATGTCGGGCCGCATCGTCGGCCGCTGGCAGCGGGAGAACGACGAGTCCCTGGAACTGGCTGAACGCGGGAACAGTCGGCTGGCCGCCATCGGGGCCTTCTCGCGGACCTTCATGCTGTACGTGAAGGTCATCGTCGTGACCGTGGCGGTGACCCTGGTGCTGGACAAGCAGATGTCCGCGGGCGCGATCTTCGCGGCGTTCATCGTTACCGCGTTGATGCTCAACCCGTTCGCCAAATTGATCACCGCCTACCGGCAGTTCGTCGGGGCACGGGCGGCCTGGGCGAGGCTCAAGGCCGACCTTGTCTCCGACCCGCGGGACGTGCGGCTAAGTTCCCCAATGCCGCGCCCGGGCGGCCCGGTAACTGTCGAGGGACTGGTATACGCGCCGCCCGGCCACCATCAGGCCGTGATCCGAGGCATCTCCTTCGCGATGTCCCCGGGCGAAGTGGTCGGCATAGCCGGACCGTCGGCAGCCGGCAAGTCTACCCTCGCTCGCCTGCTGATGGGGATCGTCCGGCCGACCGCCGGATCGATCCGCATCGACGGAACCAACGTGTACCAGTGGGAGCGCTCCAGCTTCGGGGCGTTCACCGGGTATATCCCGCAGTCCGTGTCGCTGTTCGACGGAACCGTGCGCGAGAATATCGCCCGTTTCCAGGACAGCCCGATCGAAGAGGTGATAGCGGCGGCGAAGCGCGCCGGCGCCCACGAGATGATCGGCCACCTGCCGTTCGGGTACGACACGCTGATCGGTGATTCCGGCTACGTGCTGACCGGCGGTCAGCGGCAGCGGATCGCCTTGGCCCGCGCGCTTTTCGGCAATCCGCGCTACGTGGTGCTGGACGAGCCGGACGCGAGCCTGGATCAGGAAGGCGAGCGCGCCCTGCTCGCGGCCATGCGCTCGGCGGCCGACTCAGGCGCCACCGTGGTTGTGATCTCGCATCGGGTCTCGGTCCTGCAAGCGACCGACAAGATCCTGATCATCAAGGAGGGCCGCATTCAGTTCTACGGGTGGCGCGACAAGGGACTGGAGGAGTTGGGACTGCTGCCTCCGCCGACGCCGGAGCGCCGGATGATCAGGGCGGTGGAAAGTGATGGCAGTTGACAACGCCCTGCGGTCGACCGAGGTCGACCTTGGGTATCGCGAGGTCGAGAGCAGTCCTCCAATTCTCGACATCCGGACGTTCCTGCTCCTGACCGGGATACTCGCGGTCATCGGCATCGCGATGTGGATGTCTTTGGCCAAGATCGACAGCGCCACCTCGGCGCCTGGCGAGGTGCGCGTAGAGAGCCACCGCAAGACGCTCAAGGTCCTCGAATCCGGACTCGTCCGACGACTGCTGGTCCACGAAGGTGACCGGGTCGAGGAAGGACAGCCGCTGATCGAGCTCGACCCGACGCGCGCGAACGCCAACGCCGAGATCTTCCAGCGTCGCTACTTCGCGACCCAGGCCCAGTTGGCACGGGCCCAGGCCGAAGCCGTCGGCCGGACCGCCATCCGGTTCCCCGAAAGCCTCCTCAAGCATGCCGACGATGTCGACGTCCGGGCCGCAATGATCACCGAGGCCGATCTGTTCGATGCCCGGGTGTCCAGCCTGAACGCACGCCGCGACGTGCTGAAGAGCCGGGTCGAGCAGCTCAGATCGCAGATCGGCTCGACCGACAATCAAATGGCAGCGACCAAGGAACAGATCGCGCTCAGCGTGGACGAACTGCAGTCCGTCGAGTTCCTGCTGAACAAGAACCTGATCCAGAAAAGCCGGTATCTCGCGGTCAAGCGGGTCAATGTCGACCTGAAGGCGAGGCTGAGCGACCTCAGTAGCCGGCGGGCGCAACTCGAGACGGAGGTCGGGGCGACCCAGCTGGAGCTGCTGGATCTCGACGAGAAGGCCCGCAACGAGGCCCTTACCCTCGTGAGTACCCTGCAGGCCCAGTTGCTCGAGCTCGAGCAGCAGCTCGGCAGTGCGACCAACACCGTCGACCTGTTCACCCTGAAGGCGCCGTTGTCCGGCACGGTCGTGAACCTGCAGGTGTACAGCGAGGGAGCCGTCGTCATAGGCGGTGAGCCGCTGATGGACATCATCCCGGACAAGGACCGGCTGATTGTCGACGCTCAGATCGATCCCGACGACATCGACAACGTCGCCGTAGGCATGAAGGCGAAGATCCGGTTGACGGCCCTGAACGCCCGGTTCACGCCACTGCTGGAGGGCAAGGTCACGCTCGTCTCTGCCGACCTAGCCTCGCCCAGGGATTCCGACAGGAAGTTCTACTCGGCGAGCATTTCGCTGGGCCAGGACGAGCTAAAGAAGCTGAACGGCACCGAGCTGGCTCCCGGGATGCAGGCGGACGTAATGATCGTGAAGGGCGAGCGCACGGTGCTCGACTACCTGCTGTCACCGATCACCCTCGCCGCCGAAACCGCCATGCGCGAGCCTTGAGCGGGCCGATCCGGGAAATGCCAACGCTGTCCCGCATCATGGTGGTTGCCCACAACCACCCGAGCTTCCATCCCGGCGGCACCGAGTTCGTCGCACACGGGCTGTTCCGCCATTGGCGCGACACCGCCGGTCGCGACGTTCACTTCGTCGCCGCCGCATCACCCGAACAGCGCCACTCCAATCCGGGAACGGTCCTGCAAACGATGCCGGGCATCCGGTCGGAGTACCTCGTCCGGGTCGGGCAGTACGACTGGTTCCATCATCTCCAGCGCGACAAGATCGCGGTGTTCAGCGAGTTCGGCGAACTGCTCCGGACCGTGCGGCCGGACGTCGTGCATTTCCACCACTTCCTGGGCTTCGGGACCGAGATCCTGCCGTTCGTGCGGCGGTGCCTGCCCGACGCGGTGGTCGTGCTGACCGTGCACGACTACTACTTCGCCTGCCACCACGACGGCATCATGGTGAAACTCGGCAGCAACCGGCTGTGCTACCGGTCGGGCATCGATGCCTGCCACAACTGCTTCCCGCAGATCCCCGGCGGCTCGTTCAAGCTGCGCGAACTGAATCTGAAGCACCACTTCGCCGCGGTCGATCACCTGGTGGCGCCGAGCACCCTGATGCGAGACCGGCTGGTCGAGTGGGGGATCGCCCCCGAACGCGTGTCGGTGATCCGTAACGGCCGCGACCTCGGCCCGCCGGTTCCGGCCCGCCAGCTCCACGACGGCGCGCGCCGCAACCGCTTCGCCATCCTGGGCAACGTGAGCCCGGCCAAGGGCCAGACGATCGCCCTCCGGGCCGTCCAGCTCCTGCTCGCCGACGGGTTCCGGGACATCGAGCTGGCGATCCACGGCGCGCCGCACTTCCAGACCGACGCGTTCAAGGGCGAGATCGACGCGCTGCTGGCCGAGTGCAAGGGACACGCCCGGATGCTCGGCGGCTATGAGGAGCAGGAGCTGCCGGCGCGGCTGGCCGAAGCCGACTGGATCGTGGTTCCGTCGTTGTGGTGGGAAAACGCGCCGCTGGTGCTGGACGAGGCGTTCCACCACGGCAGACCGCCGATCTGCGGCTCGATCGGCGGCATGGCCGAGCGCGTGCGCGACGGCATCGACGGCCTGCACTTCGCCGTCGGCGATCCGCGCACCCTCGCCGACCGGCTCCGCGAGGCGGTCGAGACTCCGGGGCTTTGGGACAGTCTGCGGAACCGGGCCCCCGCCACCCGCGACGCCGCCGCCTGTGCCGACGAGTATCAGGCGCTGTTCGACTCCCTGGCCGAACGCCGGTCCGTCACTCCGGCGGCCTCTGCTTCTTCCGCTTCTCGGCACGACGCTCGCGCCACTTCTTCCAGCGCTCGACCATCTCGCAAAGCATCCCGTACACGTCGAGCGTCGCCTCCAGCAGCCCCATGACAAGGTCGATCAACGCGCCCATCGCGCAACCTCCCGGGGTTCGTCGCGCCGCCCGGCGAGACCGAGCCACGAGCGCAGGTCGGCCGGGTCGCGGCTGTCGCCGTCCCGCTCCCTGAGACGTATCCGCTGCGGCTCGCGCAGGGCACGTGTCAGTTCGGCGACATCGTCGGCGAACCACGACCCACCGTCCACCCAGGCCTCGTGCCCGGGATGGCGCCGGACGGCCGCCGGACGCTCCAGCATGGCTGCCCGACGCAGCCTCACGGCGTGGGCCGGATGCCGGTCGACGGCGACCACGGCACGGGCCCGGGCGATGGCCGCCACCTCCGAGCCTGGATCGAGATCGCGCAGCAGCAGCACCCGCCCCCGGGTCCCGACGTCGGCAACCGCAGCAGCCAACGCCGGCCGCCACGCCTCGTCCTCGACCCCGAGCACGACCAGGGGCGGCACGGTCTCGCCAAGCGCCGCGTGCGCCCGTATGAGGGCCTCCAGGTCGCCGCGGGCGCCGAGCGGCGTCAGGCAGAGGGCGTAGGGCTCGGGCAGGTCGGGCGGCAGTTGGACCGACCGAAGGCGATCGGACGAGAGCAGAGGCACGTCCGCCGGCAACCGGGCGATCCGCCGGTCAGGCACGCCGAATCGATCGGCCAGCAGGTCGGCCTGCCAGTCGGTTGCGACGCGCCACGTCACGCGATCGGCGGCGGCCAGCGCCTGCAGCCGCCGTCCCAACCTCCCGTCGAACTCGGCCGCGCCCTCTTCTCCGTCCGTCAGCCGGCCGAGGTCGCCGGCCTCCACCAGCACGGCGGTGTCGTCCAAGGGGCTCTGGCAGGCTTCGCCGAACGCCCGATAGGCGACCGACGGCGCGCTCCCGACCGGATGGCCGCTCACGGCGGTACCCGGACCGACCGACAGCCGGGCCGCAAACGCCGCCTCGCCCGAAGCGACCACCTCCAGGGCATCGGGGGGAGCCGCCGCCGCCAGCTCCGCCAGCTCCGACAAGGCCCTGGCGCGCCGGCCGGCCGGCACCGCCTCGAACCCTCCAAGGTCGATGCGGACCGTCACACCGCCTCCACCCGTGCATCGGCGGCCCCAAGGGTCTGGGCGTCGTACTCGAACGGCGCCCCGTGCAGAATGCCGTCGCAGACCACGTCCAGCCCGGGATCGCGGCCCGGCCGCAGCGCGTCGAGCCCGTCGATCGCAACCCGCAGCGGCGGGTCCTCGCCGGTCGGCACGAACGCCCGCAGCGGGATCATCCGGCGGAGAAACACGTGATAGGCATAACGGCGCGCCCGCTCGACGCGTTCCGTGTCCGGGCTCCGGGGCGACCAGTCGCGCAGCAGCTTCAGATAGGCCGATCGGCCGTCCGGATCCCGCGACACCCGCTTGCCGCGGGTCCAGGCGTCGCCGGCGGCGACCACGTCGAGGCCGGCCGCCGCAAACTCGATCGCCGCCTTGGTCCCGAACACCAGGACGCCTTCGCAGAGCGCCGCCAGCGCGTAGCTGCTGACCGGGTCGTCTGCCGGAACCAGGATCACGTTCCGCGGAATCCGGCCGACCCGGTCGCGCAGTGCGTCGATCACCCGCTGGCGGGACCGGAGGGTGCCCCGCAGTTCCGCCGGATGCGCCCGGACGACGAGTTGGAGGTCGGGCCGGGACGACGCCCATTCGACTGTGTCCGCCAGCCACTCCACCTGATCCGCGTAGGCGTTGCCGCGGAAGTGCAGCCGGGCGTCCCACATCACGTTGGTGAACGCGCCCACGACCGGCCGTGACGGGTCCAGGCCGGTGCGTGCGACGAAGCCGCCGAGGTCCCCTTCCGGCGCGTCATGGAACCAGATCCAGTCCCGGCCGCCGTCCAGCCGGCTGGTCAGATAGCCGGCAAGCACCGACCGGTCGTGGCCGTCCAGTTCCAGCCCGCTCCACCGCTCTGCCGGCTCGTCGATCATGGTGTGATGGTAGGTGTCGCCGTGGCTGAAGAAGAAGCAACCGCGACGATAGCCCGGGTTCCAGGTGGCGAGCGGAACGCCGGCCCGTGACAGCACTGCGCGGACCACGCCTTGCGGCACGTAGATTCCGTGGTGGAAGACCGCGCGGTCGAATCGGGCCCCGGCCAGCAGCCTGGTGATCGCCCGCTCGGTGAGCCGACCCGCCGCGAGATACCTCCGCAGGACAGCCCCGGCCAGCGGCTCGTCCTGCAGGCTGCCGACCGCAAAGAACCGCAGGGCCCCGGCCATCGCGTGCTCGCCGAGCGGCAGCCCGTCCGGGGCATAGTCGGCGATCCGGCCGACCGGCACGCCGTCGGCCTCCGCGAGAGCGGCCCGACGGTCTGCAGGCGTGGTCAGCGCCGACAGCCGATGAACCGGCAGGCCGAGGCTGTCGAAGACCTGGGATCCGACCGAATGGCAGGCCCCGCAGAGCGTCCGGTCGAGCTCGCCGGCGGCCAGCCGCCCGGCCGACAGGGTTCCGTCGTGTACCGCCAGTTGGCAGGCGCCCAGGACACCATCGCAGAGCATCAGCTCCACCGCCGCCCCGCGCAGCGTCAGAGCGACCGCCAGCAGGCTCTCGACCACGCCGGCATGGGCGAGGCCTCCCACCAGTGTAGGGATCAGCACCCGCGGGCCGCCGGCAGCCGCAGCGCGGGCCGCATCCCAGCTGCGCAGGTCCCCGGCCAGTATCGCGCGCCAGTCCGGCAGCAGGTCCCGCCGCTCCGGAGCGAACGGGCCTACCTCATTCAGGTGAAGCGCCGTGGTTCGATCCGGGCTGTGATCATGCATGCTGCGACCGTGTGGAAACTACGTAGCTGCAATTGCCTAGAGTACACTTCACGGTACCGATTCGACCGTGAACTTGATAGGTGTATACAAGGGGACCTGACGTGGGACGCACCTCTGTGGGGAGAGGAAGATGACACGGGCATTCCAGATCGGCGACTACGTCATCGATGACGACAGCGATTGCTTCGTCATCGCCGAAATCGGTCACAACCACCAGGGACGCCTGGATCAGGCGCTCGAACTTGTTGACGCGGCGGCGGCCTGCGGCGCCTCCGCGGTCAAGCTGCAGAAGCGAGACAACCGGGCGCTGTTCACCGAGGAGATGTACAACTCGGTCTACAACAGCGAGAACGCGTTCGCCGAGACCTACGGCGCACACCGGGACTTCCTGGAGTTCGGCCGCGACGAGTATGTCGCCATGCGCGAGCGCGCCGAGAAGCACGGCCTGGTGTTCTTCTCGACCGCCTTCGATATGCCGAGCGCCGATTTCCTGCGGGACCTCGACATGCCGGCGTACAAGATCGCGTCCGGCGATCTGACCAACATCCCGCTGCTCGAGTACATCGCGAGCTTCGGCAAGCCGATGGTCGTGTCCACCGGCGGTGGCACCATGGAGGACGTCCGGCGGGCCTACGAGGCGATCAAGCCGATCAACCCGAACTTCACGATCCTGCAGTGCACCTCGGGTTATCCGCCGGCCTTCGAGGAGCTCAACCTCAACGTCATCAAGACGTTCCGCGAGGAGTTCCCGGACATCCAGATCGGCCTGTCGTCGCACGACAGCGGCATCGCCATGGCCCTGGTCGGCTACGTCCTGGGCGCCCGGATCATCGAGAAGCACTTCACGCTCAACCGGGCCATGAAGGGCACCGACCACGCCTTCTCGCTGGAGCGCCAGGGCTTCTCGAAGCTGGTCCGGGATCTGCGGCGCGCCCGGGTGGCCATGGGCGACGGCGTCAAGCGTACCTACGACAGCGAGCAGGCGCCGCTGACCAAGATGGCGAAGAGCCTGGTGGCCGCCCGCGACCTGCCCGTCGGCCACGTGCTCGGACAGGACGATATCGCGTACAAGAGCCCGGGCGGCGGACTGCCGCCGTATCGCGTCGAAGAGCTTGTCGGGCTGCGCCTGACCGCCGCCATGCGGTGCGACGAGATGTTCCGCGAGGACCAGATCCCCGCCAACGATCGGATCGTGTCGGCCGGGGGCGGCGCCGAATGACCACGACGGACGGGCGCGACGGAGCCGGGCTCCGCGCGCCCTTCGATCTCTTTGACCTGACCGGCCGCGTAGCGATCGTCACGGGCGGGCTGGGCCAGCTCGGGCGACAGTACTGCCGGACCCTGGCCGGGGCGGGCGCACGCGTTGCGGCGCTCGACCTGCGGGCCGACGACGAGGCCGTCGCCCGAGCCTTCCCGGACCTCGCCGGTTCCGAGGGCTGCCCGTTCGGCGTGTCGGCCGACGTGACCGACCGGGCCTCGCTGGACGCTGCGCTGACGACGATCCGGGCGGTTGCCGGCACGCCGGACGTTCTGATCAACAACGCCGCCCTCGATTCCCCGCCGAACGCGCCGCTCGAGGAGAACGGGCCGTTCGAGACCTATCCGGTGGAATCGTGGCAGCGGGTGTTCGAGGTCAACGCCCAGGGCGTGTTCCTGTGCTGCCAGGTGTTCGGCAGCGCGATGGCCGAGGCCGGCCGCGGGTCGATCGTCAACGTCGCTTCGATCTACGGGCAGGTCTCGCCCGACCAGTCGCTCTACCAGTACCGGCGCGACCGCGGCGAGCAGTTCTACAAGCCGGTCGCCTACTCGGCCTCGAAGTCGGCGCTGTACAACCTCACGCGCTACCTGGCGACCTACTGGGGCCGCTCGGGGGTGCGGGTGAACACGGTCACGCTCGCCGGGGTGTTCAACAACCAGGACGCCGAGTTCCTGGCAAACTACGAGCCGCGGGTACCGCTCGGGCGGATGGCCGACGAGAGCGACTACAACGGGGTGATCCTGTTTCTCGCCTCGGACGCCTCGCGCTACGTCACCGGCTCGAACCTGACCGCCGATGGGGGCTGGACGGCCTGGTGACCCGCAGGCCGCGATTTACCCCGTGTGCGGGCGCCTCTATCGTGACCTTCCGGTAACACAGTCCCGGCTCCGCCCATGACAGACGGCCCCTCCTGCGTCGCGTTCATCCCGGCTCGCTCCGGCTCCAAGCGGGTGATCGACAAGAACGTCCGCCAACTCGCCGGCCATCCCCTGCTCGCCTACTCGATCCGGTCGGCCGTCGACAGCGGGGTGTTCGACGCCGTGGTGGTGGCGACCGATTCCGAGCACTACGCCAGGATCGCCCGGCACTATGGCGCCGAGGTGCCGTTCCTTCGCCCCGCGGAGATCTCCGGCGACACCTCGCCCGACATCGCCTGGGTGCGCTATGCGCTGCAGACCCTGACCGCCGCCGGCCGCGACTTCGAGGCGTTCAGCATCCTCCGCCCGACCAGCCCGTTCCGGAAGGCCGGGACCATCCGCCGGGCCTGGGCCGAGTTCCTGGCCGAGCAGGGAGTCGATTCCCTGCGCGCCGTCGAGAAGTGCGGCCAGCATCCGGCCAAGATGTGGATCCTGCGCGGCAAGCGCATGCACCCGCTGCTGCCGATGGGACCTGTCGAACAGCCCTGGCATTCCAGCCAGTACGCGGCCCTGCCGGTCGTGCATGTCCAGAACGCCAGCCTGGAGATCGCCTGGAGCCGGGTCGCGACCGAGGGCGGCACCATCGCCGGCGAGGTCCTGATGCCGTTCCTGACCGAGGCCGACGAGGGCCTCGACGTCAACACCGAGGAAGACTGGTGGTACGTGAACCACCTGCTCGAACGCGGGCAGGCCAGCCTGCCGCCGATCGACATGCCGCCATTCGAAGCCGGGCCGCAGCCGGGCTGACCGTCAATTCGAGGGAGACACTGACGTGGGGGACCTGATCACGCAGGCGGTCGAAGGCCGTCTCTTCCGCGCCGACACGGCCCTGTTCGAGCGGGTCCGGCGCAGCAACGGCAGCCCCGAGGCGAAGGCCGCCGCGTTCGCCGACCTGGCGCGCTTCAACGCGCTGTATATGATCGCACGCGCCGGCTCCGGCCACATCGGTTCCAGCTTTTCCAGCCTCGACATCGTCACCTGGCTGCACCTGGAGACGATGGCCGGCGACGGGCTGCCGGACGGCGACCTGTACTTCTCGTCCAAGGGGCACGATTCCCCCGGCCTGTATGCGGTGATGATCGGTCTCGGCCGGCTGCCGGAGGAATCGCTCGACGGGCTGCGCCGGCTGGGCGCCCTGCCCGGCCACCCCGACATCGACACGCCGGGGATCGTCACCAACACCGGCTCGCTCGGCATGGGGATCTCCAAGGCCAAGGGCATCGCCATCGCCGACCGCCTGGCCGGCCGCGGCCGCCGGGTCTACGTGCTGACCGGCGACGGCGAGCTGCAGGAGGGACAGATCTGGGAATCCCTGCCGTCGGCGGTGAACCAGAAGCTCGACCGGGTGACGGTGTTCGTCGACCACAACAAGCTGCAGTCCGACACCTATGTCGAGAGCACCAGCGACCTCGGCGACCTGGAGGCCAAGTTTCGGGCGTTCGGCTGGCACGTCCAGCGCATCGACGGTCACGACATGGCGGCGATCCGGAGCGCGCTCGACAGCGCCGCGGCCGATACCGAACGGCCGTCGATCATCCTGGCCGATACCGTGAAGGGCAAGGGCGTGTCCTTCATGGAGCACACCGCCATGGCCGCGGACCAGCACTACTACCGCTACCACAGCGGCGCGCCGTCGGCCGACGACTACCGGCGCGGCGCCGACGAGATCTGGGACCGCGTGCAGGCCCGGCTCGGCGAGCTCGGCATCACCGACGCAGCCCCGGTCGCGGTCGACACCGGCGGTGCCGCCGCCGCGCCGACCGGCCCGCGCGAGCGCATGGTCGACAGCTATTCGAAGACCCTGCTGGCCTGCGCCGAGCGCAACCCGAAGATCGTCGCGCTCGACGCCGACCTGATCCTCGACACCGGGCTGATCCCGTTCCGCGAGCGCTTCCCGGACAGGTTCGTGGAGTGCGGCATCGCCGAGCAGGACATGGTCTCGCAGTCCTGCGGGCTGGCCATCGGCGGCATGCTGCCGGTCGCCAACTCGTTCGCCTGCTTCCTGACCCCGCGAGCCAACGAGCAGATCTACAACGCCGCCACCGAGCGCCGAAAGATCGTCTACATGGGATCGCTGGCCGGGCTGATCCCGGCCGGCCCCGGTCACAGCCACCAGGGCACCCGCGACATCGCGGTCATGGGCTCGATGCCGCACATGACGGTGGTGGAGCCGGGCTTCGCCGCCGAGTGCGAGGCCCTGACCCGCTGGTGCCTGGAGGACAACACCGCCGGCGCCTACATCCGGCTGTGCCCGTTGCCGATCGACCGCGAGTACGAGATCCCGGCCGACTACGCCCTGCGGCCGGGCCAGGGCACGATACTGCGCGACGGCAGCGACGTCGTGCTGTTCGCCTACGGCCCGATCTTCCTGACCGAGGCGATGAAGGCCGCGGCGCTGTGCGCGGAGGCCGGCGGGCCGTCGGTGCGGGTGATAGACCTGCCGTGGCTCAACCGGGTCGATGCCGGCTGGCTCGGCGAGGCGGTCGCCGGCTTCGGGCATGTCTGCGTGCTGGACAACCACTACACGCTCGGCGGCCTGGGCAGCCATCTCGGCATCCTGCTCGGCGCCCTGCCGACCCCGCCGCGTCTCCACCACTTCGCGGTCGACGAGGTGCCGGCCTGCGGTCGCAACGACGAGGTGCTGGCGTACCACCGCCTCGACGCGCGCAGCCTGGCCGGGCGCATCCGGGCCGCCACCGGCTGAACGGCGGCGGGCGACATGCGATGACCGGACGCCCGCCGCTCGACTTCCGCCGCAGCGCCGATCGCTTCGACGCCGAGTGGTACCGGTCGGCCTATCCCGACCTCCCGCCCGGCGGCCCGGAGGCAGCCCTGGCGCATTTCGTCGACATCGGCAGCTACGAAGGCCGGCAGCCGAACCCGGACTTCGCCGCCGAGTGGTATCTGGAACGCTATCCGCGGGCAGCCGCCGCGGTGGCCGAAGGCCGGCTGACCGGCGCGTTCCACGACTACCTGCTGCGCCGGCACCAGGGCCTGCCCCGGTTCGCAGCACCGCCTGCGGTGACCGTCGGCGTGTCGCTGGCCGCCGCCGGCGCCGAGCAGGCCGCAACGCTCCTGCGACTGGCTGCACGGGCGCCCGGCTGGGGCTTCTGGCTGCTGGCGCCGCCCGGCAGCCTGCCGGACGGGGAGACCGCCCCCAACGTGTCGATCGTGGCGTCGCCGGACGAGTTGCCGCCGCTGGACCTCTGGCTGCGGCTCGGCGACGACAGCCCGCCTCCGGACGTCGCGCCCGACCCTGCGACCCTGTCGCTGCCCCTTGGATCGCCGCTTCCGTCGCCGGACAGCCTGGACCGGACCCTGGAAGCGCTGCGCAGCCGGCTGGTCGCCGACCGGTCGGTGGTCCCGGCCTGCCGGACCGACAGCGGGCCGGTACATGTCAACAGCCGGCGGGTGTCGGCGCTGCGGCTGACGGTCCGGCGCCACGGCATCGGCCCGTCCGGCGGCGGGGTCGTCCTGCGGGATGCGCGCGGGATCGTCGCCGAGCTGCCGCCGGTGGCCGACGTCCCGCTGACCGCGACGGTCGACGTACGCGGGCTGGGCGATCTCTGGCTGACGGTCTCCCGCGGCCCGCGCGTCGATCTCGCGCCCGCCGACCCGCCACCGGCCCGGCCGATGGACCTGATCGTGGCCGGTCACGGCGGCCAGGACCGTTCGACCTGGCAGCGGACCCTGGAATCGGTGGCCGCCGTCGCCCCGGCCGAACGCATCGTGATGGTCGACCCGCCACGGCTGGCGCTTCCCGAGGCAACACGGGCCTGCCGGTCGCTGGCCGACGCCCTGGCCCTGAACAGCCGCCCCGCCCTGACGGTGCCGGTCGGCGTCCGGCTGTTTCCGCAGGCCGTGGCCGATGCCGCCGCCCATCTCGCGGAGGACGGTCGCTCGATCGCATCGTTCCCGGCCATCCGCCATCCCGACGGCCATCTGGCGCCCTGGCCCGTGCGCGACCGTTCGGTCGACCCGACCCTGTTCGCCATCTGGGAGCGCGGCTGCGTGGCGCTGCTCTCGACCGCCGGCCGACGCCGGGCCGCCGAGCTCGCGGCGCGAGGCGGCGCCTGGCATCCCGAAGCCGCCGGCGACCTCGCCCTCGCCGCCCTGCAGCCCGACGCCTGGCCGGCCCGGCTCCAGGCCCGAAGTGGCCTGGCCCCGGATTGGCTCAAGCTCGACTGCCGGCCCGACGGTGCCGTGCTCGGCCGGTTGCGCCTCAAGGGCGCCCGGCTGGCCGACGGCGGGCGCCTGATCCTGACGGGACGCACCGACGGCGCCCTCGCCGCCCCCTGTCCGACGGTCGTGCAGCATTCGGGCAGGCGTGGCGGCGGACCGTCCGAGACGATCGGACGCCTCACGCTTCCGGCGTCCGGGGTATTCGCCTGGACCGTCGACCTGCCGGCCGGGTCGCAGGCGACGGACGGTCTCGAGATCGTTCCCGAAGGCGACTGGCAGACCGCTCAGGACAGCCCGGACCCGCGTCCGCGGCTGTTCCACCTGGTGTCGATCGCCTACCGGCCGCCGCCGTCGATCAGGCCGAGCGCCCGCAGCCGGTCGCGATAGCGGGCCCCGGCCGCGGCCGGCGAGAAGGTGTGCTCGGCGTGCCGGCGCCCGGCCTCGGCGATCCGGCGCGTGCCGTCGGCGTCCTCGTAGATCCGGCGCATCTGGGCGGCGGCGTGATCGACGCTCGGCTCGGCCCAGCGCTGCCCCTCGCCGCCCGGGTACTGGCCGGCGCGGACCGCGGTCAGCCGGTAGTCCACCGGGAACCCGGTCTCCGCGGTCACGAAGTCGGCACTGCCGGACCAGCCGGTGGCGATCACCGGCCGTCCCAGGAGCATCGCCTCGGCCAGCCCGCGCCCGAACCCTTCGGCGCGATGCAAGGACACGAAGGCGTCGGTGCATCCCATCAGCCCGATGATCTCGCCGCGCGCCATGGTCCGGTCGATCAGCACGATCCGCGGATCGTCCCCGCAGGCCTTGAGCAGGCGCCGCCACGCCGGCGAGCGCTGGTCGGCGCGCATGGTCTTGACCACCAGCCCGACCGGCTCGCCGCGCGACGGAAACGCCCGCTGGAACGCCGCGATGCAGGCCCAGGGGTTCTTGCGATGCGGATAGGATAGGAAATCGAAGCTGAAATGGAACAGGAACGCGTTCTCCGCCAGGCCGAAGTCGGCACGGCGCCAGCGGCGGTGATCCGGCGGCAGCTCGACCGCCGGCGGCATGACCAGCACCGGCACCGGCGCATGACCCGCATAGGCGTCGTGGGTATACCGGCTGATCGTCCAGATCTCGTCGACCAGGTCGTAGGCACCTTCCCAGCGCCGCGGCCAGACCGGCAACTCCCATGGCCAGTGGCCGATGAGGTAGCGTCCCCGCAGCTCCTCGACCCCGCGGGTA
>Ga0070728_10002263_pt1 | contig 24582 bp, 22 predicted proteins | sample tdDd471_FD_66723 | JGI IMG/M metagenome (GOLD analysis project Ga0070728, IMG submission 66723) | Marine sediment microbial communities from the Atlantic coast under amendment with organic carbon and nitrate - tdDd47.1 | ecosystem: Environmental > Aquatic > Marine > Coastal > Sediment | place...
TTCTCCAGCATCGCGCCACGTCCTCGACTTCCGCAAACGGGCCGGTCGCGCGAACGCGGCCGACGGCGGGGTTGTTTAGGACATGACGGCTGGAAAGGCTACAGCCGCTTCGCGACGCGGCTCACCAGCGGTCGCGACGCTGCGACAGCATGACCAGGCGCTCGATCTCCTCGCGGACCAGCCGTTCGACCATCGACGGCAGATGCTGATCCAGCCAGTCCTTCAGCATCGGACGCATGAGCTCGCGAGTCAGCCGCTCCAGCGTGACCGCGCCGTTGCCGACCGGCAGTTCCTGGTAATCCTCGTTGAGCTTGGCCTGCAGCTCGGCGAAGGAATGTACCGTCTCCTGGGCCTGCGGCGGCGACACCAGCCCGTCGGGGGCAGGTGCCGGACGCGGCGGCGGAGGCGGCGGAGGGGCGTAGACAGGAGGGGCCACCGGCGCCGGTTGCGGTGCCGGCTCGGGTTCGGGTTCGGGTTCGTCGCGCTTGTAGCGCTGTTCGTCGAACAGCGGCTCGACGTCCTCCTCGTCCTCCTCTTCCTCGTCCTCCATGTCGGAGAGGTCGAGGACGTCCTCCTCCTCTTCTTCCTCCTCTTCCTCTTCCTCCAGTTCGGGCTCGGGCTCGGGCTCCGGCTCGGGTTCCGGCTCGGGCTCCGGTTCAGGTTCCGGTTCGAGCTCAGGCTCGGCCTCGGGCTCGGCCGTTTCCTCTTCCGGCTCGTCTCCATCCTCGGAAATGATCCGGCGGATAGACGCCAGGATCTCCTCCATGGAGGGTTCTTGCGCGGTATCAGTCATGCTCGCGTGCCCCGCCGACTCGCCCGAAACAGCCGATATCGAATCTGAAGATTACCCGACAAGCCCCTGTCAGGCCAGCAAGTAGTCGTCGGGTATGTCAATTGCCCGGCATCCGCCCCGGCGGCTCCGTACCCCAGAGTTTCCCGGAGACTTCGACGTAGTGCGAGTCGTAGTCGTACACCTGGACCGGCAGATTGAGATCCTGGGCGGTCAGGCGACCCAGCGCCTGCAGCAGCTGGTAGCTGGCAACCGTGGCATCGCGCTGCGCCTGCACGAGACTGACCTGGCCATCCAGCAGCTCCTGCTCGGCATCGAGGACGTCGAGAACGGTCCGCGCGCCGACCGTGGCTTCCTGCTGGACGCCCTCCAGCGCGATCTCGGACGACTTCACCTCCGACTTCAGCGACTCGATCCGGGCCAGGGCGGTCTGATAAGCCTCGAACGTGCGTGCGGCGGAATCGACCACGTCGCGCCGGGTGTTGTCGACCAACAGCCGGGCACGGTTGGCGGTTTCCTTGGTCTGGCGGATCGTCGAGTACTCGGCGCCCTGCTGATAGATCGGGATCGACAGCTGCAACTCCGCCGAAAGCGTGGTCACCTCGTTGTCGCCCCCCGACGTGTCGTAGGACTTGGAAGCTTGTCCGACGAGATCCACCGTCGGCATCAGCCCTGCCTCGGCCTCGTCGACCGCGTGACGCGCCGAGAGCTCGCTGAACTTGGCCTGAACCAGCGTGAAGTTCTCGCGGACTGCGATGTCCACCGCCTCGTCCCGTCCAGTCGGGAGACCGGCCGGCGTACCGGGGTTCTCGACCCCATCCGGCACCTGACCGACGACACGCTCGAAGTTCACCCTCGCGGTGATCAGGTTGCCCTCGGCCTGGGTCCTGTCCGAACGGGCGCGAGAAACGCGGGCCTCGGCCTGGGCAACGTCGGTCCGGGTGACCTCGCCGACCCGGAAACGGTCCCGGGTCGCTTCCAACTGCTTCTGCAGACGCGCGAGGTTGTTGACCTGAAGATCGAGTGTCGCCTGCTCGCGGAGAACGTTGACGTAGGCCGTGACGGCCTGCAGCAGGATATCCTGCTCGGAATTGAACATGCTGGCGCGCTGGGACTGGACGTCCGCCTCGGCACCGGCGATCGCCGCGCTGTTCGCCCCGCCCGAATACAGGTTCTGGCTAACGCTCACGCTGCCGGTCCGCGGGTAGCTGCTGCCATCCGATGACGTGACGCCCTTGACCTTCGACTGGTAGTCGGTGACGCCGACGCTGAACGAGGAACTGACGCTCGGGCGCCACGCCGCCCGGGCGGTCGACACGCTCTCGTCTATCACCCGGAGCTGGGCGCGGGCCGCCAGCAGGCCGGGATTGGTCTCGTAAGTCAGGGCCAGCGCCTCTTCCAGGGTCATCGCCTGGGCCGGGACGAGACCCGTCCCGGCAAGCCAGCCGGAGAGCAAGGCAGCCAGGACAACGGAGCGGCGTTTCATCGGCATGACGGAGCAACCCTTCTCGTCACAGGCGTTGATCGGCTTGACGTCTCAGAACACGAAGCCGGGTTCGCGGCGGAACCCGGCGAGCATGGGTGTGCCGGCATCGAACAGAATCCGGCGGCCGATACGGCCCGCCAGCTTCTCGTACAGGACCGCCAGCCCCGGACCGACGGCCGAGCCGCCCTCGATCGTCACCAGACGGCCACCCTCGGCGAGTTGCCCGAACAGATCGTCCGGCAGGGTCTCGACCGCGCCGTTCACGAGAATGACGTTGTACGGAGCCTGCTTGCGGTAGCCGGCGGTCAGCGAGCCGCTCACCAGGGCGGCGTTGTCGATCTCCAGCCCGGACAGGATGCCGTTGCCCTGCTCGACCAGCTGCTCGGCCGAGTCGACCCCGACCACCGTCGACACCAGTCGCGACAGCAGGGCGGTCGCATAGCCGGTGCCGCAGGCGACGTCCAACGCGACGTCGGTCGGCCCCGGCATGGCGGCCTGCAGCAGGCGGGCCAGGACCATCGGCTCGAGCATGTAGCGCCCCTCGCCGATCTCGAGCGCCTCGTCGGTATAGGCGATGCCGCGCTTGCCCTTCGGAACGAACCGCTCGCGCGGCACGCTCTCGAATGCGGCTATCAGGTCGGGATCGGTCACCTTGTTGGTGCGGATTTGGCTTTCGACCATGTTGAGACGGGCAAGGGCGTAGTCCATCGCTTCCCTCGGCAAAAATCAGGGCCTCCGCGAACCGGCCCGCCCGCGTTTTATAGGCATTGCACACGCCGGACACAATTGGCGGAGCGGCGTTTTATCGTCGCAAACCCCGCCGGCCCGGCGCTTCGCGGCCGCACAGATACCGGAACGACACACCCCGAGCCGGCCGCCGGGAGCGTCGAATCCGCGCCGGCCGGCGTGCCGGCACGCAACTCCCCCTTGCCCCTCGGGGGGCGCTTCGGCTAAGAGGTCGGCTCGCTCGGCGACGGCCCCGTGGCAGAGTGGTTATGCAGAGGACTGCAAATCCTTGTACATCGGTTCGATTCCGGTCGGGGCCTCCAGCGAGCGAAAAGCAGTGACCGAGGTGTGACATTCTCGGTTGCGCGACGACCCAGGGCGGGGCTATAGAGGCCGCCTCACTGGTCCCGGGTAGCTCAGTGGTAGAGCGAGCGGCTGTTAACCGCTTGGTCGGGGGTTCGAATCCCTCCCCGGGAGCCATCTTTTCGACGGCCCAGGCCTTCCGGCCCGGGCCGTTGGCGTTTCTGCCGGCCGAAACCGCCGTTATCGCCGCCGCATCGCATACACCCGGCCGGGGTGGCGATGGTCGTCGTCGGCCGCCGGCAGCGGGAGGTACGATCCGCTGGTGGCGGCCCTCTCCCAGGCGCCCTCGCCGACCAGGTCGTCGATCGCCTTGCGGAATCCGCCCGCTTCGTAGACCGGGTCGGTGATCGAGACGACGAAGATGCCGCCGGGCCGCAGGACCCGGGCGATCTCGCGGAACGCCGACGCCGGCGCATGGCCGACCGTGAACACCCCGGACGCCACCACGCCGGCGAACGCGGCGTCCGGCAGGGCGAGCGGCTGTCCCAGCGTGGCGGTCGCCAGGCTCCGGTAGCAGCCCCGCGCCTCGGCCCGCTTCAGCATGCCGGGCGACAGGTCGATGCCGGCGATGTCGCGATAGCCGATCAGGGCCAGCATCCAGCCGATCAGGCCGGTGCCGCAGCCGGCATCCAGCACCGGCGCCTCGATGTCGGGCATCAGCCGGGCGAACAGGGCGGAGACGACCGCCGGGTTGGTGTAGCCGACCGCGCTGACGCTCTCGTCGTACTCGTCTGCCCAGGCGTCGTAGACCTCGGCGAGTTTCGCGGTGTCGTTGCCGGCCGTGTAGACCTTCTCCAGCCAGTCGGTCATCGCTCTCTCCCTCTCGCGTGGATGACGGAAACGAGCGTGCGACCCTACACCAGATCCTTCGGTGTCATGAACCGGGTGAGCCGGGCGCCGCCGGCCGCCAGCGTCGCCCAGGTCCCGTCGAACGCCAGGGTCGCGAGGGCCCCGGTCGAGAACTTGCGGGCCAGGGCCTTACGTGCCCCGGGGTCGCTGTCCGGCCCGGCCAGCGCCGTCGCGAGGTCCTCCAGCCCGGGATTGTGACCGATCAGCATCGCCACCCTGATCGAGTCCGGCACCCGGTGCAGTACCTCCAGAAGGTCCGCCGCCCCGACTTCGTAGAGGTCCCGGCGGGTCTCGACCGTCAGCGGGTCGGGCAGACCGCCGCGCAGCCGGGCCAGGGTGTCGACCGTGCGACGGGCGCTCGAGCACAGCACCAGGTCGGGGGCTATCCCGGACTGGCGCATGTAGGCGGCCATCGCCGCCGCCGCCCGTTCGCCGCGGTCCGACAGCGGGCGGTCGTGGTCCCTGACCCGCAGGTCGTCCCAACTCGACTTGGCGTGCCGCAGGAGATGCAGTGTAGGCATGCCCTAAGCCTTCGGTTCCGCCCGCGTGACGATCGAGATCGGACCGTGCAGGGTGCGATGGACCGGGCACTTGTCGGCGATCTCGATCAGCCGGGCCCGTTGCTCGTCGTCGAGCGGGCCGTCGATCGCGATGTGGCGCTCTATCCGGTCCACCATGCCTTCCTTAACCTCGCAGTCGCCGCAGTCCTCGGCGTGGATCCGATCATGGGTCAGCCGGGTCTCCAGGTGATCGATCCGCCAGCCCTTGCGGGCGGCGTACATCTTCAGGGTCATGTTGGTGCACGCCCCGAGCGCTGCCAGCAGCAGATCGTAGGGCGCCGGCCCGGTATCGGTGCCGCCGACCTTGAGCGGCTCGTCGGCGCGCAACCGGTGGCCGGCCGCGACCACCCATTGCGGGAACGTCCCTTCCCCGGCGTCCACGACCGCGACCTCGCCCTCGGCGGTCGTCACGCCGATATCCGGCACCTTCGGCAGGAACCGCTCGGCCCAGCCCGACAGTACCGCGGCGACGTAGGCCGCATCCTCGGCCCTGGAAAGCAGGTGATCCGCCCGGTCCAGCGACACGAAGCTCTTCGGGTGCCGGGCGGCGACGAACAACCGGGTGGCGTTGTCGATACCGACCGTCTGGTCGAGCGGGGCATGGAAGATCATCAGGTCGCGCCGCAACCGTCCGACCATGTCCTCCAGCCCGTGGTCCTTCAGGGCGTCGAGGAACCCCTTGCGGACCCGGAAGCGCCGGCCGGCGAACTCGACCTCGGCCTCGCCGTCGCGCTCGATGTCGGCGACCCGGTCGCCGAGAAGGTGCAGGACGTGGGCCGGATCCGCCGGTGCCCCGATGGTGGCGACCGCCTTCGCCTCCGGGATCCGCTCCGCCGCCGCCAGCACCGCCGCCCCGCCCAGCGAGTGGCCGATCAGGATGGCCGGGGCCTGTCGTTCGCGGCGCATCCAGTCGGCGGCGGCAACCAGGTCCTCGACGTTCGAGGCGAAGCTGGTGTTGGCGAACTCGCCGTCGCTGTGCCCGAGGCCGGTGAAGTCGAATCGCAGCACAGCGATGCCACGCTCCGCCAGGCCCGCTGCGATCCGGCGCGCCGCCGCCAGGTCCTTGGAGCAGGTGAAGCAGTGGGCGAACAGCGCAAAACCGCGGATCGGCCCGAACGGCAAGTCGATCCGGGCCGCCAGGGCATCGCCCAACGCCCCGGTAAAGTTGACACTTTCGCTGCGCACGGCCATCGTCGACCTCATGAAATGCGGGGCTGGGGCGGATTACTAACACATGGCGGTCGAGGAAGATGCCGCTGCGGCCGGCTCGCCCGCGATCGAAGTGCGCCCAGCCACACCGGCCGACGCCGAGGCGATCGCCCTGCTCTCCCAGGAACTGCTGGCGTTCTACGGACTGCCGGTCCGCTACCAGCGCTCGTACATGAGCCACGTGATCGCCGAGAAGGCGTTCACCGACCCGCCGTCGATCGAGATCCTGATGGCCTTCGAGCGCGGCCAGCCCCGGGGCTTTCTCGCGTTTTCCCAGAATTTTGCGGTCGCCAACTGCCAGACCAGCGTGTTCATCCAGGACCTGTTCGTGACCCGCAAGGCCCGCGCGCTCGGGATCGGCCGCCGACTGATGACCGAGCTGGCCCGGATCTGCGTGGCCCGCGGCGTCGGCCAGCTCGACTGGACCGCCGATCCCTGGAACGAGAAGGCCCGCGCCTTCTACGAGGCGATGGGGCCGCTGCTGCGCAGCGACAAGACCTACTATCGGCTGCTGGCGCCCCGGCTGGCCGACCTCGCCGCCGGCTCTCCTCCGACAGGCCGGGGACGCTGAGGCGCCGGTTCAATCGCGTTCACGGAACGGCTGCGTTCCGGGCTGCGGCCTTTATCGTGCCCCGGACCCCGGCTAGGCTCCCTCCCTCGCACCGCGCGCCGCCCCGCCGCCAAGGGGCCGCCGGGAGGGATGGAGATCGCAGATGGACATACGCAACGGCTTCGTCGGCACGGTCGGCGACACGCCCCTCATCAAGCTGAAAGCGGCATCGGAACGAACCGGCTGCACGATCCTGGGCAAGGCCGAGTTCCTGAACCCGGGCGGCTCGGTCAAGGACCGGGCGGCGCTCGCCATCATTCAGGACGCCGAGAACGCCGGCCGGCTGCGGCCGGGCGGGGTGATCGTCGAAGGGACCGCCGGCAATACCGGCATCGGCCTGGCGCTGGTCGGCAACGCCCGCGGCTACCGGACGGTCATCGTGATCCCGGAAACCCAGAGCCAGGAGAAGAAGGACATGCTCCGGCTGTGCGGGGCCGACCTCCGCCAGGTGCCGGCCGTACCCTACCGCGACCCCGGGAACTACGTGCACGTCTCGCAGCGGATCGCCGAGGAGCTGGCCAGGTCCGAGCCGAACGGAGCGATCTGGGCCAACCAGTTCGACAACACCGCCAACCGCGATGGCCATTACCGGACCACGGGCCCGGAGATCTGGGAGCAGACCGACGGCAAGGTCGACGGCTTCATCTGCTCGGTCGGCACCGGCGGCACGCTGTGCGGCACCGCCACGGCCCTCAAGGAGCGCAACCGCGACATCGTCATCGGCCTCGCCGACCCGATGGGCTCGGCGATCTACAACCATTTCGCCCATGGCGAACTGAAGGCCGAGGGCGGCTCGATCACCGAGGGCATCGGCCAGGGCCGGATCACCAAGAACTTGGAGGGAGCGCCTGTCGACGAGCCGTTCCAGGTAACCGATTCGGAAATGCTGCCGGTCGTGTTCGACCTGCTCAAGCACGAGGGACTGTGCCTCGGCGGCTCCACCGGGATCAACGTGATGGGCGCGATCAAGCTGGCGGAAAAGCTGGGCCCCGGGCACACCATCGTCACCATCCTGTGCGACGGCGGCACCCGCTACCAGTCCAAGCTGTTCAACCCGGCGTTCCTGAAGGAAAAGGGCCTTCCCGTCCCGGAATGGCTCGACGATGGAGATGCGGCATGAGCGACCCTGTTGCCGACGGTGTGGTGTCGACCGCCTGGCTGGCGGACCACCTGAACGATCCGACGGTCAAGGTGCTGGACGGCACCTATCACCTGCCGACCGCCAGGCGCGACGGCGACGCCGAGTTCCTGGAGCGTCACATCCCGGGTGCCCTGCGCTTCGACATCGACGACGTGTGCGATCCCGACGACCCGTTGCCGCACATGATCCCGTCGCCGGACCGGTTCGCCGAGAAGGTCTCCGCCCTCGGGATCGGCAACGGCGACACCGTGGTGGTGTACGACGTCTACGGCCTGCAGAGCGCCGCCCGCACCTGGTGGATGTTCCGGCTGTTCGGGCATGACAGGGTCGCGGTGCTGGACGGCGGCATGCCGGCCTGGACCGCCGAGGGACGAGCCCTGGAGGCCGGGCCCGCGAAAATCCAGCCGGCGCAGTTCACCGCCAGCTTCCGGCCCGAGCTGGTCCGCCGGCGCGAGGACGTGCTGGCGAACATCGGCTCGCAGGCCTCCCAGGTCGCCGACGCCCGCTCGGCCGGCCGGTTCACCGGAACCGAGCCGGAACCGCGGGCCGGCATGCGGTCCGGCCATATTCCGGGTTCGCGCTCGCTGCCGATCTCCGACCTGCTCGACCCGGCCACCAAGACCGTACTGCCGAACGACGGCCTGCGGGCGGCGTTCGACAAGGCCGGCCTCGACCCGGCGAAGCCGATCATCTCGTCCTGCGGGTCCGGCGTGACCGCCTGCGTGATCGCCCTCGCCGCCCACCGGCTCGGTCACCCGGGCGTCGCGGTCTACGACGGCTCCTGGTCGGAATGGGGCGGGCGCGACGACACGCCGATCGACACCGGGCCGGCTGCATGACCCTCGAATTCCGGCCGATCGGCGACGGCGACGTCGACGCCGTGGTGGCGCTCTGGCAACGCTGCGGGCTGACGGTTCCCTGGAACGACCCGCACCGGGACATCGCGACGGCGCGGTCGGTCGACAGCGCCGACGTGCTGGTCGGCGACGACGGCGGCACGGTGGTCGCCAGCGTCATGGTCGGCTACGACGGCCATCGCGGCTGGCTGTACTACGTGGCCGCCGACCCCGATCGGCAAGGCCAGGGCCTCGGCCGGTCGACGATGGCGGCAGCCGAGGCCTGGTTCGCAGCCCGCGGCGTGCCGAAGGCCGAGCTCATGGTGCGACGGGCCAACGAGAAGGTCCGCGGCTTCTACGATGCACTCGGCTGGACGGAAGAGCCGGTGACGGTGTTCAGCCGACGGTTCGACGACGTCCCGCCGCTGGGTGCCGCGACCGTCGAGACGGTGGTCACCACACTGGAGATGACCGAGCGCCCGACCCGCCCCGCGGCGCACCCGCCGGCGGGACTGCCGACGGCGCTGGTCCGGGCGCGGACGCCGCCCGTGGCGTTCTACCGATGGCTCTACGAGCAGGTCGGCGCGCCCTGGACCTGGATGATGCGCCGCCTCATGACCGACGACGGGCTGCGGGCCGCCATCGAGGACCCTGCCGTCGAGATCTACGTCCTGCATGTCGGCGGTGTGCCGGCCGGATACGGCGAGATCGACCGTCGAAAGGGCCCCGACGGCGTCGAGCTCGCCTATTTCGGGCTGATGCCGGCGTTCATCGGCCGCGGCTACGGGCGCTACCTGCTGGACGCCGTCATCGATCTCGCCTGGTCGACCGGACCGTGCGAGCGGCTGCAGGTCCAGACCTGCGACCTGGATCACCCGCGCGCGCTCGGGGTCTACCAGAAGGCCGGCTTCCGCCCGATCGGCCAGCACTCGGCCACGCTGTCGGATCCCCGGCTCGTCGGTCTGCCGCTGCCCACCCGACATGCGATGGCCGCACTCGACGCTCCGACCGGACCCGGCGCCACGGTCACGCCGCTGCGCCGTCCCGGAAACGACCACCCCCCGTCGTGACCGACGCGACTACGGGATGACCTTGCGACGCCGGTATTCGGTCAGGGCATCCGAGATGCTGTCCCAGGTGCCGTAGACCTTGTCGAACCCGGCCCGCCGGATCTTCAGGGTCGAGGACATGTCGTCCCAGCCGATCCGCAGCATGAAGTCGCCGTAGGTCCAGTTGGCGATCCGGCCGAGGTCCGGCTCGACCAGGCCATGCTCGCGAACCAGTCCTTGCCAGAGCCGATCGCTGTCGCGGTGGGTCTCCGCCAGGGTCTCGGTGGCCACGCCGCCGGCCTCGACCTCGAAATGCGCCGCCAGCCGCGGCCACAGGTCCCGCCAGCGGAAATAGTCGGCGTTGATCACGTTGAAGGCCTCGCCGGCCGCCTGCGGGGCGGTCATCGCCCACAGCATGGCGTCGACCAGCAGGCGCGTGTCGGTGATCTGCGAGACCGTCTCGAAGCACTCCGGCGTGCCGGGAAACGTCAGCGGCACGCCGCGGGCCTTCGCCAGCGACGCGTAGCCGGCGAGCACGCCGACCGCGTTGTGCGGATAGCCGAGCGAGAACCCGGCCAGGATATGCGGCCGCAGCCCGGTCCAGGTCCAGCCGGCGTCCCGGGCCCGCGCCTTGGCCCAGTCCTGCTGATCATAGTAGAAGTTCGGGACCGCGATCCGGGGATCGTCCTCTTCGGCCGGGGTCTTGAACGGGCCGAGCTGGCTGCCGTACCACTTGGTTCCCTGGACCAGCAGGACGTGGGCGAGCGGCGCCCGCGCCGCCTCCAGCCCCTCGACCAGGTTGACCAGCATGGCGGTGTTGAGGGCCGCCTCCGTCGCCGGATCCGGGTCCGGTGCACGCCCGGCATAGATCACGTGGGTGGCGTCGGCCGCGCCGGCCGCCAGCGCCGTCCGGCAGGCGTCGCGGTCCGCCAGGTCGACCGGCAGGTGATCCAGCCCCGGAATGCCGGGATCCGGCGGCCTGCGCGACAGCCCGACGACCTTCCAGCCCTCGGCGATCAGCCGATCGGCGACCGCCCGCCCGACGATGCCCGACACCCCGGCGATCACCGCCGTGCGCGCCTTAGCCGGATCCCGCTCCGTCATCGCCGCCTCCTCGCCATCCCCCTGATGTGAAGGAGGCGCGCTGGGCCGAGCCCGCGCGCCTCCTCCGGACCGCCCCCCGCCCCCGCGGTGCGGTCAACCGGCATATGCGACGTCAGTGAGCCAGGATCTGGCTCAGGAACAGCTTGGTCCGGTCGGACTTCGGGTTGGTGAAGAACTCGTCCGGGGTGTTCTGCTCGACGATCTCGCCCTGGTCCATGAAAATCACCCGGTCGGCGACGCGCTTGGCGAAGCCCATCTCATGGGTGACCACCAGCATGGTCATGCCCGACTCGGCGAGCCCGACCATCACGTCCAGCACCTCGGAGATCATCTCCGGGTCGAGCGCCGAGGTCGGTTCGTCGAACAGCATGATGGTCGGGTTCATCGCCAGCGACCGGGCGATCGCCACGCGCTGCTGCTGGCCGCCGGACAGCTGGCCCGGATACTTGCTGGCCTGCTCCGGGATCTTCACCCGCTCAAGCAGTTGCATGGCGACCTGCTCGGCCTCGGCCTTCGGGGTGTTCTTCACCCAGATCGGCGCCAGCGTGCAGTTCTCCAGCACGGTCAGATGCGGGAACAGGTTGAAGCTCTGGAACACCATGCCGACGTCGCGCCGGATCGCGTCGATGTTCTTCAGGTTGGTATCCATGGTCACACCGTTGACCAGGATGTCGCCCTGCTGGTGCTCCTCAAGGCGGTTGATGCAGCGGATCAGGGTGGATTTGCCGGAGCCGGACGGCCCGCAGATGACGATCCGCTCACCCTTGTAGACGGTGAGGTCGATGTCCTTGAGGACATGGAACTCGCCGTACCACTTGTTCACCTTGTTCAGCTCGATGACCACCTCGTCGGAGATGGCGGAGGCGATGTGCTCCTGTTCGGAGTCGTGCGTCTCGAGGCTCATCGTCGGTCGATCTCCAAAATCACGCGTTCTGTCGATACCCGCACCTCAACGCCGGCCGTAGCCGCCGCCGATCGTGCGCTCGAGATGCTGGCTGTACTTCGACATGCAGAAGCAGATGACGAAGAACATCGCCGCGGTGAACAGGAACGGCTCGGTATGCATGCCGAGCCATTTGCTGTCCTGGCCGGACGCCTTCGCCATCAGCAGGATGTCGTAGAGGCCGATGATCGACACCAGGGTGGTGTCCTTCAGCAGCCCGATGAAGCTGCCGACGATGTTCGGGATCATCAGCTTGAGGGCCTGCGGCATGATGATCAGGGTCATCATCTTCCAGTAGCTCAGGCCCATGGCCTGCGCAGCCTCGTACTGCCCCTTGTTGATGGCCTGCAGGCCGCCGCGCACGATCTCCGCCATGTAGGCGGCGGCGAAGATGCAGACCGCCACGATCACCAGGACCAGCTTGTCCGGGTTGATCGCCTCCGGCAGGAACAGCGGCATCATGGTGACCGCCATGAACAGGATGGTGATCAGCGGTACCGACCGGAACAGCTCGATGAAGGCGGTGCAGAACACCCGGATCACCGGCATCTTGGAGCGCCGTCCGAGCGCCAGAATGATGCCGCTCGGCAATGCCGAGGAGATCCCGATGCCGGAGATCACCAGGGTCAGGAACAGGCCTCCCCAGTTCAGCGTCGGAACCGATTCCAACGTCCAGGTGGACTGGTAGATGAAGGCGATCACGAACCCGACCGCGCAGGCCGCCAGCAGCACGTACTTGTGCAGGTGATCGCCTTTGTTCTCGAACCCGGACAGCCGGAGCAAGGCGACGCGAAGCGATTGGTAGCCCATGTACGAGGCGAGCACGTTCAGCCAGACCGTCGCGAACGCCGTCAGCGCGATCGCCACCATCGCCTGCAGGAACAGCCCGGGCTCACCGCCCAGGAACAGGTGGGCGGCCAGGAACGGGAAGGTCAGGACCGCCGACATGCCGACCAGGATCTTGGCCTTGACCTTGGGAAACCAGAACGGCGCCAGCCAGACCGCGAGGACGATCGCCCCAAGGTTGACCCGCCACCGCTCGGTGTCCGGGTAGCGCCCGTAGATGTAACTGTCGAACCAGGTCGCGACGCCCGCCCAGCAGGCACCCTCGTGGCCGACCTTCTCGCCGTTCGGCAGTACGTGGTCGAGGCAGCCGCGATAGGTATCCGCCTCCCAGACGGCGTTCGCGATCGCGTACTCGTACAGGCTGTAGGCCACGTAGGCGATCAAGGCCCCGCCGAGCAGCGTCAGGATCGTGTCGAACGGGCCGCCGAACAGGTTCTTCCGCAGCCATCCGATCACGCCGACCGTGTTGGGCGGCGGCGGCAGGCTCGGCTTCGGGCGGAAGACCGCGTCTTCCTGCGTCGTATCAGCCATGGCTCATCTCTCCTTCAGCTGAACGAGCTTGTTGTAGTAGTTCAGGGCCATCGAGATGGTCAGGCTCACCGACATGTAGAACAGCATGACCATGGCCACGATCTCGATCGCGTGGCCGGACTGGTTCAGCGACGTCTGCATGTAGACCGCCACCAGATCCGGATAGCCGATGGCGATCGCCAGCGACGAGTTCTTCACCACGTTCATCCAGTTGCTGATCATCGGCGGCACCACCGCCCGCATCGCCTGCGGGATGATGACCAGCCGCAGCGTCATGCCGGGCCGCAGGCCGAGCGAGTATGCCGCCTCGGTCTGGCCGTGGCTGACCGACAGGATGCCGGCCCGCACCGCTTCCGCCATGTAGACCGCGTGGTAGATCACCAGCGCCAGCAACAGCGCGCAGAACGCCGGCGGCACCGTCAGGCCGCCCTGGAAGTTGAACCCCTTCAGCGCCGCGTAGTCGAAGGTCAGCGGGCTGCCGGTCGCCAGGAACACCAGGAGCGGCAGGCCGAAGATGATCCCCAGCCCGGCCGAGAAGCTCGGGAACTGCTGGCCGGTCGCCATCTGCCGCTTCTTCGCCCAGACCGCGACCGCATAGGCGATCGCGATCGCGACCAGTATCGCGATCATCGTGATGTCGAAGCCGTCGCCCGGAACCGGCGCCGGCATGTAGAAGCCGCGGTTGTTCAGGAAGAAGATGTCGAGGAACTCCAGGCTCTTCCTCGGGACCGGCAGCAGCGAAAACACCGCCAGGAACCAGAACAGGATCTGCAGCAGCAGCGGCGTGTTGCGCAGGATCTCGACGTACCCGGACGCGATCTTCGAGATCAGCCAGTTCTTCGACAGCCGCATGATGCCGACGATGAAACCGAGCAGCGTCGTGAAGACGATCGCGACCAGCGACACCACCAACGTGTTGACGATGCCGACCAGGTAGACGTGGAGGTAGCTGTCGCCCGCCTGGTAGGGCAGCACCGTCCAGGCGATCGAGAAACCGGCGGTGCCCGCGAGGAAGTCGAACCCGCTCGACATTCCCCGCGCCTGCAGGTTCTCGGACGTGTTGACGAACAGGTATCGCGCGACGGCCACGACAGCGACGGCGACGATCACCTGGTACAGGACGGAACGGACGCGCTCGTCGTTCAGCCATTCGACAATCGAACGGCTCTGCCGACGAGGCGATCCCTTCTCGAGAACGGCCATGACCGGACCCTCCGTCTTTGAAACGGATCAATGAATAAGGTGATGAAACGCAGGCGCCCGGTCGAATGCTCGACCGGGCGCCGCGTCAATCAATTGCTCACCGGAACGGCGGCGAGTACAGCAGGCCGCCCTTGGTCCACAGGGCGTTCGGAGAACCGGCCCGCGGGATGTTCATGACGGTCTTCTCGCCCATGAACTCCTCGTAGTTCTCGCCGTAGTTGCCCACCATCTTGATGATATTGTAGGCCCACTTGGCGTCGACACCGAGACCCTTGTTCAGGTCACCCTCGACACCGAACATGCGCTTGATCTCGGGGTTGGTGGTCTCGGCAATCACCTTGTCGATGTTCGCCGACGACACGCCGTATTCCTCGGCCGCGATCATCGCGTAGAGCGACCACTGAACGAGGTCCTTCCACTGCGAGTCGTTCTGGCGGACGACCGGACCCAGCGGCTCCTTGGAGATGGTCTCCGGCAGGATCTTGAAGATCGTGGTGTCCGGAGCCTTCGCACGGGTCGACGCCAGGCTCGACTTGTCGTTGGTGATGGCGTCGCAGCCGCCGGTGAAGAACGTGTTGTCGCGGACGTTGCTGTCCTCGAACACGACCGGCTTGATGTCCAGACCGTTGGTCCGGCTGTAGTCGGCCAGGTTCAACTCGGTGGTGGTGCCGGTCGCGACGCAGACGGTGGCGCCCTTCAGCTCCAGCGCGCTGTTCACGCCCGCATCCTTCAGGACCATGAAGCCCTGGCCGTCGTAGAAGTCGACGGTGGTGAAGTCGAGGCCGAGCTGCGTGTCGCGGAACAGCGTCCAGGTGGTGGTCCGGGACAGCATGTCGGACTCGCCGTTCGCCATGGCGGTGAAGCGCACCGCCGAGGTGACCGACTGAACCTCGATCTTGTCCGGATCACCGAAAATCGCCGCCGAGACGGCGCGGCAGTTCTCGTAGTCGAAGCCCGACCACTTGCCGCTGTCGGACAGCATGTACCAGCCCGGCGCCGGCGTACCGAGCTGGCAACGCAGATGACCGCGGCTCTTGACGATGTCCAGCGTGCTCTGCTGCGCAGAGGCCGGCTCGGCAGTGAGCGTCAGAGCGGCCAAAAGCCCCGCGCCCAGACCGAAAAGGCTGACCTTCTTCATGTGAAACCCACCCAGTTATTGTTTGTGACAAAGACCGGATACCACGGTCTTTGGCGCCCCCTCGCAAGGACCTTGCCAGACCGCAGTCCTCCAGGTTTCGCGCTTTTTATGCCCCTCCCCGGACCCGCACCTGCTCAACGCGAGTGCAGCGCGATGCGGAGTGCCGCGAAAGCGGGCAGCTGCCCGAAACGCAAACATCACACCATGCTACACACGACCCTGGCAAGTCTTGCGGCCCGGCGACTGGATCACCGCCGGGTTTTCCCGCTAGGCTCGCGAAGGCTTTATGGACACAGTCCGAGGCCCTGCTTCCGGAGGAATCGCAAAAATGGACGACCTGAAAGGGATGTCGGCCCGCACCCGGCTCGTGCACGCCGGCCGGCATCCGCACGACAACCACGGCGTGGTCAACCCGCCCGTGTACCACGCCTCGACCATCCTGCAGCCGTCGCTGGCGGTCTGGGAGGCATCGCGCAAGGCGGACTTCAAGGGCTACCGCTACGGTCGGGCCGGCACCCCGACCAGCCGTTCGTTCGAGGAGGCGGTCGCGGATATGTACGGAGCCGCCGACGCGGTGGCGGTGTCCTCCGGAATGGCGTCGATCGCCTGTGCGCTGATGGCGGTGCTGAAGACCGGCGATCATCTTCTCGTGACCGACAGCGCGTATTTCCCGACCCGCAAGTTCTGCGACCAGATGCTCGCGCGTTACGGCGTCGAGACGACCTACTACGACCCGCGCGTCGGCGGTGGCATCGCCGAGCTGATTCGCCCCAATACGCGTGCGGTCTACACCGAGGCCCCCGGTTCGCTGACCTTCGAGATGCAGGACATCCCGGCGATCGCCGAGGCCGCCCATGCACGCGGCGCGGTCGTGCTGACCGACAACACATGGGGCACCGCCCTGCACTTCGACGCCTTCGCCAAGGGCGTCGACATCGTCGTCGAGGCCGTCACCAAGTACATCTGCGGCCACTCCGACGTCATGATGGGGGTGATCGCCAGCACCGCCGAGTACGCCGCGGCGGTCCGCGACATGGTGCGGATGCACGGCAACTGCTCGGGGCCGGACGATCTCTACCTGGCCCAGCGCGGCCTGCGCACCATGGGGGTCCGTCTCAAGCAGAACGAGGCGAGCGGCCTGGCCCTGGCCGGCTGGCTGGAGAGCCGCCCGGAGGTGGCGACGGTTCTGCATCCGGGACTGCCGAGCCACCCCGACCACGCGCTCTGGAAACGCGACTTCACCGGTGCCTGCGGCCTGTTCTCGTTCGTCCTGAAGCCGGTGCCGAAGGCGGCGCTGGCGGCGTTCCTGGACGGGCTGAAGCTCTACGGCATGGGTGCCAGCTGGGGCGGCTTCGAAAGCCTGATCCTGCCGGGCGACCCGAGCGCGTTGCGAACGGCGACCACCTGGGACATGCCCGGGCAGCTGCTGCGGATCCACGCCGGCCTCGAGGACCTCGACGACCTGGTCGCCGACCTGACCGCCGGGTTCGAGCGCCTGAACGCGGCCTCGGCCGCGGCCGCCTGAACGCCGGGAGCGAACGCATGGCACGACCGAGAATCCGCCTCCTGATCGGCGACTCGGTCGCGCTCGGCCCCGGCAAGGCACGCCTGCTCGAGGCGATCGGCGAGTCCGGATCGATCGCCGCGGCCGCCCGATCGATGGGCATGTCGTACGGCCGCGCCTGGCAACTGGTGCAGGCGATGAACGGCGACTTCCGGGGGCCGCTCGTGGAGCGTGCCACCGGCGGCCGCGGCGGCGGGGGCGCGGCCCTCACCGAACTCGGCCGCGACGCCCTTGACCGGTACCGGGCCATGGAGGCCCAGGCCGACGCCGCCGTGGCCACGGCCCTCGACGAATTCGCCACGCTGCTGAAGGCCCAGGGCTGATATCCCGGGACTGCGTCTGTCCCGCCTCGCCCCCGCCTGTGCATGTTTGACATGGATCAATGTGGCGGGCGGCGCCGTGCCCTAAGTTCCACTTGTCTCTGCGACCCTCCACGAACGCAGAAACTCCCAACCACGGCGAGGCCGGTAGCGTGCTACCGGCCTCGTTGTGTTTCTGGCGTCGCCTTCACGGGTTCTTAAGCACAACGACGCATCCTGGCCGCCACGCTCCGGTCCGCAGACAAACCGCCGGCGCGCCAGGGATACCGTCTCGCATGCCCCAGGAACGCCTGCTTCTCGCGATCTCCAGCCCCAGGGACTACGAATCCGTTCAGGTCGTGCTGTCCGAAGCGTTCGAGACCCGGGTCTTCGCAAATCGCTGGGACGCCGACGCCGGCCTCGACCGCAAACCCGACATCCTGCTGGTCGAGGACTCGCTGCCCGGCGGTCGCGGCCTGAAGGTCTGCGAACGTGCCCGGGCGCTTCCAGGCGGCCGCGCTCGCCTGATCGTCCTGATCGGCAACGCCGCAACGGCGGAAGCGGCGAAGACCGCCGGCGTGATCGACGGCTGGATACCCGGCACGATCTCCCCCGGCGAGTTCCTCACCCGGTTCTGGCGACTCTACCGGACCCGCGACGACCGGAAGCTGGTTGCCGCCGGGGCCGAGGCGGCACCGCTCATCCGCAGCGGCCGGGCGCTGTTCGACGAGCTCGAGACCGGCATGATCACCGACCGCACCCGCGCCCTGCTGTCGGACACAGCGACCCGGGTCGTCTCGTTTGCCGGCGACTTCTCGGCCTCGGCGATCCTGGAGCTGCTCCAGGGTCACCACGCCTACACCTTTGCGCACAGCCTGCGGGTCGGGATCCTGATGGCGGCGTTCGGCAAGCACCTGGGCCTCGACGAGGACAACGTCACCCTCATGACCGAGACCGGCCTCGCCCACGATGTCGGCAAGCTTGGCATCCCGCTCGAGATACTCGCCAAGCCGAGCCGTCTGAGCGCCGACGAGATGACCGTGATGCGCTCGCACCCGGTGCTCGGGGCCGACATGCTGGGCGACATCTACAGCGATCAGCCGGGCCTGCTCGCCGCCGTACGGCACCACCACGAGCAGCTCTCGGGCGACGGCTATCCCAACGGCCTGAAGGGCCGCCAGATCGACGAGCTGTCGCTGCTGACCGCCGTCGTGGACGTCTACACGGCCCTCACCGACCGGCGCGACTACAAGGCCCCGATGCCGACGACCGATGCCATCGCGACTATGGACAGCATGGCCGGCCGGCACCTGGAGCCGCGCCTGTACCGGCGATTCGTCGAAATCGTCGCCGAGATCGCCCCGGTCGACGCCGCCTCGACAGCGGCGGCCTGAGCCGCCGACCGGCTATGCCGGGTAGTGGCGGAACGACAGGCCGCCGGCCTTCTTGATCTGCTCGACCAGCGCGATCTCCCAGGTCAGGTAATCGTTCATGGCCTTCTCGATCTCGGCCCGGTTGTTCCGGTCGTAGGGCCGCAGATAGGTGTCCTGCGGCTCCGACAGGACGGCCGTCATGCCGCTCTGCAACGGCAGACCGGCCGCCTCCCAGGCGGCGCTGCCGCCGTCCAGCAGCAGCACCTCGCGGCCGCAATCCGCCAGGTCGGCCGCCGTCAGGAGCGTCAGCGATGCCTCCGGCGCGGTCAGCACGAGGGCGGCGCCGGCGGGAACCTTCGACAGGTTCTCGGCAATCGCGGTGCGGCACGCCCACCACGCGCCTTCCGGGTGCCGGTCGCGATAGTCCAGGCTGCGCGCGAGATCGAGCAGCACCGCCGAGCCGGAATCCATGCGCCGCTTGGCCTCGGCCGGGGCAATCGACGCGCACCCCGGCAACGCTTCGAGACCGAGCGCCGGCGAGACGTACCGCCCCGAGGCGATGGCCTGCCCCTCGAGCCCGCTCTCCAGCACGTACACGTCCGTCCAACCGAGCTGAGCCAGCCAGCTGCCCGTCATGTCGGCGCGCACCCGCTTGTCGTCGACCAGGACGACGCGGGCGTTGCGGACCGGCAAATAGAGGTCGGTCGCCTGCACCAGCTGGCCGCCCGGAGCGTGCCGGGAATCGGCGATGCGAGCGGCCTCGAACTCCTCGATGGTTCGTACGTCGAGGATCGCGAGGGTGCGGCGGTCGGCTTCGGCACGCCAGGAATCGAGGGTCGCGGCATCGACCGTGCGGACGCCGAACCGGGCGGCCGCCGCCGCGGAACGCGCCCGGGCCGCGGCCAGGACCTCGCCGGCGGGCGCCGGCGCCGTCCGGGCGTTGCCGTGCTCCAACTGGTAGCCGGCGAGGTGCCAGCCCATGGTGCCGTTGCGCAGCGCCACCACCTCGTTGGGGATCCCGGCGTTGATCAGCGACTGGGCGCCGATGATCGATCGGGTCCGGCCGGCGCAGTTCACCACCACCAGGGTGTCGGGTTCCGGCGCCACCTCGCCGACCCGATAGACCAGCTCGGCGCCCGGCACGTCGACGCCGGTCGGGATGTTCATCACCCGGTATTCGTCCATCGGCCGGGAATCCAGGACCACCAGCTTGCGGCCGGAATCCATGATCCCCTTCAGCTCCTCGGCCGACACCGACGGCGTGCCGTAGGCATGCTCGACGAACTCGCCGAACGCCTTCGACGGGACATGCATGCCGCTGAACAGCTCGAGCCCGGCAGCGCTCCACGCCGGCGTCCCGCCGTCCAGGACCGAGACGTCGGTGTAGCCGAACGCCTCCAGCTTGGCCGCGGCGATCTCGGCGATCCCCTCGCCGGCGTCCTCGACCACGATCGGGGTCGAACGCCGCGGGATCCGCTCGCCGGCCAGGAGTTCCAGGCGCGACAGCGGGATGTTGGCCGCCAGGATCGGGTGCGAGGCGGCGTACGGTGCCTGCTCGCGGACATCGATCAGCGCGGTCTCCTCGGATCCCTCGAGGCGGGCATGCAGGGTCCGCGCGTCGATCCTCTTGGCCATCGGTCGTTCTCCCTCGGTTCGGTTCAGGCCGACGCCGCCTCCAATGCCTCGGCGGCGGCGAGCCAGTGCTCCTCCGCTTCCGCGACCTGGGCGTCGAGCGCCGCCTTCTTCTGGATGAGCTTCTGCAGTTCGGCCGTGGAGCCGTTGTAGGTACGGGCGTCGCCAAGCTTGGCGACCACAGCATCGCGCTCGAGCGTCAGCTTTTCCAGGCGCTTCTCGGCGGCCTGGGCGGCCTTGCGCATCTCGATGGTCTGCTGGCGCGTCTGCGCGGCCTGCCGACGCTGGTCCTTCTTGTTCACCCGGCTGCCGTCGTCGGCCTCGGCCCGGCGGGCGCCGCCGCGTCGTTCGTCGCGCACCCGCTCGGCATAAGCGGCGATATCGCCGTCGAACGGCGTCACCGTGCCGTCGGCGACCAGCCAGAGCCGGTCGACGGTCAGCTCCATCAGCCGTCGATCGTGGCTGATCAGCACGACGGCGCCGGGGAAGTCGTTCAACGCCTGGACCAGCGCCAGCCGGGCATCGATGTCCAGGTGGTTGGTCGGCTCGTCGAGCACCAGCACATGCGGGTCGTCGGCCATCACCAGGGCCAGCGAGAGCCGGGCCTTCTCGCCGCCGGACAGCTTGCCGACCGCGGTCGTCTGCTTGTCCTGGGTCAGGCCGACCGCGCCGAGCCGGGCGCGCACCCGCTCCGGCGGCTGGGTCGGAAGCTTGCGCCTGAGATGGTCGACGGCGGTGTCCCGGCCGTCCAGCTCGTCGGCGTGGTGCTGCGCGACATAACCGACCCGCAGCCGCGCCGCCCGGTGGATCTCGCCGCCGTCCTCGCGCAGGTCGCCCGAGATCAGCTTGGCCAGCGTGGTCTTGCCGTTGCCGTTGGAGCCCAGCAGGCCGATCCGGTCGTCGGGATCGAGGCGCAGGTTCAGCCGCGAGAGCACCGGCTTGCCCGGCACGTAGCCGACCGCCGCCTTCTCGATCGACAGCAGCGGCGGCGCCAGGTTCTCCGGCGTCGGGAAGCTGAAGCGGGTCTCCGGGTCGGCGAGCGCCGCCGGCAGAACCTCCATCTTCTCCAGCATCTTGATGCGGCTCTGCGCCTGCCGGGCCTTGGACGCCTTGTAGCGGAACCGGTCGACGAACGACTGCAGGTGCTTGCGCTGCGCGTCCTGCTTGACCCGCTGCGCCTCGAGCAGTGCCAGCCGGGCCTCGCGAACCCGCTCGTAGGTGTCGTAGTTGCCGGTGTACTGGACCAGCTTCAGGTGCTCGACGCTGAGGATCGAGGTCGCGACCTCGTTCAGCAGGTCGCGGTCGTGGCTGACCACGATCAGGGTCTTGGGATAGGCCTTGAGATGGCCTTCCAGCCAGACCGTGGTCTCCAGGTCCAGATGGTTGGTCGGCTCGTCGAGCAGCAGCAGCTCCGGCTCCTGGAACAGCACCGCCGCCAGCGCCACGCGCATCCGCCAGCCGCCGGAGTACTCCGACAGCGGCCGGTTCTGCATCGGCTCGTCGAAGCCGAGGCCGGCCAGGATGCGGGCCGCGCGGGCCGGCGCGGCGTGCGCCCCGATGTCGGCCAGCCGGGTCTGGATCTCGGCGATTCGGTGCGGGTCGGTCGCGGTCTCCGACTCGGCCATCAGCGCCGCGCGCTCCTTGTCGGCCGCCAGCACGTGGTCGATCGGGCTCTCGGTCCCGCCCGGCGCCTCCTGGCGGACCCAGCCGATCGCGTTCTCGCGCCCGAACGGACCGCTCAGCTCGACCGCGCCGGTATCGGGATGCAGTTCGCCGCCGATCACCTTCAGCAGGGTCGACTTGCCGGTTCCGTTGCGGCCGATGAAACCGACGTGATGACCCGGCGGGATCGTCGCCGAGGCGTCGTCGAGGAGGATGCGGCCGGCCACCCGGACGGTGATGGAGCGGATCGAGAGCATGGCCGCGGTGATAGCACCGCCGGTGGCGACGATCCAAGAGCTTCCCGGTGCCGCCCGGCGCTTCCCTGCGGCGGCCATGCATCGTATGACCGGGACATGGCTTCGCTCGCCTCGTCCACCTCCCCGGTCCCGGCCTCGACGCCGGCCATCCCCCCGGCGACCACCCCCGCCCGGGCCATCCTGCTGATGGTCGCCGCAATGGCGGTGCTGACGGTCAACGACACCATCGCCAAGTGGCTGACCCAGCGCGTGCCGGTCGGCGAGGTGATGGCGGTGCGCGGCGCCCTGGTGGTGGCGTTCGTGGTCGCCTGGGCGGCAGCCCGGGGAAGGTTCCGGGACCTGCGCACCCGCCACCTGCGGCCGCACTTTCTGCGCGGCGGCCTGATGGCGAGCTCGACCTTCCTGTTCGTGACCTCGCTGTCGCTGATGCCGATCGCCGACGCCATCGCGATCTCGTTCGCCGGGCCGATCTTCGGCACGGTGCTTGGTGCCCTGATCCTGCGCGAGCACGTCGGCTGGCGACGCTGGACCGCGGTCGCGGTCGGGTTCGCCGGCGTGATGGTGATGGTCCGGCCGACGCCGGAGACCGTGCGGCTGGTCGCCCTGGTGCCGCTCGCCGCCGCGCTGATCGGGGCGTTCCGCGACGTGGTCACCCGGCGCATGGGGACCGGCGGCGAGCCGACGCTGGCCATCCTGGTGGTGTCGACCGCGGTGGTGGCGTTCGCCGGCCTGCTCACGCTGCCGTTCGGTTGGATCGTTCCCGACTGGCCGGAACTCGGCCTGTTCGCCGTCACCGCGATCCTGGTCGGGGTGGCCCAGGGGCTGATGATCGAGTCCCTCCGCTGCGGAGAGGTCGGCCTCGTCGGCCCGTTCAAGTACACCAGCCTGGTCTGGGCGGTCGTGCTCGGCGCGCTGGTCTGGGGCGACCTGCCGGGCCCGTGGACCTGGGCAGGGTCGGCCATCGTCATCGCCAGCGGCCTGTACATCTGGCACCGCGAGGCTTCGCTTGCCCGCCGGCATCGTCGGGCCTGAGGAATCCCTTGCCGGCCTCATGCGCATCGTGCAACTGACACCCTCCCGACACCCGCGGTTCATTCTGGATGTCTGAGACACCCGCCGACCGGTTTCGCCGCCTGCTGCTCTCCGATCCCGGCCGGAGCGAGGTTTACGACGCCCTCACGATGACGCTCGGCACCGGCGACCTGCCGGCGGCCGCGCGAGCGGCGCGGCAGGCCTGCGCGGCCGACCCGGGGAACCGGCGTCTGCGCAAGAACCTGCTGTTTCTCCTGCAACGCTCCGGGAGCTGGGACCTGCTGGACCGCTGGACCCCGAGGCAGCGGCGTTCCGTGCCCGCCCGCCGCAGTCACCCGGTCGACCTCGATCGGACGCAGGCCCGGTACGACTGGCTCATGAAGGAGCTCGATGTCCGGCAGAAGGAGGGCTGGACGCCGTCCAGGGTGGAGCATTGGAAGCGCAGCTTCACCATGAGTCGCGGGCATCTCGCCAACTTCCGCCGATCCGAGCTGTCGAGCGGCACCCAGAATCCGCCGGACCGGCCGGTCGGCTTCCCGAGCCTCGATTTCAGCCGGCTGTACCCCGATGTGAGCGCCGAGGAGAGCGAGCGGGAAGCGCCCGCGCTGCGACGTCGGGCTCTCACCTTCCTCACCCGTCTGTACCGGCAGGACTGCCCCGAGATCGACTGGTTCGACGCGCTGGCGCAGGACGACAATCGATTCGGCGCCCGCGTGTTCGACGTGCCCGGCCTCGGCACGGCGACCTTCAAGGGAATCCAGTCCGCCTACTACGCCTGCCGCGTGGCCTCGCTGGTCCCGAAGGGCGGCGTGGTCCTGGAAATCGGCGGCGGCTTCGGGGCGGTGGCTTCGCGCCTGCTCGCGATCAGGCCCGATATCACCTACGTGCTCACCGACCTGCCGGTGAACATGGTGCTCACCCACACCTACCTGACGTCCCTGTACGGCGACGCCGTCGTCGGGCTGTGGGAGGACGGCGACCACCCGTCGCCGGAGCACAGGGCCCTGGTGGTGCCGCCCTGGCGGCTGGCCGACCTGCCGCTGCGCGTCGACCTCGCGATCAACACCATGAGCTTCCAGCACATGGACGAGCGCAATCACGCCTTCTACGGCGAGGCCTTGCGGAAGCTCGGGACCCGGCGCCTCTACCACCTCAACCGGAACGTCCACCTCCAGGATCCCGACCAGGACACGATGGTGGTGCCGGCCGAGCGATACGGCTTCATGGCCGACTACGAGGTGACGGATCGGCGGGACTTCAACGGTCAGTGGATCGAGGTGATCGCCGAAGCCCGCTCCGGGAGCCCCCGAGCGGGCGGTCGCGGATGACCTATGTGCCCTCCCTGTCGGTCCGCCAGCCCGTTCTGGCCGACCCCGACC
>Ga0070728_10002264_pt1 | contig 24575 bp, 25 predicted proteins | sample tdDd471_FD_66723 | JGI IMG/M metagenome (GOLD analysis project Ga0070728, IMG submission 66723) | Marine sediment microbial communities from the Atlantic coast under amendment with organic carbon and nitrate - tdDd47.1 | ecosystem: Environmental > Aquatic > Marine > Coastal > Sediment | place...
GTGACGCTGGCCGCCGTAGACGCGGCGACCGCGTGTCATCCGGGCGTATTGCACTGGGATCTTGCGCTGCCCCTTGGTCATGAAGACGACGCCGAGCGTCACCAGCACGAACAGGAAGATCAGCAGAACAACGCGCGCCGTACCGAGGTTCGCGGCGAACAGACTGTTCGGAAGGCGCGCAATGATGCCCGCCATGATCAGGATCGAGATGCCGTTGCCGACGCCGTGTTCGGTGATCTGCTCACCGACCCACATCAGCAGGACGGTGCCGGCGGTCAAGGCGATGACGGCCCAGAACGGCCACGCCCAGGGCAGATGTTCGAAGGTCAGCGAGCCGCCCTCGAGGGCACCGACCGGACGCGTGTACGGACGGATCGCGAAGATCGCCTGCACGATGCAGATCGGGATCGTCGCGTACCGCGTCCACTGACCGATCTTGCGCTGTCCGGCGCTCCCTTCCTGCTGCACCTTCTCCAGCGCCGGAACCACCTTGACCAGCAGCGAGAAGATAATGCTCGCGCTGATGTAGGGCATGATGCCGAGGCTGAACAGCGAAGCGCGCTGCAGGCCGCCACCGCTGATGATGTTCAGGAAGTCGAGCAGGCTGTTGCCGCCTCCGCCCGCCTTCATGAGCTTGTCCACCGCCTCCGGGTCGATACCCGGAATCGGGATGTTCCACCCGACGCGGTAGACCATGAGCAGACCGATCGTTACGAGGATCCGCTTCCGCAGCTCAGGGATCTGGAAGATATGGGCGAAGTGCTGGAACATGAGTTGGCTTCCGGTTTCGGGGCCGCTCCTAGCTCTCCGTGATCGCGCCGCCCGCGGCTTCGATCTTCGCGCGGGCAGAGCCGCTGAATCGGTCGGCAGTCACGGTGAGCTTCTTGGTCAGCTCGCCGCTGCCGAGGATTTTGATCGGACCCGTCTTCGCGTTGATCAGGTGGGCCGCGCGAATCGCCGCCGCATCCACTGTCGCGCCGTCCTCGAAGGCCGCATCGAGCTGGCCGACGTTGACGATCGCGAAGACCTTCCGGAAGATCGAGTTGTTGAAACCGCGCTTCGGGAGCCGGCGGTACAAGGGCATCTGACCGCCCTCGAACCCGATGGGCGTGCCGCCGCCGGACCGGGACTGCTGTCCCTTGTGGCCACGACCGGAAGTCTTGCCTTTGCCGGAGCCGGGACCGCGTCCCACCCGCTTGCGCTTCTGGCGCGGGATGTATGCCGCGCGAACGTCTGCAAGGTTCATGCGAGCTTCACTCCCCTCAGCTTCTCGACCTGCTTCTTGGTGCGCAGTTGCGCGAGCCCGTCGAAGGTCGCTTTCACGAGGTTGACCGGGTTGGTCGACCCGTAGCACTTGGTTAGGACGTCGCGGATACCCGCCGACTCCAGGACCGCACGGACCGCATGGCCGGCGATCACGCCGGTTCCCGGCGCGGCCGGGACGAGGACCACCTTGGAAGCACAGAACTTCCCGACGACCTCGTGCGGAATCGTCGTGCCGACCATCGGGATCCGGACCAGCGTCTTGCGCCCGTCCTTGACCCCCTTCTCGACCGCGTTGGGCACCATCTTGGCCTTGCCGAAGCCGAGGCCGACGACGCCCGCCTGATCACCGACGGTAACCAGCGCGCTGAACGAGAAGCGGCGGCCGCCCTTGACGACGGCGGCGCAACGATTGATTTTCACGACCGTCTCCGAAAGCGTGAGGCCATCGGGGCTGACGTGGTCGCGGAATGTGTGACGGGACATTCTAGAACTCCAATCCCTTCTCGCGTGCTGCATCCGCGAGGGCGCGGACGCGGCCGTGGTACTGGTACGGCCCACGGTCGAAGCGGACTTTTTTAATCTGCAAGGCGACCGCCTTCTCGGCGATCGTCGCGCCCACCTGCTTGGCCTCTTCCGCCGTTCCGCCGTAGTCCCCGAATTGGCGACTGCTGGCAGAGCAGAGGGTGTGGCCACGCTCATCATCGATGAGCTGGGCGTATATGTGCTTATGGCTGCGGTAAACGCTAAGCCGCGGGCGCTCGGCATCACCACGCAGGCGATTGCGAACTCGGTACGAGCGTCGCTCACGCTGCTTGTTGAACCTTTTTTGACGATTCATCGCATGGACTCCGGGAGTACTAACCTTCTTGCGTCCTACTGTTAGTCGCTACCGACGAACGACTTGCCCTGCTTGCGCTGGATGTGCTCGCCCCGATAGCGGATGCCCTTGCCCTTGTAGGGCTCCGGCTTGCGCTGGGCGCGGATCTCGGCCGCAAACTGGCCAACCTTCTGCTTATCCGGACCCGAGATGATCAGGTACGTCGGGTTCGGGACCTCCAGCTTGACCCCTTCCGGGATCTTGAGCTTCAGCGAGTTGGCGAAACCGACCTTGAGCGTGAGCTCCGTCGGGGTCGCGCTCGCCTGGTAGCTCACGCCGTGGATCTCGAGTTCCTTCTTGTATCCGTCGACCACGCCGATGACGTGGTTCTGGAGAAGCGCGCGCGTCAGGCCATGGAGAGCGCGGCTGCTCTTGTCGTTGCGCTGACGCGTCACGACAATCTGCTGCTCCTCCACCTTGGCATCGATCGCCGCGTGAATTTCCTGAGTCAGGGTGCCCTGCTTGCCCTTGATCGTGACAGTGTTGCCTTCGACCGAGACGTCGACCCCGGACGGAATCGCGACGGGCTGTTTTCCAATTCTCGACATGGAACTCTGTCTCCCGGGTCTGGTTACCAGACCCTGCCTAGGTACTCGCCGCCCATGCGCCGTTCCCGGCACTCGACGTCGGAGAGGATTCCCTTGGAAGTCGAATAGATGCCCAGGCCCATGCCGCGCAGGACCTTCTGGACCTCGCGCGAACGGACGTAGACGCGGCAACCGGGCTTGCTCATCCGTTCGATGCGACGGATGACGGAATCGCCATCCTGGTCGACCTTCAGATAGGCGCGGATGCGCTTGAAGCCACCCACCTCGGAAACCTGGATTTCGTTGAGGAAGCCCTCGCGAACCAGCAGGTGCGAGATGCCTTCCTTCAGGATGCTGTGAGGGATGTCGACCTTCTTCCGCGACGCGGTTCCGGCGTTCCGGATGCGGGTGAAGAGGTCGGCGATCGGATCGGTCATTGTCATGGCGAAATTTCCTACCAGCTCGCCTTGGTCACGCCCGGGATCTGCCCCAGGAGCGCCAGCTCGCGCAACATGATCCGGGAAATGCCGAAACGGCGGTAATAGGCGCGGGAGCGACCGGTCAGGCTGCACCGGTTCGTCAGTCGGGTCGCGCTTGAATTGCGCGGCAACTTCTGAAGCGACGCGTAGTCGCGCGACTCCTTGAACGACGTACGCCGCTCGGCGTACTTGGCCACGAGTTTCTCGCGCTTGGCCTGACGCGCCAACCAGCTCTTCTTAGCCACGGGGATTCTCCTCGTCCTTGCGTCGGAACGGGAGGCCGAACTCCTCGAGGAGTCGGCGGCTCACGTCATCCCGCCCGCCGGTGATGCTCATCGTGATGGTCATACCCTGCGTGAACTCGAGCTTGTCGATGTTCACCTCGGGAAAGACGGACTGATCGTTCAGGCCCATCGAATAGCTTCCGCGACCGTCCAACCGCTCCCGGAGACCGCGAAAGTCGCGAATCCGGGGAATGGCGAAGTTGACCAGGCGGTCGAGGAACTCGTACATCCGCGCGCCCCGCAGGGTCACGCGGCAACCGACGGGGTAGCCCTCGCGCAGATGGAACTGCGCGATCGACTTGCGCGCCTTCGTCACGACGGCCTTCTGGCCGGCGATCAGGGACAGGTCGCGGGTTGCCTCGTCGAGGTGCTTCTGATTTTCGCGCGCCTTGCCGATGCCCATGTTGATGCTGATCTTGTTGATCTTGGGGACGGCGTTGACGTTGTCGTACCCGAACTCTTCGATCAGCTTGGGGCGGATCTCCGAGAGGTACTTTTCCTTGAGCCTGGGCATCATGGCTCGTTACTCCTTATCCGCCTTTTTGGCGGCCTTTTCTTTCTTCTTGGGAGCCTTCTTGTCGGCAAGCGCGGCAGCGATCGGCTGACCCGTTTTGCGGGAGATCCGTCGCTTCTTGCCGTCGATCCACTGGTAACCGACGCGCGTGGCGGTGTCGGTTCCCTCGTCCACCAACATCACGTTGCTGATGTGGATCGGGATCTCCTTCTTGATGCGGCCGCCCTGCGGCGACTGCTGGCTTTTGCGCATGTGCTTCCAGCGCAGGTTGATTCCCTGCACCAGCACGCGACCCTTCTTGGGGAGCATCTTGAGGACGCGACCGCGCTTGCCGCGATCGTTCCCGGAGAGGATCTCCACCATGTCTTCCGTACGGATTCGCGGCATCACACCACCTCCGGCGCAAGGGAGACGATCTTCATGAAGCGCTTCTGGCGCAGTTCGCGCGCCACCGCTCCGAAGATGCGAGTCCCCTTCGGGTTGCCGTCGTTATCAACGATCACGAGAGCGTTGCGGTCGAAACGGACATAGCTTCCGTCCCCGCGACGCAGGTTCTTCTTTTGGCGGACGATGACGCCACGCACCACCGATCCCGGCTTGATATCGCTGCCGGGAATCGCCTTCTTGACGGAGACAACGATGATGTCGCCGATCTGGGCGTACCGGCGGCGCGTGCCGCCCAGCACCTTGATGCACATGACCGACTTGGCGCCGGAGTTGTCCGCCACGTCGAGACGCGACTGCATCTGGATCATGACTTCGCCTCCGACTTCTTCTTCTTGGTCACTTCGACCTTCTGCGGCGCGCGGGTCACGACCTGCAGCAGGCGCCAGCGCTTGTTCTTGGACAGCGGGCGCGTCTCGCCGATTTCGACCTCGTCGCCGATCTTGGCGTCGTTGGTCTCGTCATGCGCCATGTACTTCTTCGAGGCGAGGATGTACTTGCCGTACTTCGGATGCTTGTAGCGGCGCTCGACGAGCACGGAGATGGTCTTTCCCATCTTGTTGCTCGTGACGACGCCGGTCATGGATTTGCGGTTATCGGTGCGCACGGTCTACTCCTCTCCCGCTGAGGCGCCCATCGGCTTTGCCCCGCGGATCCCCATTTCGCGTTCGCGCAGGATCGTCGAGACCAACGCGACTTCGCGACGCAGCTTGCGGAAACGTCCGCGCTCCTCGACCTCATCCGCGCCGGAGCGGAACTGAGCCTGGAAAAGCTCCTTGTGGAGCTGTCCAAGGCGTTCCCGCAACTCGACGTCAGCCTTGTCTCGAATCTCGATGGCTTTCCCGGAGTTAAGTTTCACAGCGACGGCCTCCGCTTGAGCATCTTGACGTTGACCGGCACCTTGTGGGCGATGCGGTTGAGGGCGCTCTTGGCGCGCTCCTCGTCCGTCCCACCGACCTCGAACAGGACGGTGCCGGGCTTGACAACGGCGCACCAGTAGTTGATGTCGCCCTTGCCCTTACCCATGCGCGTCTCCTCGGGAGTCGAGGTGACGGGCTTGTGGGGAAAAATACGAATGAACAGCTTCGCACCCGAGCCGGCGAGGGCACGAGTGGCGGCGACACGAGCGGCCTCGATCTGCGCGGCGGTGATCCACCCCGCTTCGAGGGACTGCACGCCGTAGTCGCCGTACGCGATGTAATGGCCCTTGTTGGCGTTGCCGCGAACGCTTCCGCGCTGCTGCTTCCGCCACTTGACCCGCTTAGGCATCAGGGGCATTGCGACGCTCCTTTCGCATGACGACGTCGTCCTTGAAGTCGCCGAACTTGCCGCGATAGACCCACGCCTTGACGCCGATCGTCCCGTAGTTCGTGCGCGCCACGGTGAGGCCGTAGCGGATGTCCGCACGCAGTGTGGACAGCGGCACCTGGCCCCACAGCAGCGTCTCGGTGCGCGCGATGTCCGCGCCGCCCAGACGGCCGCTGATCTGAAGCTTCACGCCGAGGGCGCCGCGCTCGCGAACGAGCTCCAACGTCTTCTTGAGCGTGCGGCGGAAGGGCATGCGGCGACGGAGCTGATCGGCGATCTGCTCCGCGACGATCTGGCCTTCCAGCTCGGGCTTGCTGATCTCGAGAATGTCGAGCTGGATGCGGTTCCCCACCATCTTGGCGAGGTCCTGACGCAGCTGTTCGACCTTCACGCCCTTGCGTCCGATCAGGACACCGGGCTTGGCGCAGTGAACGAGAATGCGGACCTGCTCGCGGGTACGGTCGATCTCGACGCGCGGAATCTGCGCGCCGTAGAACTCCTTCTTGATGAAGGCGCGGATCTGATGATCCTGCAGGATCAGCGCGGGCATGTCCTTCTTGTCCGCGAACCAGCGCGAATCGTGGCGGCGCGTGATGCCGACCCGGAAGCCGATCGGATGTGTTTTCTGGCCCATGACTACTCCGCCGCCTGCGCGCCGCTGTCGGCGGCGCTGTTTTCGATTTCGGTTCCAGCGGCGGGAGCGGCGGCGGCGCGGCGCGTCCGGCGTTCCTGCGCCTCGCTCAAGGCGATGCGCAAGTGACTGGTGCGTTTGTGGATCGGAGTGGCACGGCCCTGCGCGCGGGGGCGCCAGCGGGCGCGGCCACCGAGCAGCGGGCCTTCGTCGACACGCGACTCGCTCACGACGAGCGCGTTGAGGTCGACTTCGAGGTCTTGGCTCGCATTGGCGAGTGCCGACTTCAGCACCTTCTGGAACAGCAGCGCGGCGCGCTTGGGATGCCCCTCGAGCACGTTGACCGCATCGTTGACCGGCATGCCCCGCACGAGGTCCGCGATGAGACGCGCCTTGCGCGGCGCGATGCGCGCCCAGCGGTGAATTGCCCGGTACGACTTGGCGGGAACGTCTTGACTCTTAGCCATGACTGTTACCTGCCTTCCCGCTTGTTCGTATGACCGCGGAAGGTGCGCGTGGGCGAGAACTCGCCGAGCTTGTGCCCGACCATGTCCTCGGTGATGAGCACCTTCAGGAATCGGTTGCCGTTGTGGACGAGGAACGTGATTCCGACAAACTCCGGAACGATCGTGCACGCACGGCTCCAGGTTTTGATCGGGTCGCTCTTCGATCCGCGCTTCTCGACCTTGGCGAGGAGCTTGTAATCGAGATGGGGGCCTTTTTTAAGACTACGGCTCATGGGGCTTACCTCTGGTGCTTGCCCTTCTTGCGGTGCCGCAGGATGCGGCGATCCGAGTTCTTCTTCTTCTTGCGCGTCTTGCCGCCCTTCGCGGGGACACCCCACGGGGACACGGGGTGACGGCCACCCGCGCTCCGACCCTCGCCACCACCCATGGGGTGAGCAACGGGGTTCATCGCGCTACCGCGGACCTTCGGACGTTTGCCGAGCCAGCGGTTGCGACCGGCCTTGCCGATCACGATCAGGTTGTTTTCGATGTTGCCGATCTGACCGATCGTGGCACGGCACTTCAGGTGGATCTTCATGATCGCGCCACTCGGCAGGAGCACGACGGCGTGATCGCCGTCCTTCGCCTGCAGCTGCGCGACACCGCCGGCGGCGCGAACGATCTGTCCACCGCGACCGGGGGTCAGTTCCACGTTGTGGATCTGAAGACCGACCGGGATGTCCTTGAGCTGCTTGCAGTTGCCCAAGGTCGGCTCGGCCGTCTCGCCATTCATCAGGGTCATGCCGACCTGAATGCCGAGCGGCGCCAGGATGTAGCGCTTCTCGCCATCGGCGTAGTGCAGCAGGCAGATGCGGCAGGTGCGGTTCGGGTCGTACTCGATCGTCGCGACCTTGGCCGGGATCCCGTCCTTGCGGCGCTTGAAGTCGATCAGACGGTAGTGGCGCTTGTGGCCTCCACCGCGACGACGCATGGTCATGCGACCGGTGTTGTTGCGACCACCGCTCTTTTTGAGCGGGCGCAGCAGCGACTTCTCGGGCTTCGACGTCGTCAATTCCTTGAAGTCGAAGCCGGATCCGCCACGGCGGCCGGGGCTGGTCGGTTTGTATAGCTTGATACCCATCGGGGCTCCCTAGTTGGTCTTCATTAATCGGCCCACCAAAATGGCGAGCTGCCGATTAATAGAAGTCCTCGATCGCGTGACCTTCCTGGAGCTTGACGATCGCCTTCTTCCAGTTGGGTCGACGCCCCCAGTGGCGGCCAGTGCGCTTGGCCTTGCCAATCATGTTCATCGTGCGAACCGACTCGACCTTCACGCTGAAGATCGCCTCGACCGCCTTGCGGACTTCCACCTTGTTCGCACCGGGCGCCACCTCGAACGCGTAGGCGCGCGTGTGCTCGACACCGCGCAGCGCCTTTTCGGTGACGCGCGGCCGGCGGATGATCCGGTAGTAGTTATCGATCACGTTAGCCATCGGAGAAACGCTCCTCCAGCGAGCTCAGCGCGGCTTCCTCGAGAATGAGGGTGCCGTGCAGTAGCACTTCGTATGCGTTCAAGTCGGCGGCGACGAGGTAGCCCGCGCCCGGTACGTTGCGGGAGGAGCGCCAGAGCGCGTCCTGGTGCACGGCGGGGACGATCAGGCAGCTGCCTTCGACGCCGAGGCGACCGAGCAGCGCGACGAAGTCCTTCGTGCGCGGCTTGTCGATGCCGAACGACTCGACAACCTTGACCTCGTTGTCTTCGAGCTTCCCGCGGATGGCGGCCTCAAGAGCGGCGCGACGCGCCTTCTTCGGCATGTGCCAGCCGTAATCGCGCGGCTTCTTGGCGAACGCCATACCGCCACCACGCAGCTGGGGCGCCTTGCGGTTGCCCTTACGCGCCGTGCCGGTGCCCTTCTGGCGATACATCTTCGCGGTCGTGCCGGAAATCTCGGCGCGCGTCTTCGCGGAGTGCGTGCCGACACGCTTGCGCGCCTCGGCCATGATGACGAACTCCTTGAGGAGAACCTTCTTCCCGCGACGGGTGAACGTCTCCGCGTTCACGGCGCGCTCGCCGATCTCGCCGGAGCTCTTGAGGAAGGGAATCGAGACACTCATGATCAGACCTTGATCCGAATCTCGACGCCGGCCGGCATGTTCAGCTTGCTGAGCGCGTCCACCGTCTTCGGCGTGGGCTCGGAGATGTAGATGATGCGCTTGTGCGTGCGCATCTCGAACTGCTCACGCGACTTCTTGTCGATGTGCGGCGAGCGGAGAACCGTGTACCGCTCAATGCGAGTCGGCAACGGCACCGGTCCCGCCACGTGCGCACCGGTGCGCTTGGCGGTATCCACGATCTCGAGCGCCGAATTATCGAGCGACTCGTGGTCGTAGGCTTCCATTCGAATCTTGATGACGTCCATGTAACGGCCTCGATTCGTCCCAACAGCTCCCTGTGGAGCCCCTGGAACCGGGTGAGTAACGCCCGCCAAAAACGGTGTTCCGTCCGACCTTTTGCTTCTTTTCCCTCGACACTGAGGGGAAGCCGAAGATCGTACCGGCCCTGAGGTGGAGGGTCAACGAAACCAGCCCTTAGCAGGAGGCAAGGACGGCGCGAAAAGCCCTCTGGTCGGGGCGAATCGCGGCCGCTCTGCGCCCTGTCGTGATTGCTCACGGGGAGGACTCGCTGGCCTTTCCGGATCAGGTCCGGTGGAAGCAGGGAAGTGTACGGGGGAAGTGGCGAGTGCCAAGTTTTCCCGCGCCGATCCGGCCGAAGAACCCGATCGGAGCCAAGATTGTCGGGAGGGGCGCGGGGAGGGAACTAGAAGAGCAACTTCTTGGCGGTCTCGGCCGAGACTTCCTGGAACCCGGTGGGCTCCATCGCATACGCGGCGCGCCCCTGGGTCAGGCTGCGGAGCATTCCGACGTAGCCGAACATCTGCTGAAGCGGCACCGTCGCCGTCAACGCGGTGGCGTCGGTGCCCTCCGGGTCCGTGCCCAGAATCGTGGAATGGCGACGGTTCAGGTCGCCCAGCACCTCCCCCACGTAGTCGTTGGGAGTGCGAATTTCCACCCGCATGATCGGCTCGAGGAGCACACGCTTGGCGGACTCGGCGGCGTCGTCCACGGCGCGTGCGGCAGCTGCCTCGAACGCGATCTCCGTGGAGTCGAGCTCACTCGCCTCGCCTCCCATGATGGTCACCTTGGTGCCGATCAACGGATACCCCGCGCCCGCGCCGCTGCGGACGGCCTCGCTCACGGTGTTTTCGACGATGTCCTGATACTCCTCGGGAATCGCGAAGCGAGCAGCGGTGTCCCAATCCAGCTCGAAGCCCTCCGGCTGCTTGGGCGTCGGCTCCATCACCACGCGCACCTTGGCGAAATGGCGCTTGCCGCCGGCCTCCTGATCGAAGACGCCGTCACCTGCCGCCCGCCGGCGGACCGTCTGGCGATAGGAAACGCGCGGACTCCCGACGTTGGCAGCGACCTGAAAGTCGTTCAGCAGGCGGTTCTTGAGCACCTCCAGGTGCAACTCCCCCATGCCCGAAATGATCGTCTGGCCCGTTTCGTCGTCCTCGCGGACATCGAACGTCGGGTCGTCCTTTCGCAGGCGGCCGAGCACTTCCTGCAAACGATCGCGATCGGCGCTGCTCTTGGGCTCGATCGCCATCGAGATGACGGTTTCGGGGAAGCGAGCGGGCTCGTACAGGATCGGGTCGCCCTTGGCGCAGAGCGTGTCCCCGGTCTCCGCGAACTTCAGACCGACCATCGCGATGATGTCGCCCGCCTCCGCCTCCTTGATGCGGTCGCGGTGGCTCGCGTGCATGCGGAAGATCTGCTGCACGCGCTCGCCCTTGCCCTTGCGCGGGTTGTAGACGTGGCCGGAATCCGTGATCGTGCCGGAGTAGATCCGCATGTAGACCAGATCGCCGTGGCGGTCGGAGAAGCTCTTGAAGACCAGCGCGCTGAACGGTGCCTTGGGATCGCATGCCCGGGTGCGCGGTTCATCGGTCTTGGGATCGTGCCCCTCGGGCACGGCGACATCGAGCGGCGAGGGCAGATAGTCGAGGACGGCGTCGAGCAGCGGCTGGATCCCCTTGTTGCGCAGGGCGGACCCACAGAACACGGGCGTCGCGGCGGATCGCAGCGTAATGCGGCGGATCGCGGCCTTGAGCACGTCTGCGGGCACCGGCTCCTCGGCGAGGTACAGATCCGCCACTTCATCGTCGAGATCGGCGACCTTGCCCACGAGATCATCCCGGTGCAGGGCCACGTCGTCGGCGTGCTCCTCGGGGACGGCGGTGGTCTCGAACTCCTCCCCGAGCCCCTCCTCATCCCAGACGTAGGCCTTCTCCTCCACCAGATCGAGCACTCCCTTGAGGTCGCGCTCGACACCGAGAGGCAGTTGGCAGACGAGCGGAAGCGCCGAGAGCCGCTTGCGAATCGACTCGACTGCGCGCTCGAAGGAACCGCCCGCGCGATCGAGTTTGTTGACGAAGCAGATGCGCGGCACGTGGTACCGGTTGGCCTGACGCCACACGGTTTCGCTTTGCGCCTCGACGCCGTGGACGCCATCGAACACGACCACCGCGCCATCCAGCACACGCAGGCTGCGCTCGACTTCCGCCGTGAAATCGACGTGGCCGGGCGTGTCGATGATGTTCAGCCACTGATCGCGCCACGGCACGGCGGTCGCTGCCGCCGTGATCGTGATGCCGCGCTTCTGCTCCTCCTCCATCCAGTCCATCTTGGCGGCGCCTTCGTGCACTTCGCCGATGCGATGTTCCTTGCCGGAGTAGTAGAGGATCCGCTCGGTAACCGTGGTTTTCCCGGCGTCAATGTGCGCGATAATGCCGAGGTTGCGCGTTTTCTCGATGGCCCGCATTCTAGGCGGCCAAGGATACCGCACGCGGTTAGCGTTCCGAGGAAGCTAAGGCGCGCCGCATTCGCTCGCCGCGCACGTCGGCTGCGTGCGTGTGCCAGAGGCGGACGGTGTTGTCTCCGGAGGACGATGCGAGGATGGCGCCGTCGCGCGACAGCGCCAGCCCCGAGACGAAGCCGCGATGACCGCGCAGCGAGAGCAGCGAACGACCATCGGTGGCGTCGAGCACAGTGATCGCCGGATACTTCGATCCGGTGAACAGACGCGAACCGTCCGGCGACCAGCGCACGCAGTAGCGACCGGTGTCGCCGCGATTCTCGAGTTCGAGGCGGCCGGACCGCACATCCCAGACGCGCAGGGCGCCGCTATCCAGCGCCACGGTAGCGAGACGCGCACCGGAGGCATCGAATGCGCCGTCCGTAACCGCGCCGTGGTGCCCCTTCCACGAGCGGAACGGGGTCGTGTCCGTCAGACGGATCAGATAGCAAGCTCCCGATTCCGCGCCGGCGAACAGCAACGTACCGTTCGCACCGAAGGCCACCGAGCGCAGGGACACCGGCACTTGCTTGCCCTGCCCCTTCGGCTCGAGGCTCTCGGAGAGGAGGCGCACCTGGCTCCCGGTCGCCAGCGCCAACGTGCGGGATTCGGCGGAGTAGGCCATGGCCGCGATACGCTGGGGACAGGTCCAGCTCTTGAGCAGCACACCCGTATCCACTGCCCACAAGTGCAACGTCGGACTGCTCCAGTCACTGGTACGGCTGTAGCTGACGAGCCGGTTCCCACCCTTGAGGTACACGCACCCCCGCACGACAGAGTCGCGTTCGTGCAGCAACACGCGAACCATGCGGTTGGTCGCTGTGTCCCAGATGCGCACCGTGCCGTCCCAGCCAGCCGACGCGACGGCACCGCCGCGCGGATCGAACGAGACGGCGGACACGTACGGATGCGCGTTTCCTTCCGCGCGAGTGCGATGGCCGTACAGGGCCGGCTTGGCGGGCGCCGCCTCGTTGGCGTGCAGACGGAGTCCGTCACGCGAGAGCACCGACACGACGCGAGTGCGATCGTTCCATCGCATCGTCTCGACACGCGCCTCCCAAGCCGTCTCCCCGACGGCGGCGGTGCGTCGCAGCTCGCGCGCCGTCCCTCCGGAGAGGTCCCAGTAGCGCACCACACCCTCCGCGTGCGCGCTCGCGAGCCGGTTCGAATCCCCGGAGAAGGCAACGTCGGACACGCCCGAGCCGAGCAGTTCGATGTGCATTCGGGACTGACCGCTGTGCGCATCGACGACCTGCACCACCTGGTCCCGCGAACCGGTCGCGATGCGACTCCCGTCGGGTGAGAAACGCACCGTGGACAGTCGCTCGGTATGGAGTTGAGTCGCCCAGACAACCGAACCGTCGCTCGTGTCGAGCACGGTCACGAACCCCATCGCGTCGCCGATCACGAGCCGTGTACCCGAGCGACTCAGGTCGACCTTCTCGGCGTGCGCGCGTGCCGCCCAGGACCACTGCACGGCGCCGGTCTGCGCATTCAGGTACTCGATGCGCGATCGCGAGTCCTCGCCACGCACCGAGACTATGAGATGGTGGCCGTCGGCACTCGCGACGACGTGGCGCGGAACTCCGTCAAAGCTGTGCAGGAGCTTCCACTCGCGATCGTGAACCAGCAGCGTGCCGTCGTCGCCGGCCCAGTAGAGTCGCGTGCCTGAGGAGTCGACGCCGATGGCGACGCCCTTGTTACCGGGCACGCCGGGGCCGGTCGACGCGTGACGGCGATCGACGTCGTACACCACGATGCGGGAGCCGGCGCACACATCCACAAGCCAGCGACCGTCGGGGCTCCACCCTGCGACCGGACTTCCCGCATGCTGCAGCGGGACCATGACCGTGTCGGACTCCAACGCCGCCTTGACGTGCCGCCACTCCCACGGCGACTCCTCCGGAGAGAGCGCGTTGAGAATCCGGCGAGCGGATCGCTCCTCGTGCGCGTCGGTGTGATCGGCGGCGACCTGAAGCGACGCCGCGTAGGCCGCGCGCTCCGCGTCGGCCCGGTTCTCCTCCGCGATGCGCTGGTAGCGATGCGCGGAGTCGGCGGAACGCATCGCCAGGACGATGCCCGCGATCATCGCTGTGAGAACGAGCGCCGCGGACCCGACGAGCGTCCGGTACCGTCGCAGGAAGCAGGTCAGCCGATACCACGCGGTCGCCGGACGCGCGTTCACCGGTTCCTTCCGCAACTTCCGACGAAGATCATCGGCCAGCGCCGAGACCGACTCGTACCGCTCGTCTTTCGATTTGGCGAGCGCCTTGCCGAAGATCCAGGTGAGGTCTCCGCGCAGGTTGCGACGATGCGCGCCCAGCGGAAGCGGCCACACCTCGGTCAACATGCGAGTCGCCTCTGCGGGGGGCAATCCGTCAATATCGAGCGGCGGACTCCCGGCAAGCAGCTCGTAACCGATGACGCCGAGCGCGTACACGTCGGTCCGCGTATCGATGTCCGTCGGATCGCCCAGACTCTGCTCGGGACTCATGTAGGCCAGCGTGCCGACGAGAACGCGGCCCGAATCTGCCGGCACGGCGTGCTCGGTGTCGCACGCGACGCTGAAGTCGAGCACCTTGGGGCGCCCCTCTTCCGTCACGATGATGTTGGAGGGTTTCAGGTCGCGATGCAAGACACCCTGCTGATGCGCGTGCTGGACGGCGTCGCAAACCCGCAGGAACAGCGCGACACGCGCGCGCAGATCGAGTTTGTGGGCGTCCGCGTGGTCGGTCAGCCGCTTGCCGCGGATCAACTCCAACGCGATGTACGGCTGCGGATGATCGGGATCGGCACTCTGGCCGAACGCATAGATCTGGGCGATGCCCCGGTGCACGACACGCGCGAGCGAGTTGGCCTCCCGCTCGAATCGACGCAGCCCCTCTTCCGAGACCATCTCCGGGTGCAGCACCTTGAGCGCAACCGAGCGGCGCGGGCGCTCCTCCTCGGCCTCGTAGACGATGCCCGCGCTGCCCGTCCCGAGCCGTCGCACGATGCGGTAGGGGCCGATGCGCTGGGGCAGCCCGACCTCCTCGGAGGGCCGAGCGAATTGCGTGGCGAATGCGCGGCGGCGATCGTGATACGTATCGGACTCCGCGTCGTCAACGCCCTTGCGACTCGAGGCACGGGCCTCCAGGAGTTCGCGTACATCTTCCCGCATGCGCGTATCCGGCACCTCGGCCTCGAGGAACGCGTCGCGTTCCCGCGGAGAGAGCCTTGTCGCACGCTGAAAGAACTCCGCTGTCAGGCGCAGGCGTTCGACTTCGTACAAATGGTCGTCCAGGTCGTCCTCGCGACCGTTATTAATCCCGACCGTCTATCGGCACGCGAGGCTCACGGGTTCACGGGGAGGGGCCGCGGGGAGGGGATCCCGCCGGGTCTCGGCGAGGATCCGTCTCAGAACGAGACGGAGCGGCACGTGCGCTGGAGCGGGGCCGCGGCAACCGGCCCGAGTGGCAATTTCCGTACACTGCAGCCATGGGTGCGAGGCGGGAATCGAAAGACGAAGCGATGGAGCGCCGCATGGCCAGCCGCGAGCTCGGCAAGGCGAAGCGTTCGATCGAAGCGATCCGCAACTTCTACAAGGCCAACCTGATCCTGTGCGCAATCGTCACGGGCGCGCTCGCCATGTTTGGCGCAGCGCCGGTCGTCCTCGCCCTTGCGGGGGGCGCGACGGTGTTCATGTGCGTCGGCATGCTGCAGATCGCCAACAAACCGTTCGAGTGGTCGCTGGCGATCGCCGTGATCTGGACGCTGATCATGGGTGCCCATGCGTACGGCGGCGGCCTCGGCCCCAACCTCACCACGTTCCTCGGCGGCGCCTGGACGCTCGGCTGCTGGATCATGCTCCCCACCACCCGCCGCGTGAATCGCCTGCTCGGCCAGTACCCCGACCTCTGGGTGGCAAAAAAGATGCGGAACCAACGCTCCGCGCCCACCAGACGCCGCCACTAACGCTGACGAAAGTCATTCGCTAGCGCGTCGCGCTAAGCCCTGCTTCCAAAACGGGTTCCACCCGTCACATGCGGCATGCGTGCCGCATCCTCACGTTCGGAGATTTTCGGAGGATGCGGCACCGATGCCGCATCCTGTGGCCGCAACCTCCTTCCCGATCCGGCCTTACGCCCGCGGACCGGTGAATGTCTTTCGCCAGCCCAAATGAAAAGAGGGCCGAACCGAAGTTCGACCCTCTGGAATCTGCGAGTAACCGGTTCGATTACCAGGCGAAGTGCGAGAACGCCTTGTTGGCTTCCGCCATCTTGTGCACGTTGTCCCGCTTCTGCATCGCGCCACCGTCGCCGTTGTAGGCGGCGATCAACTCGTCGGCGAGTGCGCGGGCGATCGGACGCCCCTTCTTGCCGCGGGCCGCTTCGAGGATCCAGTTGAACGCCAGCATCTGCTGCCGACGACGACTCACCTCGGTGGGCACCTGGTAGGTCGCACCACCGACGCGCTTGGAGCGCACCATGATCATCGGCTTGACGTTGCCGACCGCTGTGGTGAAGACCTCGACCGGGTCCTTGTCCTTGAGACGCGTCGTAATGATCTTGAACGCGCCGTACACCGCACGCTGGGCGGTGGACTTCTTGCCGTCACACATGACGGCGTTGATGAACTTGCTCACGAGAAGGCTCTGGTGCGCCGGATCCGGCTTGAGCAGGTGAGCGGTGGAGTTGAACTTGCGCGGCATGACTCGTGACTCTCGTTACTTCGGCTTCTTCGCGCCGTACTTGGAGCGGCCTTGCTTGCGGTCCTCGACACCCGAGGTGTCGAGCGTCCCGCGAATGACGTGGTAACGCACACCCGGAAGGTCGCGCACACGACCGCCGCGGACCAGCACGATGCTGTGCTCCTGGAGGTTGTGGCCTTCGCCCGGGATGTAGGCCGTGATCTCCTTGCCGTTCGAAAGACGCACACGAGCGATCTTTCGAAGCGCGGAGTTCGGCTTCTTGGGGGTCATCGTCTTGACCTGCAGGCAGACCCCGCGCTTGGCCGGACACGACTCCAGCGCCGGAGCGCCACTGCGGGACCGTTGGCTCTTGCGGCCGAATCGGATGAGTTGGTTAATCGTAGGCATGGTGAATCGAGTCCGTAACTATACGAGAGAGACCAGTTTTTCGCGCCGGGCGGCCGCTAGGCGACCGCTTCCGGCATTCCCCCGGGGCCAAACGGCCCGTCGAAGCCCACTTCGTCCTCAAGGGTGACCTTGCGCTTCAACATCGCCTTGGAGTACCAGTCGAAGCCGGTACCGGCCGGGATGAGGTGGCCCAGAATCACGTTTTCCTTGAGTCCGACCAGCTTGTCCGTACGACCCGCCAGGGCCGCCTCGGTCAGCACCTTGGTGGTCTCCTGGAAGGAGGCCGCCGAGATGAACGAGTCGCTCTGGAGCGAGGCCTTGGTGATGCCGAGCAGCAGCGGCGTCGCACGCGACGGCCGTCCGTTCTGCTCGATGACCTCCCGGTTCGCCTGGCGGAAGCGGAACTTGTCCACCACCGAGCCCGGCAGGAAGTCGGTGTCGCCCGGATCTTCGATGCGCACCTTGCGCATCATCTGGGCCACGATGATTTCGATGTGCTTGTCATCGATCGCCACGTTCTGCGACCGGTAGACGTTCTGAACCTCGCGCAGCAGGTAGCCCTGCACGGCCTCTTCGCCGCTGATGCGCAGGATGTCGTGCGGGACGTGCGGTCCTTCGGTCAGCGGCTCGCCCGAACGGACACGGTCGCCCTGATGGACGAGCAGATGCTTGCCCTGCGGGATGAGGTGTTCCTTCTCGATGCCCGATTCGGTGACGACGCGGAGCACGCGCTTGCCGCGCTTCTTGTCGCCCAGCGCCACGAGTCCGTCGATCTCGGACATGACCGCCGGGTCCTTCGGCTTGCGCGCCTCGAACAGCTCGGTCACGCGCGGCAGGCCACCGGTGATGTCCTGCGTACCGCTGATCTCACGCGGTGTCTTCGCGAGCAAGGTGCCCGCGGTGATCTTCTGTCCGTCGTCGACGTCGAGGTACGCACGCTCCGGCACCGGGTACAGCGCCAAGGGCTGATCGTCCTTGTCGACGATGATGATCTGCGGGTGCAGGTCGCCCTTGTGCTCGATGACCTGCTTGCGACGGACGCCGGAGGCGGCATCCTTCTCTTCCTTCATCGTCTTGCCATCGACGATCTCGTCGTACTTCACGATGCCGTCGAGTTCGCTGATGATCGGGATGTGATGAGGGTCCCAGCGGCAGATGACCTGCTTCTGCTTGATCGGCTTGCCTTCTTCGACGTGGATGATCGCGCCGGCCGGAACCAGGTGGCGGTCCACCTCGCGACCCTCCTCGTCCTCGATCACGATCTCGCCGTTGCGGTTGAGCACGACCAGTTCGCCCTTGATGTTGCGAACAGCCTTGAGCTTGTCGAACTGGACGACGCCCTTGTAACGCGAGCGGAACTCCGCGTCCTCGACCGTCTTATGCGCCGTGCCACCGATGTGGAACGTACGCATCGTGAGCTGGGTACCCGGCTCGCCGATCGACTGCGCCGCGATGATGCCGACCGCGAGGCCGCGCTCCACCGATTTGCCGCGGGAAAGGTCCATGCCGTAGCACAGCGAGCACACGCCCAAGGGCGCCTCGCAGGTGAGCGGGCTGCGCACGCGAATGCGCTCGTAGCCCATCGACTCGATGCGGCGGGCGGACTCGGGAGCGATGACCTCGCTCTCCTCGATCACCACCTCATCGGTGATGACGTCCACGATCTTGTCGCGAGCGACGCGACCGGTGATGGTCTCGGCCAGCGAGACTTCGACCTTATCCCCCTTGTAGACGACACCCTTCGAGATGCCGTTGAGCGTGCCGCAATCGTGCATCGTGACGACCACGTTCTGCGCGACGTCGGCAAGCTTGCGGGTGAGGTATCCGGAGTCGGCGGTCTTGAGCGCCGTGTCGGCCAGGCCCTTGCGCGCGCCGTGTGTGCTGGAGAAGTACTCGAGCACCTTCAGGCCTTCGCGGAAGTTCGCCTTGATCGGCGTCTCGATGATCTTGCCGGACGGCTTCGCCATCAGTCCGCGCATACCGGCGAGCTGACGGATCTGTTCGACCGAACCACGGGCTCCGGTCTGGGCCATCAGGTAGATGGGGTTGAGATACGGCTTGCCGTCGCGCGTGTCGGCGGCCAACTCGATCATCATCTCCTTGCCGATCGCCTCGCGGGCGGCGGTCCAGCAGTCGACGATCTGGTTGTAACGCTCACCGTCGGTGATCACGCCGGAACGGTAGTTCTTGAGGACGCCGGCGACTTCCTTGTCCGCCTCCGCAATGATCTCGTCCTTGCGCGTCGGGGTGCGCATGTCGTCCTTGGCGAACGAGACGCCGGCGCGCGTCGCCATCTTGAACCCGAGGTCCTTGACGTCGTCGAGCAGCTTGATGGTCGCCTCGCGGCCGAGGAACTTATGGCAGTCGGAGATGACCTCCTGGATGCCGCGCTTGGTCAACTCGTAGTTGTAGAACGGCATGCCATCGGCCAGCATGTCGTTGAAGATGATGCGGCCCATCGTCGTCTCGACGATCTCCCCGCCGGGGCGAGGCTCGGTCTTGCCATCATCCTTGTAGAGCTTGTCCGCGGAAACACGGATCTTGACCTTCGAGTGCGTCCGCAGACGGCCGGTGCCGTAGGCAAGGAACGCCTCGTTGGTGTCGGCGACGATCAACGGATCGCCTTCGACGAGATCGTGGCTCACCGTCAGGTAACCGATGCCGAGCACGATGTCCTGTGAGGGAGCAATGATCGGACGTCCGTCGGACGGCGAGAAAATGTTGTTCGGCGCGAGCATCAGCGTCGACGCCTCGATCTGCGCCTCGAAGCTGAGCGGCAGATGGACGGCCATCTGGTCACCGTCGAAGTCGGCGTTGAAGCCACCGCAGACGAGCGGATGCACCTTGATGGCGTTGCCCTCGACGAGCACAGGCTGGAACGCCTGGATACCGACGCGGTGCAACGTGGGAGCGCGGTTGAGCAGGACCGGGTGGTTCTGGATGACCTCTTCGAGGATGTCCCAGACCTCTTCGTCCCGGCGCTCGAGCATCTTCTTGGCGCTCTTGATCGTGTCCGCCAGCCCCATCTCCTTGAGACGACGGATAATGAACGGCTGATACAGCTCCAGCGCGATCTTCTTGGGCAGGCCGCACTGGTGCAGCTTGAGGTCGGGGCCGACCACGATCACGGAACGCGCGCTGTAATCGACGCGCTTGCCGAGCAGGTTCTCGCGGAAGCGACCCTGCTTACCCTTGATCATGTCGGTCAGCGACTTGAGCGGACGGTTCGAGGAACCGAGCACCGCGCGCAGGCAGCGGTTGTTGTCGAAGAGCGCATCGACCGACTGCTGCAGCATGCGCTTCTCGTTCCGGATGATGACTTCCGGAGCATTGAGATCGAGCAGCTTCTTCAGGCGGTTGTTGCGGTTGATGAGGCGACGGTAGAGGTCGTTGAGATCCGACGTCGCGAAGTTGCCGCTCTCGAGCAGCACCAGCGGACGCAGGTCGGGCGGAATGACCGGGATGGCATCGAGCACGAGCCATTCCGACTTGTTCTCCGACTCACGCAGCGCGTCGACCAGCTTGAGGCGCTTGATGATGTCCTTCTGGCGCTGGCGCGACTTGGTCGTGCCCAATTCCTGCTTGAGCTCCTCGGAAATCATGTCGAGATCGAGGGTCTTGAGCATGTCGCGGACCGCTTCCGCGCCCATGCCGGCACGGAACGCGTCACCGTACTTCAGACGGCATTCGCGGTACTGGTCCTCGGTGAGCAGCTGGAACGCCTGCAGGGGCGTATCGCCGGGATCGACGACCACGTAGTCCTGGAAGTAGACGACGCGCTCGAGCGCGTTCGTCTTCATGCCGAGCAGCGTGCCCAGACGGGACGGCATCGCCTTGAAGAACCAGATATGCACGACGGGCGCCGCGAGGGCGATGTGGCCCATGCGCTTGCGACGGACACGGCTATGCGTGACCTTCACACCGCAACGGTCGCAGATAATGCCCTTGTGCTTGATGCCCTTGTACTTGCCGCAGGCGCATTCCCAGTCGCGCTCGGGGCCGAAGATGCGCTCGCAGAACAAGCCATCCTTCTCCGACCGGTAGGTGCGGTAGTTGATTGTCTCGGGCTTTTTGACTTCGCCGTACGACCACGCGCGGATGTCCTCGGGGGACGCCAGGCGGATCTTGACGGCGGAATAGTCGTTGATGCGGTTGTAGAGGGTGTCGACCATTTTTTAGCTCTCCTCTAGAAGACCTGCTTGACCAACTCGAGGTTGAGGGCCAGACCCTTGATTTCGTTGGTGAGAACCTCGAAGGAAACCGGCGTGCCGGCCTCGAGGATGTTCTCGCCCTTGACCATCGACTCGTAGATCTTCATGCGGCCGTCGACATCGTCCGACTTGACCGTGAGAAGCTCCTGGAGAATGTGCGCGGCGCCGTACGCCTCGAGCGCCCATACCTCCATCTCTCCGAAACGCTGGCCGCCAAAGCGCGCCTTGCCGCCGAGCGGCTGCTGCGTGATGAGCGAGTAGGGACCGGTTGCTCGTGCGTGCACCTTGTCATCGACGAGGTGGTGAAGCTTGAGCATGTACATGTAGCCGACCGTGACGCGCTGCTCGAGCGCGGTGCCCGTGCGGCCGTCGCAGAGGACCGACTTGCCGTCCCGGGCGAGCCCCGCACGTTCGAGGAGATCCTCGACGTCTTCCTCGCGTGCACCGTTGAACACGGGCGTGATGATCTGGTAGCCCAGTTGCTTGGCCGCCCAGCCGATGTGGGTCTCGAGAATCTGACCCACGTTCATGCGGCTCGGTACGCCGAGCGGGTTGAGCATCATCTGCACCGGCGTTCCGTCCGGCAGGAACGGCATGTCCTCGATCGGCACGATGCGGCTGATGACGCCCTTGTTTCCGTGGCGACCGGCGACCTTGTCACCCACCGACATCTTGCGCTTCGTGGCGAGGTAAACCTTCACCATCTCCAGCACGCCGGTCGGCAGTTCGTCCCCGCGGCTGAGGCGGTTGACGAGCTTGTTCTTCTCCGCCTCGAGCACGTCGATGCGGTGGTACTTGTCCTTGAGCAGGCGCAAGCGCTTTTCGCGCGCCCGCGACTTCGACTCCTTGAGGATCGCGGACCGCAGGCGGTCGCGGATCTTCTTGAACTCCGTGGCCGAAAGGACCGCTCCGACCGAGAACGCCTTGCGCGTCTCCGAATCCTTGAGCGCCTTCTCCGCGCCCTCCTCCATCTCGCGGATGCACTCCTCGAGAATGGCCTGGTAGTTGGCGAGGAACTCGCGCTCGAGACGCTTGATCTCCTGGAGGTTGCGCTGGCGCTCCTCCTCGGTCATGTTCACCTTGCGGCTGAACTTCTGCGCATCGATCACGATCCCGCCGACGCCGCTCGGAACCTCGAGCGAGTCGTTCTTCACGTCTTCGCCCGCACGGCCGAAGATGGCGTGCAGCAGCTTCTCCTCGGGCGACAGCTCGCTCTTGGACTTCGGTGAGACCTTGCCGACCAGGATGTCGCCGGGGCGCGTGTGCGTGCCGACGCGAACAATGCCGTCCTCGTCAAGGTTGCGCAGCGCGCGCTCCGAGACGTTCGGGATGTCGTTCGTGAACTCCTCGCGGCCGAGCTTCGTCTCGCGGATCTCGATCTCGAACTCCTCGATGTGGATCGAGGTGTAGGTGTCCTCGCGGAGCAGCTCCTCGGAGATCAGCACCGCATCCTCGAAGTTGTAGCCGTCGTACGGCATGAACGCGACGAGGATGTTCTTGCCGAGCGCGAGCTCGGCGTTGTCGGTTGCCGCCGAGTCGGCGAGGACCTGGCCGGCCTCCACCTTGTCGCCCTCGCGGACGAGCGGTGTCTGGTTCAGGCAGGTGCGCTCGTTGAGTCCGACGAACTTGCGCAGCGAGTACTTGTCCTCGCCGTGCGTCGTCTTGACCACGATCTCCTGCGACGTCGCACGACGCACCACACCCTTGTCGCGGGCGCGGGGCACCATGCCGCTGTTGGCAACCACGGGACGCTCCATGCCGGTCGCAACCAGCGGCGCCTCGGTCTTCACCAGCGGCACCGCCTGGCGTTGCATGTTCGATCCCATGAGCGCGCGGTTCGCATCGTCATGCTCAAGGAACGGGATCAACGCCGCGGAGACGCCGACCAGCTGCATCGGGCTGATATCGAGGTAGTTGACCTCTTTGGCGGGCACGACGAGGAAGTCATCGTTCTTCCGCACCAGCACCGTGGGCTCGATGATCTTGCCGTTCTTGTCGACCTTGGTGTCGGCCGGCGCGCAGATCTTGTCGAGTTCCTCATCGGCACGGAGGTAGCGAACCTCTTCGGAGACCCGGCCGTCCGCGACGACCTGGTACGGCGTCACGAGGAAACCGTACGGGTCGCACTTGGAGTAGATGCCCAGCGACGCGATCAGACCGATGTTCGTGCCTTCCGGCGTTTCGATCGGGCAGATGCGGCCGTAATGCGAAATATGAACGTCACGCACCTCGAAGCCGGCACGCTTACGGTTCAAACCGCCGGGGCCCAGCGCCGAGAGGCGACGTTCGTGGGTCAGCTGGCTGAGCGGGTTGGTCTGGTCGACCACCTGGCTCAGCTCGCCGCGACCGAAGAAGTAGTCGATCGCGCTGCTGATCGTCTTGGAGTTGATGATGGAACGCGGGGTAATGGTCTCCCGGTTCTCGATGTTCATGCGCTCCTGCGCGGTGCGACGCAGCTTGAGGAAACCCTTGCGGATCTCATCGCCACCCAGCTCGGCGATCGAGCGGACGCGGCGGTTGCCCAAGTGGTCGATATCGTCCACCTCACCCTCGCCGTTGCGCAGCCTGAGGATGTAGCTGACCGCGTCGGTGAGATCCTCCTTGGTGAGGATCTGCATGTCCTCGGGGGTCTTCTTGCCGAACTTGCGGTTGAGGCGGAAGCGGCCGACCTTGCCGAGACGGTAGCGGTTGGCGTCGAAGAACTTCTCGCGGAACAGGTCGCGCGCCTTCTCCGGCTGCGGCGGGTTACCCGGGCGCAGGCGGGAGTAGAGGCGCAGCAACGCATCCTCATGGCTCGTCGTGTTGTCCTCGGCGAGCGTGTTCAGGATGATCGGGTCATCCAGGTTGTCGATGACCTCGACGTCCTTGATGTTGCTCTTCTGAATCAGCTCGGCGTGGTGCTCGGAGATGGCGTCGCCGGCGGGAACGAGAATCTCGCCCGTGGCCTGATCGACGACGTCCTCGACCACGTAGCGGCCGGTGATCTTCTTGATGAAACCGCGCGTTCCACGCTTGACGCGAACCGTCTTGTGGAACAGGCGAATGATGTCGGCGTCGGAGGAGAAGTCCTCGGAGATCGCGCGCACCAGCATCGTCGCCGCGAACTTGCCCGACTGGTCGATGCGGACCTGCAGCGCGTCCTTCTTGGAGACGTTCAGCTCGATCCAGCTCCCGCGCTCGGGAATGATCCAGCACGAATGCAGCTTCTTGTCCGACGTGTGCACCTCGACGCTGAAATCGACGCCGGGCGAACGGTGGAGCTGCGAGACGATGACGCGCTCCGTGCCGTTGATGATGAACTCGCCGCCGCCGATCATGATCGGAAGCTCGCCGAGATAGACCTCTTCCTCGACCGGCTCCTCCTTGTTCAGGCGGACGCGGATCTTGAAGGGAGCGCCGTAGGTGAGGCGCAGCCGACGGCACTCGTCGGATGTGTAGCGCGGAGCGCCGAGTTCGTACCCGAGGAACTCGAGGGACATCGTCCCGTCGTAGCTCTCGATCGGGAAGATCTCGGCGATGATCGCCTGCAGCCCGAACTCTTCGCGTTCGGAGAAGGGAATGTCGGATTGCAGCCAGTCCTCGTAGGACTTTGTCTG
>Ga0070728_10002267_pt1 | contig 24541 bp, 21 predicted proteins | sample tdDd471_FD_66723 | JGI IMG/M metagenome (GOLD analysis project Ga0070728, IMG submission 66723) | Marine sediment microbial communities from the Atlantic coast under amendment with organic carbon and nitrate - tdDd47.1 | ecosystem: Environmental > Aquatic > Marine > Coastal > Sediment | place...
ATTCTCTCACTGGGGATACTGGGGTTTGTTTTTTACAAGATTGACCTTGGGCAATTGGCTGATGTTTTTGCGAGAGTAAATCTACTTTATCTTTTTATTGCTTTGTTGTCTTTTGCACTTTCAAAGCTTATTTCGGCTTTCAGGCTCAACAGGTTTTTAAGAAGTATAAACATAAATATTTCCGATAAATTCAACATCAAACTTTACCTGTTGGGAATGTTTTACAACTTATTCTTACCCGGAGGCATAGGAGGTGATGGGTACAAAATATACCTGTTGAATAAACGATTCAATGTTAAAGCAAAACAAATATTCTGGGCCATTTTGCTGGACAGGGTAATGGGATTGCTTGCACTGTTTTGCCTTGCTGCCGGGCTGGCAATGTTTATCCCAATCCCATCAATGTATAAAAATTTTGTTTGGCTGCTGATTCCACTTTCCATAACATCCTTTTTTCTATTTATCAAGTTTTGGTTTTCCTACTTTAAACCCATTTTCCTTAAAACACTGGGGCAGTCCTTTTTGGTTCAATTGTCGCAGGTTGCTTCAGCCATTTTTATCCTCATGTCAATCCAGGTTTTTGATAATACCAGCAGCTATATATTTGTTTTTCTGGTTTCCTCTATTGTTGCTGCTTTGCCCATCACCATTGGGGGTATCGGTTCACGCGAAGTGACATTCCTTTTGGGAGCTGAAATTATGCACCTTGACATCAGCAATTCGATAGCACTGAGTTTGCTGTTTTATATAGTTACAGCAGTTGTTTCACTGGGAGGGATTTATTTCAGTATCAAAACTGAAAAATTGAAGTAGTAATTTAATCGAGTGTTTAGCCACTGATTATTCAATGACCACAATCTTCTCCATTACCTGATAATCCTCAACAGTAATTTTACAAAAATAAATTCCTGGTTGCACCTGATTTCCGGATTGATTTGTCAAGTCCCACCTAACAATTGAATTGCCGTTTGATTGATTAACACCCCTAATCTCACATACCAGGCGACCTGACATATCCAGTACTTCGAAAAAGAACTCCTCTCCCACTGGAATGTCAGTTTCAATCCAAACTACCTCATTTGCAGGGTTGGGAAATATTTTAATATGGTGATCAGCCCTGAAGTCATCAACATTAAGCAACAATTCATCAGGTGTAATGATTCCAACAGTATCCCCATCTTTTACATACCCAGTAATGTAACTCTCGTTCCAGTGCTCGAAGTATTCCAATGAATATTCGGTAAGGCCAAGGCCATCAGTAAAACTCATTTTACAACGTTCATAGTCAACACCTTTTCCAATAAAAGTGCTATCATTAAAACAAATCCCAAAGAGATTCCCATCATCATTATTAATATAATTCGATATTGATGTCAATTCAGGTGTAAGCGAAAAAGACTTTAATTGGCATACGGAATATACATCATCAAAAAATGTCCAGCAGACCTCCTGGGCTATCGAATCGTTACAATAATAATACAGGGTATTCGGGTCATGGTTTACAAAGGTTTCCGGTGCATTATCAAATTGAATGATATCATCCCATACATCAAGGCCACCGAAGAAAGTGGATTTCTTAATCACGTGCCGGCCATATTTCACATAGTTCTCATTTTGTTCCATAGAAGTAATCGAAACCTTAACAATGTATGTATCACTGTTTGGTGGAGGAAATGACCCATCACCGGCAGAAGCATAAAATTGGAATACATCCCCCACCTCAAAGTCAAAATAATCATGAAATGAAGGAGGTGTATTTCCAATATGCATGTTTTCGCTTTTCAAACCTTCCAATTGAAAATACTGGACAATTGAGTCATGTGCCGGAAATTCAAGTATTCCATGGTTCTTAGATAAAAGTATTTCATTGCCATCAGATAGTGAAATAGTTTTAATCGAGTCCATCACACCAGGAAAAACTTCCAGAGATGAAACCTGAGTAATCTCCGCGGTAACTGAGTTTACTGTATCGAACAACCAGGGTTGATTAACATGGGCATCTGGCATAATTACGAAGCTGCTAGTGTCGCGAAACCATACTTTACCCGAATTAAGGATATGTATTTCTTTCATCAGGAAATTTGGATATAACCTGTGGTATAGCTCATCATTAGGCACAAACATGCAGTAAAAGGTGTTTAAATCGCATGAGTCGCAATGGCTAATTACCGTGTTTAAGTACAAAACCGGATAGCCTTGCTCGTTGGAAACAGAAGTGACTTTGACAGTATTATCAATCAATTGGGATGTATCACTTTTAAAGTAGTACACAAAATCAGGATTTATGGGTTGCCAGTTTTGACTTAGCAATGAAATGGGAATAACGAGTGTAAGGAGGATGAAGAGGTTTTTCATTTTTTTTGGATTTGATTGATTTAAAGTAACTTTTTTGTAAATGTAAAAAAAAAAAAAAAATGACATGGCAAAATAAATTGTGCACAAATTCAACTCCTTTGCTTAGGAACTTAAAGTTTCACATTTGAGAGTTGAGTTATCCTTAACATCCAATAAATCAGACATGAATAAATATCGGGTGAATTTTTCTACTTTTGCCAGCTAAATTCAACAACAGTGCAATGATTGATAGGTTAAAACGAAATCCAACTATAATTTACATCTCAGGAATTGTTCTCCTCATCATTGCCCTGCTCATCAACCTTGGCCATGTAAATATTTTTCTGGGTGTTGACGAAGCTACACGTGCACTGGTAGCTCTCGAAATGATAATCACTGAAAATTTTGTCACACCTACTCTCAATGGGGAGTTTTATTACAACAAGCCTCCATTGTTTAATTGGATTTTGGCTGGATTTTTCAGCCTTTTCGGCACAAATGAGATTGTGATGCGGCTTCCAACAGTGATCTCATTCCTTGGGTTTGCTTACACGATCTACTTTTTTGTGGGCAAAGAATTGGGCAAACAAACCGGGATCATTGCAGCGTTTGCATTTGTTACTTTAGGACGGCTGCTATTTTGGGAAACGTTTTTTGCATATATCGACACTACATTTTCGTGGGTAGTTTACACCGGACTGATGTTTATGTATTATTTCTTTAAAAGAAATAAACTCTATCATTTGTTCATAGTATCATCCCTGTTTATGGCCATCGCATTTATGCTGAAAGGTTTGCCGGCCATTGTTTTCCAGGGCATCACACTTCTTTCACTTTTTATCTCTGAAAAAAAATTCAGGCAGCTTTTTTCAATGCCGCATATCATTGGTGGAATGGTCTTCATCAGTCTGGTGGGAGGATATTATCTGGTTTATCATCAATACAATTCTCTCGAAAATGTATTTTCAACACTTTGGGGTGAGACAACCCAGCGTACTGTCGTAAACCAGGGATGGTGGAGTACAATAAAACACTTGTTTGTATTCCCCTACGAAATGACTTATCACTATGCGCCATGGTCATTTCTTATCGTATTTACATTTTTTAAGGGATTCTGGAAAACCTCATTGCATAATAAATTCCTGAAATTTAATTTATTGGCCTTTTTGTTCAACATCATTCCATACTGGACGTCTCCGGATGTATATCCAAAATACATAATGATGCTGATGCCAATGCTTTTGACGGTTTATGTATTTTACTTTTTAAAAAACCTTGAGCTGAATGGTAAACTTTCAAAGATTTTTGAAACTACTTTTCTAATAGCTTCAATTGTGTTGACTTTTGGATGGATTGCTATTTTATTTGTCGATAAATTCGACCAGGTAAACTTTGTTGTAATAAAAGTAATAGTCCTTATGGCAATCACAGGAGTTTTTACCATTATATACTTCAAAATAAAAAGCCAGCGAATTATAATCTTTGCCATTATTTTAATCATTGCCCGTATTGGATTCGATTGGTTTATCTGGCCCTTGCGTGCACCTCAATTTGATATACACGAGGAGAACGCATTAACAGTAGCTGAAATCACTGGAAAAGAAAGCGTTTTTTATTATCATGCATCAATGCTTCAATATGGTGCATCATTTTACATGAGTAAAGCCAAACATGATATTATCCGAAAAGAGGAATTTAAACCCATGTATAATACTTATTACATCGTAGATAATGAAGGGTATGACAAGATAAATAGTACACATCAAAGCATTAAAATATTTTACCAATACCCCAATGTTGAAGATGGCCGAAATCTAAATCTGATAAAAATATTAGAATAATATGCCTCCACTGGTATCCATAATTGCACCTATGCATAACGAAGTGGCCAATGTTGAAGAACTGGCTACTGAAATTACTCAAGCCATGACTGGTCTGAAGTATGACTATGAAGTTTTTTTTGTGAATGATGGCAGTACAGATGACACCTGGAAACTCATTGAAAAACTGGCCGGGGAGCATTCACACATTAACGGAATCGACCTTGCAGGCAACTACGGACAGACCATAGGCTTGCGCACAGGTTTTGAACAATCCAAAGGCGACATCATCATTTTTATGGATGGAGATTTGCAGCATAACCCGGCCGATATACCCCGTTTTCTTGACAAATTAAATGAAGGTTATGACATGGTTGGCGGGGCCAAAGCAAGCCGTCCCGAAAATTGGTTTAAAAGTAATTTATCTCGCTTTGCTCACTGGATGATCTGCAGAATTTCCAGAGTAAAGATGTCTTATTTCGGTGGAACATTCCGTGCATACAGGCGATACCTGCTCGAGAATACAAATATGTTGGGAGATGCCCACCGGTTCTTAGGGGCAGTTGTTGCCAGAAAGGGAGTAAAACACACCGAAATTCCAATCGAAATAAGAGAACGCAAAGCCGGCCAAAGCAGCTACAACCTTAAAAAGGTTTACCTCGTTATAGTCGACTTAATTTTCCTTAAGTTCACAATTTCGTACATGAACAAACCCTTCCGTTTGTTTGGTGTTACCGGTGGTATCATGTTCCTGATAGGCCTGATCCCAACAATTTACTTATTGATTGGTTCCTTGTTCTTCCATTATAATATCCGTGTCGATTTCATTGCTGAGTTCCTGTTCTCAATCTTCATGATGATTATAGGGCTACTACTGGTAAGCTTTGGATTGATCGCCGAGATTGGTATCTACAATTACTTTTCACGTGGAAATCATGATCCTTATACGATAAGAAAGAAAACCCAATATCCTGGAAAATAATGTATAAAAAACTGATTATAAATGCGGATGATTTTGGGTGGGATATAGATGCCACCGCGGCAATTCTCGAACTGTTGTCAGACCAAAAAATCACCAGCACCACTGTTATGGCAAACCTTGTCAGGGAAAAAGATTTGAAAACACTTAAAAAGATCAATGGTATTTCTACGGGCATTCATGTGAATATAAACTCCGGGAGGCCTCTGAGTCACCGCAAGGATGTTGGTTCGTTAATTGACAGCCGTGGAAAGTTTTACGAATCTTCGAAACTACTTGCCAGATTTGTGTCTGGAAAAATAAAGGTGAATGAAATAAATATCGAAATAAACGCACAAATTGAGAGACTCAAGGAAATGGGAATAAAAATATCGCATGCTGACAGCCATCAGCATATTCATCAATTTCCATTCCTGGGCAAAGTTATTCTAGGCGCTTTGTCGGAGCATCAAATTACAAAGGTTAGAAATTGCAGACTCACATTCATCAATTCACAACGGGCAAGGATTATTCAACTTTTTTCTAAACTAACTAACAAACACCTAAAGCCATTTCATATTACAGATGGCCTTATTCCCGATTTTTCGTTTGCAAAAACTTATAACCTGCCATTTTTTGAAGAGTTGATTGGAAGGTCATTTTTGAAGAATAATGTATTGGAGATTATGACACATCCTGGTATAAAAGACAGAAGGAATTCTTACCTTAACCGGGAAAAAGAATTCAGCTTTTGGAAGAATGAAAATTTATCCGGAATTTTACAGAAAAAACATATCCTACTTATAAACTATCACCAACTATAGCGTTAACCGAATTCAACCCAAGATACCGCGATGTTACAAAACAAGAAAGTGCTTATTACCGGAGGAGCTGGATTTATCGGCTCTAATTTGATTGAACGTTTTTTACAACAAAACAACTCTATTGTTTGTCTTGATAATTTTGCAACCGGCAAAAGAGAGAATGTTGATCCCTTTATTAAAAATCCAAATTTTAAGTTGCTTGAAGGAGATATCCGTGATGTAACAGTGTGTAAAAGGGCCGTCAATGGTGTTGATGTAATTTTGCACCAGGCCGCATTGGGTTCGGTACCACGCTCGATTAAAGATCCGGTTACAACCAATGATGTGAATATTGGGGGCTTTGTAAATATGCTTACAGCTGCAAAGGATGCAGGGATCAAACGTTTTGTTTACGCTGCCAGTTCCTCAACCTATGGCGATCACCCTACCCTTCCCAAAATCGAAGAACGGATCGGTAAACCATTGTCACCCTACGCAATTACTAAATATGTTAATGAGTTATACGCCGAAATATTTTCCAATCTTTACGGCATCGAAACTATCGGATTGAGATATTTCAATGTATTCGGAAAACGTCAGGATCCAAACGGAGCATATGCCGCTGCAATTCCAAAATTCATCAAACTACTCATAAATCACGAATCACCGGTGATTTATGGTGATGGTGAACAATCACGCGATTTTACCTACATAGACAATGTTATACAAGTTAACGAACTGGCTGCGACTACAAACAATCCAAAAGCTGTTAATACTGTTTACAATGTTGCCTTCGGTGAAGCTACTACCGTTAATTACCTGGTTGATTTGCTAAAAACTAACCTCAGTCAGTTCGATCCTGAAATATCAAAAATAAATGCAAGCCATGGTGAACTTCGCTTAGGTGATATCTTACATTCACTTGCGTCAATAGATAAGGCGAAACAACTTTTAGATTACGATCCAAAATTTAGTATCAAAGATGGACTGGAGGAAGCCATCGGATGGTATTGGCAAAATTTATCTACTTGATACCACGCATAGGAGTTCGGCCATTGTATGGTTTTAATTAATAATTACTGAATTATGAAATGGTTTATTCTATCATTTGTTTTTGGGGTATTTTCTATTTCGGCAGATGCACAACATAACACCGATGGAATCTGGGATGAAAACTCCAGGGAAGCATGGCTAGATTCTGTAACTACAAACTTCAACAAAAAACAGCTAACCAATAACATTAAAATCATCAACCTAAAACAAAGACAAATTGAGGAAATCACAATGCCTAGCTGCAAAGTCAAAGGAGAAGGTTTACTTTATTTAAGTGATAATGAATGGATTTACTTTCTTTCAAACTCCAACCACGATAACCCTACCATAGGAGACATCACTATCGGCATAGATCAAAAAGGAAATGCATGGTTTAATGGTGGTCATGTTTGTGGAGGAATCATTAATTACGTATCAAAGGGAATTTCAGAATTAAAACTATCAAAGGAATTTTTTAAATATTTCGAAAGTGATACAGATGAAGAAAAGTGGCAAAGGAGGTAGTGGTTATAAAAAAACCATTTTGTAAACATTCACTCAACGATTTCAATTTTTCCAACTTTCCAATTTTCAACGATTTTTACATCTACTCATTGAATCATTGTCGCATTTAATCATTGACTCATTCTCGCATGCTAATATTCCTTCATCCACTCAAATAACTGGTAACGTTCACCATCCATCCCTACAGATTTATAGGCCTTGCGGGCGTGATTATTTGAAGTAACTACATAAAGCCTGATCCCGGATACATTTTCATTTTCTTGCACTATATTTTTCACATGCAAATACATTTTCCTGAACACACCCAGCTTTCTGTACTTTGGTATAACATAAACCGACTGCAGCCACCATACCATCGAATTCCTCCAATCACTCCACTCGAAGGTGGTCATTAAACTTGCCACAATTTTCCCCTCTTCCTCTGCCAGAAAATACTGACCTAATCCTGGATTTTCAAAAATGGCTTTCACACCTTTTGATACTGTTTCCGGGTCAAGGTTAATACCTTCAGTTTCGAGGGCCATTTTTACCTGATAATCAGCAATAGTTTTCCAATCAGAGGAATCTGCTTTTCGTATTTCAATCATTAATTTTGTCTCAGATTTTAAAATAATTTGCTTTTCGAATTCGTTATCCTTGAGTTAATTTTTATTTAATCAAACATTAATTTTCTAAACTACTTGCAGGCTCCCGGGTTTCCCGGGAGCTTTTTTTATATGACCCCTAGCGATTACAAATGAGCTAGAATTTAATCCAGGTTATACTGTATTTATGGATCTAGAACGGCATTTACAAATTTAACAAAAAGTATAACAGAACAATTTGATTTGATGTTCATCGATAAAGTTTGCGAAAAAAAGAACTGGCTCTTCACACCTCATTTTAATCGGTATAGTAACATAAATCCAGAGCGTGTGTTAGTCAGAGTTCTACACTAATGATCGCAAAGATTTACACCTGTATGAAGACTATGCTCCAGATAGTCTTCTACCAACATTCTTGGAGAACCTTCTTTTACTCCCATGTGCACCTTGATATTGTTCTGCTCAAACAAGTCAAGTGCACTCTGCCCCATACCTCCAGCAATCATCACATCGATGCCATGATCGGCCAGGAACCTGGGGTATACTCCTGGCTGATGCACTGGTGGAGTGATGAATTCTTCATTTATAACTTTGTCATCTTCAATGATTACAAAGGCAAAACTCTCACAGTGCCCAAAATGTTTAGCTAACTGATTATTTAAAGTCGGTATTGCAAATTTCATTTTCATATTTTATTAGGATTCTTACGAGCTTTTTTACAGCATTTCCCATGTCCGAAACCTCCTGCCAGGTTTAAAAGGTTTTTTGAATGGCAGGCCGGGCATTCTGATATGGTTTCATTAAAAGTTGTTTTGAACATATGTCCACATTTCTGACAACGGATGATATTTGTCCTGAAATGCACATTACCTCCTTCGATGGTAAGCAGTCTTCCATCAATAATAAAATCGGCTATATTTTTTCGTGCCTTTTCGATAAGGCGTGTAAAAGTTGAGCGTGAAATCTCCATCTCTTCTGCCGCTTCAGCATGTGATAAACCTAAATGGTCGGCTAGCCGGAACGCTTCAAACTCATCCAGTGTTAACTGCACCTCATCCAAATCAAGGGCCTTAACTCCAATAGGTTTAAAAGCATTGAAATATGGTGGTTCGTGTACTATTCTATTATTTTGAGGACGAGGCATAATTAATTTTTTTACAAATGTAATGCACATATGATCGTTATACCATACATTTTCTGCGTTTTTTTCAATATTATTGATTACAAAATCTAGCAGAATCAAAATCTGTCTATAAAGTAAATCTTAAAAAAAATTAACATTTTGCTTTGATTCTGGTTATTTCTGATGTATCTTTGGCAGTCAGGTTAATCCCGAAAACCAAAATTCATGGACATTTTGTATAAAATCTTCAGGGATATTATCCGGTACATCGAAAAATCAATAGATAATTTTATTCGATTTTCATCGGTATGTTTATTTTTATGCTGCTTGCAATTTTTCATGGGCCCCGGCTTTCTTCAGATTGTGCATGCAGGACATACAACTGGAACCGGAGTTGAAACAGCAAGCCTAACACAACAGGATGTGAATGCATCAGATACTTCACTAAAAAATGAATCCTCGAAAATCATATCAGGAAATAAAACCGGGGAAGACAGTATAAACTCTTCAGAAATAGAAAACACCCTTGCACGCAAGGCGTTGATCGGAACAAGAAAAACCGAACCAGACAACGACAGATTTTATACAATTCTTTTTTACTCTTTGAGCCTCGTAACCTTAGGCTTAATAGTAGTCCTCATTTATTTTTACACAAATCTCAACGATAAAGGTAAATACCTAAAAAGCCTGAGAAGAAGGCTGGATAAAATCCAATTGAGAAAACCAAGGCCAGGCAATTGAGATACTTATTCTACTGAAGGATTTGAATCCTTTCACAACCCGAGAATACTGCAGATTTGCAAATCCAAATTACCTGAAACAGAACGTTTGTAAGGATGAGTGATTTAGATAGGACTGATACGCCTGCAAACTTTAAACCTCCTCAACCAATTCTTTATAATTTACACCACGGTCGGCCAGGCCTTTCAAAATAAAATCAACACATTCCGGATGTTTACCAATAAACTCTGGTGCGGACACACCTTTTTGTGCATACAAACCCTTTGCTACCATTCTCAGGGCCATAGTTGCGGTATACCCTGTGGTACGGGCCATCGAATGAACTTTTGTTGCAGGATCATATGTATCAAACAAGTCATAGGTATACCTGTAATTCTTACTCTTCAGTTGTCCTTCAATAATGACTCGCATAACGGTAATATCAACTTCGCCATCTTCGAGTTTCCATTTGGGAAAAAGTAAGCTGGCTGTAAAATCCAGCGGACTGACCATAACACCATTTACTTCGACGGGCTCCTTGTCGAAGAACCCTGTCTCACGCAAAACTTTCATTTTATCGATGTGTCCTTTGTATCGCAGTGTCTTTTCGATCATAAAGGGTGCATCAATTGTTTTGGCAAGCGATCGCAACCCATCACTGTTGAACGCTTCCAGAGTTCCGATACCGGGGAAATTAATTAACTCCGGATCGGAAAGAGCCGGCCTGACAACCATTACTCCATTATCAATATAGCGTGCCGGCCGTGTATATTCTTCAATGACATCAATGGGCGAAAAAACAGCCTTGTATTCATAGGGCCAGACCCTTTCCTCTGGCAATCCACCAACATAGGTAACTGCCTTCATCGTTTTGTCCAGTTTATGATCAACATACCCAATCAGGATATTGCTCATACCAGGAGCAACACCAATATCTGAAATGGCAATAACATCATTTTCTTTTGCCAGGTCGTCCAACTCAAATAAGTCTTCAGGAAAAAAAGCAATATCAATTACGTGCTTCCCGGCTTCAATCACTGCCTTCAGTGTTTGGAATCCCATAAAACCAGGTACAGCACTTAAAACCAAATCAAACGATTTTACCACCTCCTTAACATTCTCTGTATTTGAGAGATCTTTTTCGATGGTTTTGATTTGTGGATTAGCTCTGAATTTCTTCAGCGATTCATCACTGTAATCGACAACAGTTACATCAAATTCATCCTGTATTGCCAGGTCAAAAGCCATCGGAGCACCTACGAGGCCAGCCCCTAATACTATTATTTTTTTCACTCTTGTAGTTTTATAAAATGTTCAACAATATTATTATTTCCTGTTACATTTTTAAAGCTGCAGAATTTTTTCACAAATATATTCGGCAGCCTGTCCATCACCAAAAACCGGAGGGAAATCCAATTCATGACTTTTTGAAAAATATTCGTATGCATCCAGGATTTTACCTTTATCAGCATCTGCAATAATAGCCGCACCGCTCTCAACAATTTCCACCCACTCAGTTTGTGGCCTGAGAATGACACAGGGTTTTTCAAAGAAATATGCCTCCTTCTGCACCCCACCCGAATCAGTGATGATCATCTGTGCATTCTTTTCAAGCCTGATGATATCCAAAAATGAAACAGGTTGACTTATAACTAAACGAGGATTTAAACTCAGCTTTTCAAAGAGGTGTTTATTGAGGTTTACCTTCAACATTTTAGTTGCACGGGGATGTAAAGGTAAAAAGACAGTGGTACCATATTCTGTAATCTGGTGTAAAGCCTCAAAAATGGAATTCAAACGATCAGGTTCATCAGTATTATTATCACGATGGATTGTTCCCAAAATATATTTCCCAGTTTCCAGTTGGTTTTCCCCAAGCACTTTCGATTCCTGCTTTGCTATCTCAGAGAAATAGAGACTATTATCATACATAATGTCTCCACAATGAAATACTCCCGGATTATCGTTTGAATAGGGTGGTATGTTATTAATACAAAATCCTTCTTTCAGTAAATTACTAATTCCGGTTTGAGTAGGGCTAAAAAGCATTGTAGATGTATGATCACACATGATACGGTTGACCTCTTCGGGCATGGATTTATTAAATGAACGCAAGCCAGCTTCGATGTGTATGATGGGTATTCTAAGTTTCGAGGCTGCAATTGCACCCGCTAACGTCGAGTTAGTATCGCCATATAAAACAAGATAATCAGGACTTTCACTCACCAGTATTTCCTCGATACCTGAGATCATTGCAGCAGTTTGCTCTCCGTGGTTTGAGGACCCAACATTTAGATTAAAATCAGGCTCAGGAATCCCCATTTCATCAAAAAAAACCTGCGACATATTTTGGTCATAATGCTGACCGGTATGCAGGATCATTTCTGAAATACTGCCTTTGTACTTATTTCGTATTGCCCTGCTTAATGCTGCTGCTTTGATGATTTGTGGCCTGGCACCCACTACCGTCAATAATCTGATCATTTATTCCAATAAATTTGCACGAAAGTACACATTTTTGACTGTAGATTTGTGGTTTGGCTTTACGAAACAAAGATTTCTGATTTTGATTATTTTTGACGTCTAATAAAACTCCTGTAAATGATCAGATACCTTAAGCATGACGAAGTAGAAACTGAAAAGTGGGATGATTGTATCAGCAATTCTTTTAATGGAAGAATCTATGCATATACATGGTATCTTGATATGGTAAATGAAGATTGGGAGGCCCTGGTAGAAAATGACTATGACCGGGTTTTTCCACTCACACCCGGAAAAAAAATGGGTATTCATTATCTTTTTCAACCCAGGTTCACGCAACAATTGGGCATTTTTTCACGGTCGATATTATCAGAGGAAACCATTAAAAATTTCATTGACGCTATACCAGAAAAATTTAGGTTTACTGATATTAACCTGAACTCATTCAATCCTTTGGAAAGTAAACCCGGTATTATCGAATTGTGGTTAAATCATGAGCTTGACCTTATCAATTCATATGAGAAAATCGCATCAAAATATTCAAGTAATCTCAAAAGAAACCTGAAAAAGGGTACAAAATCTAAAGTTAGCCTGGTAAATAATATTAAACCTGATAATGTTATCAACCTCTTCAGACAAAACAAAGGACGGGAATTAGTCAACCTGAAGGATGGTGATTATCAACTGTTAAGACGGTTGATTTACGTAATGATTCACAAAGGTATAGGCGAAGTTATTGGTGCCTACAACGAAATGAATGAATTATGTGCTGGTGCTTTCTTCGTTCGGGACAATAAAAAAGTGATATTTTATTTTTCAGCTACTGATGCTTACGCCCGTGATAATGCAGCAATGCCCATGATTATCGATACCTTCATTCGTGATAATGCCCACTCCCACCTCACACTCGATTTTGAAGGCTCGAATGACACAAACCTGGCTCGATTTTACAAAAGTTTTGGCGCTAAAGAGTTACATTACCCCCATTTCAGGCACAACAAACTAAACCCTTTGTTCAAGCTAGGATTTGATTTAATTAAGAAAATCCGATCTTGAAATTGACAGGAACCAAAAAGACCTAGGCCTCAATTTAATTCACTGGTGGAAGCTAAGGACACCGGAATTTTTTATATTTGCAAAAAACCTAATGCCATGGTCAATATTATAGGTAAAGAAAACTCTTTACTCAGCCAATTCATCTCGGAACTCAGAGATGCGAATATCCAAAAAGACAGCCTCCGTTTCAGAAAAAATCTTGAGCGCGTTGGTGAAATTTTTGCCTATGAAATAAGCAAAAAATTGGATTACGAGGATAAGGAAGTAATTACTCCACTTGGCTCTTCCCAGGAAAATATTTTAAAGGACTACCCTGTATTGGCTGTGATTTTAAGGGCTGGGTTACCCTTACACCAGGGATTATTAAACTTTTTCGATAAATCGGAAAATGCTTTCATTTCAGCGTATCGAAGATATCATAAAGACGGAAATTTTGAAATAAATGTTGAATATGTCTCCAAACCTGAAATTGAAAACAAACATCTGATTATTGTCGACCCGATGTTAGCTTCGGGAATGTCGATGGCACTAACATATCGTGAGTTAATTAGTGAACAAAAGCCCAGGCACACACATATGATCTCCATCCTGGCAAGTATTGAAGGAGTAAATTATATTAAAAGGAATTTCTCGAACTCGGAAGTCAGTTTGTGGGTAGGTGCAATTGACGATGAATTAACAGCCCAGGCATACATCGTCCCAGGATTGGGTGATGCTGGTGACCTGGCCTTTGGAAAAAAAATCTAGGCAAATTTGTAGCATGAAGCTCGTTGCTTTCTACTTCGTTTTTGGTATTATCTGGCTGATCATGTTATTGCCACTGAGAATTCTTTACCTTTTTTCAGATTTCTTTTTCCACCTCCTTTATTATATATTAAAATATCGAAGGAATGTTGTTGCCGATAATCTGCTCCATGCCTTTCCTGAAAAATCTGCTGACGAACGCCTGAAAATTGAAAAAGCCTTTTACCAGCATTTTTGTGATTCAATGTTCGAATCCTTTAAAGTGATTCACATGAACAAAGCACAGATTGACAAACGTTTTGTTTACCTCAACCCTGAAATCTTAAATGACTATTATAATAAAAAACAAAATGTGGTACTGGTATCAGGACATTATGGAAATTGGGAGTGGATGGTAGGTGCGGAAACACATATCAAGCACAAATACCTTGCAATCTACAAGCCATTGTCCAACAAGCAATACGACCATCTTATAAAAAACATCAGAGAAAAATATGCCAGCACAGGTGAGATGGTTGCGATGAATGATACTTACAAAGTGATTTTGCAGCATGAAACAAATAAGAAATTGTTTATTACCTGGTTCCTGGGAGATCAATCTCCACCACGAGATTATCCTTTATGGATAAACTTTATGAACCGTGAAACGCCTTTTTACTCAGGCCCTGAAAAAATTGCGAAAAAATTCGGGCATGCTGTGGTTTTCATGAACATCAACAAGGTTAAACGGGGTTACTATGAAGTTGAATTCATCCCGCTGTTTGATGACCCAAAAAATACTGAGGTAAACGAAATTACCAGAACCCATGTAAAAATGCTGGAAAATTTCATCAGGAAAGAACCCGCATATTGGCTATGGTCACACCGCCGATGGAAACATAAAAAATAAATTACAATACCAATTGCTCAATTGCTGTCGTTTTATTTTTTACCTTCACAGCTCAAAAAAATTCTAAAAAGCTACATGAAAAGCCAACTTATTTTTGAAAATATCAGGATTTCCTTCGAGGCTATAAGAAGCCATATGCTACGTTCGGTACTTACAGTGCTCATTATTGCATTCGGTATCATGGCTCTTGTCGGGATATTTACAGCCATCAGCGCGCTTGAAGGCAGCCTGGTAGATAATCTTCAGATGATGGGTTCGAACACCTTTACGATTAAAAACAGAAGTTCACGCATCCAGGTTGGTCACAATGTAAAACGAGCTCGTTACTTCGAGCCGATCAGGTTTAAACAAGCCATGAAATTTAAGGAACAGTTCACCTTCCCGGCAAGTGTTTCGGTATTTACTTACGCTACCGGTACGGCTACGTTGAAATATGAATCAGAAAAAACCAACCCAAATATTCTGGTGATCGGTACTGATGAAAATTACATTCATACTTCAGGAAACGAAATCTCCCAGGGTAGAAACTTCAGCAACCATGAGATATTTACAGGAGCCCACGTTGCAGTAATTGGGAGTGAAATAGCCCGGACATTATTCCCGGGAAAGACTGATCCGGTTGGCAAGATCATTTCGATTGGCCCCGGAAAATACAGGGTTATTGGGATCATCAAAGAAAAAGGAACCGGCATGGGCTTTACCCCCGACAGGCATTGCCTGCTTCCCATCAATAATGCCAGGCAGTATTTTTCGCGATCTAGCATGTCGTTTACAATCAATGTAATGCCCGACAATATTTCTGCTGTGGATGCAGCTTTGGGTGAAGCCACCGGGTTGTTCAGAATTATTCGAAAAAATAATTTGTGGGAAGAAAATGATTTTGAAATTGCCAAGAGTGACCAATTGATAAAAATGATTTTGGAGAATACAGCAAAAATTAAATCGGCAGCACTTTGGATAGGAATCATTACAATACTGGGGGCCGCTATTGGCCTTATGAATATAATGCTTGTATCGGTTACCGAACGAACTCGTGAAATTGGCATTCGTAAATCGATGGGCGCTACCAGGCTGACGATACGAAATCAGTTCCTAATTGAATCTGTAGTAATTGCCCAGATTGGTGGAGCTTTTGGAATTCTGCTCGGAGTATTGATTGGGAATGTTGTTTCTATGCTGCTCGAAGCCGACTTTATTGTACCCTGGTTATGGGTTTTGATGGGTGTTGCCATTTGCTTTATTGTTGCTCTTTTGTCCGGTATTATCCCGGCACAAAAGGCTGCGAAGCTTGATCCTATTGATGCCCTGAGGTATGAATAGTTGAAGATGAGAATGAAATAATGCCAGAAGGCTTAAGTGATTGAATGCGAGAATACATGAATGAGAGAATGTGAAAATAATTCACAACATCCAACTCAATCCATTACATTTCAATACTTTGCTTTCGTGAACATATGAAGTGACATGTAGTTTATCGAAAAGAAACGGTTTCGTACTGTAAAAACTAAAAACTCCTTACCATAGACTATCAGTTAAAGACTGCTTGCTGAAGACTTTTCAACTTTGAACTCCTAACTTCCTCCTCTAGCCTTTATCACTGATCATCAACAGTTTTTCTTCATTCAAAATTTCAATGAATTTAGCATTCACATTGATAAGTTTTTCGTCTTTAAAATCCTTAAAAATACGGATAACACTTTCTGTTGACATGCCGGTAAGTTCACCCAGGTCATTCCTTGAAAGAGGGAGTTGAAAACTCTTGCTTTTAAATATGCGCTGTGAAAGACACAACAATATATCTGCCATCCGTCCATGCAGCTGTTTTTGCATTAAACAGTAAAACCTGCCGTATGTCTGGGCAGTATTCTCATTCAATATGTTGATAATACGGCCGGCAAACAATGCATTTTCAGCAATCAGGCGTTTCATCACATCAATACTAATCATTTGCACTTTAGAATCTACATATGTTGTAACCGAATAGAGAAATGATTTGTTGCCTTCAAAAATTGCCGGCAATCCAATCATTTGCCCTGCAGGAATAATTGTAAGAATCAGGTTTTTTGGCCTGCCTTCAAGATATACCTTTACCAGGCCCTCTTGCAAAAACAAAACGTGGGTCGCTTGCGAGCCCTGCTTGCAAATTGTTTCACCTTTGTTATAATTAACCGACACCTTATTATCCTCAATCTCCATCCTTTGCTCTGGAGTTAGCGCTTCAAAGCAAGCATGGTCCTGGACAAGGGTTGAGCATGTATTTAAATACTTGTTTGTCATAAGTTTTTTAATATCAAAAGGCAAATGTACATCACATAACAATATTTTTTATGACATAGATCATAAATTTTATGACTCATGACAATTTTTTTATTATCCGATACCTATGCTGTTTGTTAGTTCTCAGATAGTTTACAATATACTTTTGCATCCTGAATTTGTCAGAAAAAAAATCGTTCTTATAAATGGTTTGATATTTGTTAAGCAACTTGAACAATTTTTTTTGCAGGTCATTGTTAATAAAAAAACAAATGTTAATTATATAACACGAATTCTAAAAGGAATCAAATTTAAACTAAACTATTGTTAAACTAATTTTTAAATTATTATGAAAAAGGTCTTAAAATTTGCTGCAATTTTTGCAATGCTACCACTGATCATGCTTACTAACGCATGTAATGACGACGACAATGATGATCCACAACCAGAAGCTCAGGATCGTTTTGATGTACTAAAATCATACATGATCGACAACGACATGGACATTAATACCGTTATTAGCGGATGGATTACAACCGCCGATGTAGTTTATGATGCCATGACTGATGGTGATGACGCCAATGATTATTTCATTATCGACATCCGTAATGCTGATGACTTTACAGCAAACCGTATTGAGTGGGCCGTAAACTCTACTTTGGGTACTATTTTAACCACAGCACAGGATGCTGGAGGCAAGCCAATCATCGTAGTTTGTTATTCAGGCCAAACAGCCGGACATGCTACTATTGCACTGCGTTTAAGCGGATATGCTGATGCTAAAGTTTTGAAGTGGGGAATGTGCTCATGGAATGAAGCAACAGCCGGATCATGGACAAACAATACCGGTAATGCTGCTGAAGGAAACGATAACTGGATTGCTCCAACAGGTGAAATTACTCCAAGTACACCAATGACAGCTCCTAAAGTTGAGTATGTTACTGAAGATGGTGCTGAGATCCTTGCTGAGCAGGTAATGAAAATGCTTGAAGGTGGATTCAAAACCATTTCAAACGAAGCTGTACTTACCACTCCTACTGATCACTTCATCAACAATTATTGGGCAGAAGAAGATGTTGAAACATATGGTAATATCAAAACAGCCTATCGTATTCAGCCTTTAACTCTTGCCAATGGTGAATATGCATACCTTGACGGAACTGCTTCTGTTGTTACTTATTGCTGGACCGGACAAACTTCATCAATGATGACTGCATATCTTACAGTAATGGGTTATGATGCTTATAGCCTTGTATTTGGTGCTAATGGAATGATTTATGACAACCTTACAGGCCACAAATGGTCAGATGCCCAAATTATGGGATACCCACTAACCACTGGTAAATAATATTACTTCGAAATCCGCAACTCAGGTTGCGGATTTCTTTTTTACACTAACTTATTCTCTAACAATTACTACAAATTTTTAACCTCCTTACTAATGAAAAAAATCTTTATCACTTTAATTGCTTTAATGATCCTGTCGCCAGTTGTAATGAAAGGACAGGGCTGTATGGAACCAAAATCGGATGATGGCGTAAGTGTTATTGGTTATCTGCAACCACAATGGAAAATTGACCAGGCTGATGGCAAATACACCAACAGCTTCTATTTCCAACGTGCCAGAGTAGGTGTTACCGGCTCTATTCCTTATGATTTTACTTATTACTTTCTCGCTGAGTTTAGCCCTTACCTTGGCGGACCTTACGTACTCGATGCCTTTATTACATGGAAAAGGCTTGGCCCATGGGCCAATATTTCAGTTGGTCAGTTTAAAATGCCCTTCGGCCTTGAACTTTCCACACCATGTCAGGCTTTACATACCATCGATCGTTCTTTGGTAGTAAACGAGCTGGCATCTCCATTCCGCGATCTTGGTGTAATGATTTATGGTGGAACAAACTTCAACAAAGAGTACCAGATGCTCCAATGGAAGCTTGCATTCACCAATGGTACCGGAATGAATAAAATTGATAACAATCGTCGTAAAGATATAACTGTAAGAGCAATTGTTTCGCCACTGGATTGGCTTCACATAGGTGGTAGCTATAAATATGGTAGCGTTCTTGCAGACAACAATTCGGATAAACTAACCCGTTATGGTGCTGACATCTCTGTTGAGAAATTCAACTTCCTCTTACAAGGTGAATATATTGGTGGTGTTGATGATGGTTTTAAACTCGAAGGTGGCGGATGCGGACAAGATGCAACCATTACCCCTGCAGATGGAGAGTTTAAGAAGAATGGATATTACGCCATGCTTCTATACAAAACACCATGGAACCTTCAGCCCGTATTTAAATTTGAAAGCTATGAGCCAGATGCTGACATTGACAACAACATCAAAAACTCAACTACACTTGGTTTAAACTATTTCTTCAACGAGTGGACACGTCTGCAGTTGAACTACGTTATTAACGACTTTGCCGGTAACGACAAGCCAAACAACAAGTTTATGGCTCAGTTACAGGTGATATTCTAAACAAGTAAACTACAAACTCTTAAAAAGCGAATATCATGAGAATATTTTTTGGATTTCTTGCTGTACTGATTTTATGCAGCGTAAATGTTAAATCACAAGATGTAATTACAGCCAAGGATTTTATGGCTGAACTAAAGAAGAACAAAAGCCTGGTTGTAATTGATGCCAACACAGCTGAAAACTACGGCAAAAGGCACGTAAGAGGTGCCATCAACATTCCTCACAAGGATTTATACACAGATGGAGCTATCGAAGGTTTAATTAAATCTGACAGCGACCTGGCCACCTATTTTGGTGAAAAAGGCGTAAGCAACACTGATGCTATTGTAATTTATGATGATGGATCAAGCAAATACAATAGCCGCGTATATTGGATTCTGAAATATCTTGGAGCTGAAAATGTTAAACTTTTACACAAAGATCTTGAAGACACCTGGCGTGCAGCTCGGGTACCACTAACACCTGGGTCAACCAAGGTAACTTCAAAGACATTCACCACCAATATCAATAAAAGCATCATTGCCAATATGGATGAGGTTAAAGCCGGATTAAATGATGCTAATGTTGTGGTTGTAGATTCCAGAGCGGCAACTGAGTTTAACGGAACATCTGAAAAGCCTGTTAGTAAAGGCCATATCAAAGGTGCGATAAATATCGAATACAAAGAGTTCCTCCAGGAAAACGGAGAATTCAAATCTAACGATGAAATTTTAGCTGTTGCTAAAAAATATGGACTTGAAGGCAAAACAGTAATTACCTATTGTGTAACCAGTGTTCGTGCATGTCCTATTTTTGCAGCTCTTACAGGAGCAGGATTTACTTCTGTTAAAGTTTACGATGGCGCATATAACGAATGGGTAGCTGATGCAGCAAACCCAATGGCAAAATAAGCTATAGGAAAAATTATCTCAAAGCCGTTCTGTAATTACAGAGCGGCTTTTTTTATTTTTGCTGGATAATTGATCGTTTTATGGAACAAAAAGTAACAGGGATTGTGTTGGCTGGAGGTAAAAGCAAACGCATGGGGATGGAGAAGGGACTTGTTGAATACAACAACAAAGCTTTGATCGAATATGCCCTGGATGCTTTAAAACCACATTGTAATGAAATTTTGATAAGTTCGAATTCATCTATCTATGACTACCTGGGATTCCCAATAATTCCTGATATCATCCCCGACTCAGGCCCCATGGGTGGAATATACTCCTGTTTACTTAGGTCGAAAAACCGAGTTAACTTTGTATTATCTTGCGATACACCACTGGTCGACAGCAATACTATTTCACAAATACTTGAACAATCGGCTGGTTTCGATATTTCCATCCCCTGGCACGAGAAAGAATTTTTCGAACCTCTCTGTGCTGTTTATCATAAAAACACAATTCCTGTATTCGAGCAGTTTATCGACATCGGAAACTTTAAAATTCCTGACCTTATAAAAGAGGTGAATACAAATAAAATTCAAACCGGAATAAACAGCAAACTAAGTTCTGTTCTTTTCTTTAATGTAAATTCGAAAAAACAACTACACGAATTGGAAAACCTAACAGGTTTTGAAAACCTGTTAGGTTTAAGAAAAATTCCAAACCTACTTATGATAGCAGGCACAGGACGAAAGGTAGGCAAAACTACCCTGGCTTGTCATCTGATCAAACATATCTCAAATAAACATGATGTAGTCGGAATTAAAGTTTCACCTCATTTGCACAAGCAAGAAAACGGTCAGAAAATTATTGTTCATACTGAAGACTATCTTATTATCGAAGAAACCAATCCTGGTACGGATAAAGATAGCTCTCGTATGCAAATGGCTGGAGCAAAAACCGTTTATTATCTTCAAACAAAAGACAGCCAAATCAAGGAACCCTTTCAAATACTGATGGGCCTGATTCCTAATAACCAGCCGGTAATCTGCGAATCCGGGGCATTACTCAATTACGCCAGGCCCGGTTTGTTCTTCCTGGTTAAGCTTCAGGGTCAAACAGCATTTAAAAAAGGTATCGATCGACTTCCTTACACACCCGACCAGGTGGTGACTTTTGACGGAATGGAATTTGATTTGGATATCAAAACAGTTGTCTTTGCTAAGGGAAAAATTCAGTATAAGTAATGTTTATTATAAAATTAGGACTACTTCCATTGGGGCAGTATACATTCACCTGATATATTTTTCAAAATCCCTTCAAAATCATCCAATCCCTGCATCATCATATCTGAATCTTCGTCATGGCAGGTAAGGCAGGCACCAACTGTAAGTATTCGTTTTTGTTCTTCGATATTGAATGGCCTTACGCCTTCACGGGTTGCAGTCCAGCCTTCCCTTTCAGCGAGGAAACCAATCCAGGCATCTTCGGGCAGGCCATCATATTTGTTGGCTGCAAATTGCGGGGTAAACTTCCAGTAACCAGCTTGCCCTTCCTTTATAAACTCAAGTTTTCCGCGCCCATAGCCAATAGCCAGGGAATTGTTATGGCAGGAAGTGCAACTCCTCCCCTCACTTGTAGTAGTATGGGCCGCCGTCGGTGCATACAAACGATGGAAAATTTCGGCTTCTTCAGTGTTTTTGTTGTAACTTTCTTTATCAATCGACAAAACCATACCATTAACATAGGTACCTACTTTTCTGGTATTTGGATAAGCAGTTTCTATTCTCTCATCAACACCCAATGCCGGTGGATCGGCTAAAAATTTTCCAGTATACTCAACCCAGGTGCCCGTTTTAAAACGATTTTCCAGCAAATCATAACCCTCAGTATCTTTTTCGTAAACATTATGGCAACCAATGCACTGTGGTGCCCAGGCCGTGTGGCAGGCGTCGCAACTTAGCTCATCATGTGCATTTCCTCGGGTACAAACTGAAGCAGGTGGACGCATTGGTAAGTTTTTACCTGAATTTTTGGTGACAAGCCATGGATTACCCAAATCATCCAGAAAAGTATTTACCATTGCAATTCCGGACTTTTGTTTTTTAAGAAACTGTCGATCCTGTGGATAACCTTTCAGTTGTAAAATTTTATAGGATTCGTTGTCTAGCTGATCCACACTTAATGGATTGGCATCACCTGTAAAATGGCAATCTTCACACATAATCTTCACCTGGAATTCCTCGTGAATATGATTTTTACCATCACCCATGGTTTCGTATGAATTATGGCAGTCGATACAATCCATTCCACTTTCGTGATGCACATCTGCAGCTACAAATTCAAATACCCGCTGATCCTCCAAAAGCCGATATTTTTCCCAATCGGTCACTTCAGCTTCATCAAATTGAGTTTCGTGCCATCCTTCAAAATTGGTTGCAATCCTTCCTGACCGGCTGTGGCATCCAAAGCAATGTTCGTTGGTGATATTTAGCGACAACCCCGGATGGTGCATCAAAATGGTATCTAACACAGTTGCATCATTGGTAAAAACCAGCTCTTTTTCAGCTTCAGCAGAATAATTCAAATGGCAGGCATTACATCCTCCACCACGCGACAGTTGGTTGATTGGCCCATAAACAGTCTTTGGATTTCCCAAATGGCAATTGGCACACATATCCCGTAAATGATCATCGGCCGCTGAATGGCCAATTTCAGCAATATGAGACAAAACTCCCGGAATTTCTGCTTCGTTGAATACAAACCGGTCAACACTTACTATTCCACTTAAGGTTGTCATCAAAGTTTTATCAATGCGTTGGGTGATATCAGGATGACAATCAGAAGTACCGCAGGTTCGTGAAGCATTGCTCAAATTTCCTGGTATATTTATCATTGAACGGTGTGCTACTTTTTTATCCAGTGTAAATGGATCACCCAAATGGCAGGATGCACATCCAATAGCAGCAGGATCATGTGACGGTGAAAACCCGGCCATTTTATCATGGCATGCAAGGCAGCCTTCAAGCTTTCTTTCGGCAGATAAAAGATTTGTGAATAAACTGTCCGGGGCATTGGAAATTCCAATCGGCTTCAATTCAAAGGGCATATAAACATCTTGCATCTGCCAATCCCAACTCCAGTTTTCACCCCTGAAAAAATACGCAATTCCTGTAAGGAACAAGTAAATAAAAAACAGGTAGAGCAAAAACATCCTGGAATATTTCGCCCCATTCATTTTTAGTGCCGGCATGTAATAAATAAGGGCGAGCAGTCCTGCAATAAAAAAGAGTGTCCAAGCCGGGCGAGACAACCAATGCAGGATTTCTTGCAAACCAAGAAAATACCAGGGCCCTTTAACTACTGGATTTAGATTATCGTGCAATGGGGCCATAAAAAAGTAGCTAAGTATCGACAGTAGCAACAAAGTAAGAAAAAAGTTTTTTCCCCTGGTCCAGAATGTTTTTGCATGTTCGATGGTAATGATTACAAGGAAAATGCTTGCTGTTGCAATATGGTGAACATATAATAACTGGAAACTATCGTCGGGCCCAATCAGGCTATATGAAATCAATTCACCCACAAAAGGAATGGACGAGATGAGCGAATCGATAATCCGCCGTGCCTGCAAACTGTCGGAATCCGCTTTGAGGATAAATCCTGAAATCATTACGTAGAACACAAATAGCAGGCTCACAACCAACCGCATCCAAACACCTTTTTTCAAACGTTTTGTACGATCTTCATTCAGGTAATCCCAGGTATGAAGCAATGTAAATATTAAAAAAAACTGAGCGCTCCAATAATGAATGTTCCTGAAAAATACTCCACCCGGATTTGTAAGCAAGATCTCCTTGATCGATTCGTAGGG
>Ga0070728_10002268_pt1 | contig 24540 bp, 19 predicted proteins | sample tdDd471_FD_66723 | JGI IMG/M metagenome (GOLD analysis project Ga0070728, IMG submission 66723) | Marine sediment microbial communities from the Atlantic coast under amendment with organic carbon and nitrate - tdDd47.1 | ecosystem: Environmental > Aquatic > Marine > Coastal > Sediment | place...
TCAGATTTAGTTCCATTCCTGCTTCTGACAAATTTAACTATGGAGGGGGAATATTCTTCATAAAACAAATCAATTACCTTACTGGTATTATTTCGGATTCCTTCGATATACTCGTGATCACTTAGTCTTCTATGCTGCATGGGGCTTCTGCATTTTTTGACACAAATGTACCAATAAGTTTTCATGGACTCCATTTATAATGAGTCAATTTGATTAGAAATGCAGTATTTTCTTAACCTTTCTTAACTTTTTATACTAGTTGGTGTTTCTTTCATATAACTTGGCTCATGATAGATTATTCCTTTAAAGATGTGTTTACAGTTATTCCAAAAGAATTAATCCTCAATAGTTTATGTTTTTACTATAAATTTGAATTTGTATCAAAATATGTAATTAATTAAATAGCACTTTGATTGGGAATTGAAAGTCGCCTGAATTGACATTAACTAAATTGGTGATGTGAAATTTGACTAAAAACTACCCCCATATGAAAAATGAGGTAATCGCTGTTACCAACAATATTTACATTGGCTTTATATCGAAGTTACCAAGTCAGAAAAAAGAAACATACTCAGGAAAGGTTACTTTATGCCTTGATTCACTTCATTGAAATATCGTCCCCTAAACCGTCCCCCAATAAAAAACCCGCTGTCAATTTGTTATTAAGCAGCGGGTTATGTTTTAATTGGTAGCCCCACCAGGACTCGAACCTGGATCTAAGGTTTAGGAAACCTCCATTCTATCCCTTGAACTATGGGGCCTTTTCCAAAAGATGGAAAATTTTTGTCAACCGTGGAAATTAGTAATTTAACTATAATTGTCTAATTTCCTGCTAAAGAACTCTTTTAGCCTGCAAAAATCCTACTTTATTGCTTAATGACAAAATTTATTGTGATATTTTTATGTTACTGGCTGAATATCAAGATAAAAACAATCTATTTTAGCAGATGAAGCAGTTTTTATGCATTATTGTACTATTTTTGTGATAGTGCTCTGCTATAATACAATTTGTTCTGACTTTAATACATTATTCAATGGACCTCGAATATTCTCCCAACATATTAATTGTTGATGATAACGAAGAAAATCTATTAACCCTAAAGAGCAATCTTCGTAAGCTGAATGCCCGAATTATTATGGCTCAAAGTGGGAAAGAAGCAATCCTGCATACCAAGCAAAGGAGTTATGCCCTGATTATTTTAGATGTTCAAATGCCTGAGATGGACGGATATGAAACTGCAGAGTTTATCAGGAAAGAGAGAATGAACATGCATACCCCTATCATTTTTCTTACTGCTGTTTACTTTGACCAAAGCAATATTATTAAAGGATATCAAAGCGGATCGGTAGATTATATTACAAAACCCTTCAATCGTGAGATATTATTGAGTAAAGTAAAAATATTCCTTGATTTGGATAAAGCAAAGAGCGAACTTATCCGTGCAAAAATTAATTATGAAAACGTTGTCCAGGACCAAACCGACTTAATTTGCCGAACCGATAACAACTTTACTGTAAAGTTTGCGAACCAGACTTTTCTGCATGCCTTTTCAACATCCATCGAACTTATTAAATCAAAGTCGGTAATGGATAACATTCCCGAATTTGACCGGGAAAAAATTAGTCGCGCCCTTTTGCTCTTAACTCCAAATAATCCTATTATAAAGCTTAATCATTCATTGAATGTTGCCGGGGGGCGTCGTCTTTCAGTTTCAACAGTTTTCAGGACGCTTTATGATGAGAATTATAAACATGTGGGTTATCAACTGGTAATTCGGGATTATACACGTGAGTTGCAAATAAGGGAAGAAGTGTTAAATGCGAAAAACAAGGCAGAAGAAGCAGCAAAATCAACATCTTTATTGTTGGCTAATCTGGGCCATGATCTGAAAACGCCCCTGAATTCAATCATTGGAATGATCCAGGTTTTAATGGAAAGCCACTTGGACCAGGACCAGCATGAAGATATGCAGGTGATTCAAAATTCAGGAAATAAATTATTTACCTTACTTAATTCCTTAAACGAATATACCTCAATCGGCGCAGAGAAAATTATACTCGAGAGCACCTGGGCGGAGCCTAAATCAGAACTATCCAATCTGATAGGTTTACTGGAAGATAAGATTAAAGCTAAAGGAAATAAGATTACTTTTAAAACTGGAAAAGATATTCCAACTAAAATAAAGAGTGACCCTAAACGCATCAATCAAATATTAACACATCTGATTTTATGTGCCAACACATTTCTTGAAAATGGAACTATAAGCTTCTCCCTGGAAAAGGAGAATGATGATGTAAATCATTCAAATTTCAACTACACTATTATCATTCCTGAGACTGGCTTATTGAATGGAGTCTCTAAAATGATCCTTGGTTTTCTTGATTGGGGCGATCCATCAATTTCACAAGAATATGGGGAATTTGCACTTGGGTTGGCTGTATCCAAAGGCCTTGCTGAATTGATGGGCGGATCAGTTAATTTTGAAAACACAACAAAAAATGGGGCTGCCTTTACATTCAAAATCAATTTGGAAACCGAAAAGTCAAAATCCTCCAACGCATTCTCAGTACTTGTTGTAGATGATAATATTTTAAATCAGAAAGTGGTTGGTACCAGCCTGAAAAAAAGGGGTTTTGTTTATGATCTGGCCAGCGACGGGCAAACGGCCCTTAATAAATTCAAACAAAACCGATTTGATTTCATACTCATGGATATCCAAATGCCCTTGATGGATGGGTATGAAACCACCAGGCTTATCCGCGATTTTGAAAAGGAAACCAAAACCTTGAAACCTGCAAGAATATATGCTTTAACTGCTAATGCTACCGATGAAGATCGTAAAAATGGTCTCAATGCCGGAATGGATGGCTTTATAACCAAGCCATTTAAATTTCCGGAATTGGAAAGTATAATCAGTAAAATAGCCCAGCAAAAGTAAACCTTTTATGCCCTGACACTAATTCAACGCTCAGGGATTGGAATCACATAAGACAATTTTTTCCTTAAGAAAAAGGATTTTACTAACACCATAGATCACAAACTGCAAGAATTTCTACTTTTGCCAATATCTGATGATTGGGAAAGATACCATACAGGAAATTTTTGAATCGGCTCAAATTGATGAGGTGGTTGGTGAATTTGTTAGCCTGAAAAAGCGTGGTGTGAACATGCTTGGGCTTTGCCCGTTTCACAACGAGAAAACCCCTTCATTTACCGTGTCGCCAAAAAAGGGCATTTATAAATGTTTTGGATGCGGTAAAGGAGGTAATTCAGTGCAGTTCCTGATGGAACACGAGCAGTTCAATTACCCCGAAGCATTGAAATATCTCGCTAAAAAATACAATATCGAAATTGAGGAGGAAGAACAGACTCCTGAACAAATCAAGCAACTCAACGAAAAAGAGAGCTTATATCATGTTACAGACTTTGCAGCAAAATATTTTGCATCCAATATTTTTGAGTCGGAGCAGGGAAAAGCTGTTGGCCTGAGTTATTTTAAAGAAAGGGGTTTCAGAGAAGATATCATCAAAAAATTCCAGCTGGGTTATTCAATTGATGAATGGGACAATTTTACATCCCATGCCATTAAATTGGGATACAATATTGATTACCTCGAAAAAACCGGCCTTACCATAGTAAAGGAAAAAAAGACCTACGACCGCTTTCGGGGCAGGGTGATGTTTCCTATACAAAATCTTTCGGGCAGGGTGCTGGGTTTTGGTGGCAGAACTTTGTCCAGTGATCCAAAATCACCTAAATATGTAAACTCCCCCGAATCGGACATTTACCACAAGAGCAAGGTACTTTACGGCATCAACCTGGCAAAAAACAGCATCATTACCAACGATAGCTGTTTTCTTGTTGAGGGCTATACCGACGTTATCTCGCTGCACATGGCCGGCATTGAAAATGTTGTGTCATCTTCGGGCACATCATTAACTACGGATCAAATCAGGCTGATTAGCAGGTACACAAAAAACATTAGTATTCTGTATGATGGTGATGCTGCCGGGATAAAGGCTTCTTTTCGTGGGATTGATATGATATTGGAACAGGGAATGGATGTGAAGATCGTTTTATTTCCCGAAGGTGAAGATCCTGATTCGTTTGCCCGAAGTCACCCTTCTTCGGAAGTAAAGGAATTTATAACCGATAAGGCCCACAACTTCGTCTTTTTTAAAACAAACCTGCTTATAAAGGATGCGGAAAATGACCCGGTGAAAAAAGCAGGGCTCATCAAAGAAATTGTTGGTACAATTGCTCTGATCCCCGATCAGATTATTCGTTCGGTATATGTGAAGGAATGCTCTGCAATATTGGATATTACCGAGCAAACCCTGCTCAATGAACTGAACAGGATACGACGCAAGAATTTCGATAAGAAACTTAAAGAAAAATCCAGAAAAGAAGAGGCTTCACAGGTTATTGACCCCCATATTTTTCAGCCCGAAAGGCAGGCCGATGTTGATTATCTTTCTTCCGAGTACCAGGAAAGAAAGGTAATCGAATTGCTGATGAGTTTTGGAAATCATGAAATTATCCTTGAATATGAAGATGAGGAAGGGAACAGTAAGCAAGATGAGGTGGATGTTGCATCTTTTATTGTTTCCGATTTGCTGAATGATGAAATACCCTTCAGGAATAAATTGTACCAGCGAATATTTGAAGAAGTGACCAATGAAATCGACAATGGAAACCTTTTGGATGAAAAGTTTTATCTGAACCATAAAGATCACGAAATTTCTGCTCTTGCCTCAACCCTGCTGATTCCAAAATATGAACTGAGCGACTGGGCACGGGTAAAAATAACCGTTAACGGTGAGGAGAAAAAACTAAAACTGTCAGTGGAACATGCTGTACTATCAATGAAACTGCGTTGGCTCGAGGGGAAGTTTGATGAGACAATCAAGGCATTACAAAATGCAAATGATGATAGTGACGCTGAATTATTACTCAACAGTCAGAAGAAGCTACTTGTTAAAAAAATGGCCATTTCCGCTAAACTTGGACGGATTGTTCTCAGGTAAAGAAACTACCCTTTTGCCTGGAGTGCGAGCATTCCCTATTCCAAACCTCCATCTAAATTATTCATACTTTTGCAGTTGGTTTGCAAATAATAACAAAATACATTCCTGGATATGAGGTTTTCAAATGGACTTTTATTCACATCGGTTTTATCATTGATCATGTTAATATCCTGTACAGAAAATATGCCTGACAAAAACGACTACAATAGCTATCCTGTATATTCAGGGGATGACCTGGAGGTAAGCTATTCACCCGAAAAAACAGGCTTCAGGATTTGGGCCCCAACAGCTGATGTGGCTAAAGTGTTAATTTATTCTGAGGGAATTGGAGGATCTCCCCTCGCCGAAAAGAAAATGACTAAAAATATAGATGGTACATGGACGGTTGCTTTCGATAAGGATTTAAAAGGCCGTTTCTACACTTTCAGGATTAAATTTGAAGGCGACTGGTTAAACGAAACACCCGGAATTTATGCAAGCGCAGTTGGCGTAAATGGAAAAAGGGGAGCCATAGTAGATATGGAAGAAACTGATCCCACCGGCTGGGAAAATGATAAAAAACCGCCGCTCAGAAACTTCAATGATATCATCATTTATGAACTTCAGGTACGCGATCTGACCATTCACCCGAATTCAGGCATCAAAAATAAAGGTAAATTCCTGGGGCTGGCAGAGGAAGGTACCCGGAGTCCTGAAGGAGAAAAAACAGGGATCGATCATATTGAAGAAGTAGGCGTTACGCACGTTCACCTGCTTCCATCATTTGATTTTCGCTCGATTGATGAAACGAGGCTGGATGAGAATCAATACAACTGGGGTTACGATCCGGAAAATTACAACGTCCCAGAAGGTTCTTTTTCTACAGATCCCTATGATCCAGAAGCCAGGATTCGTGAGTTTAAGGAGATGGTACTTGCTTTCCACAAAAAGGGAATCAGGGTGGTGCTTGATGTGGTGTATAACCATACCGGCAAAACCGATGATTCGAATTTCAACCTTTTGGTACCGGGATATTATTACCGGCATAATGATGATGGCACTTTTTCGAATGCTTCGGCTTGTGGCAACGAAACTGCTTCCGAAAGGCCAATGATGAGGAAATATATGATCGAATCGCTCAAGCACTGGATGGAAGAGTATCATCTTGACGGTTTCCGCTTCGACCTGATGGGCATCCACGATATTGAAACCATGAACGAGATCAGCCGTGAAATTCACCGGATCGATCCAACTATTTTTATTTATGGAGAAGGCTGGACAGCAGGTGACAGCCCTCTGCCAACAGAACAGCAAGCGCTTAAAAAATTCACTTACCAACTTAATAGCATTGCAGCCTTTAGTGATGATATTCGCGATGGAATAAAAGGATCGTGGAACAATCATGAATCCAAAGGATTTGTAAGTGGTGCGCCCGACCTTGAAGAAAGTGTGAAGTTTGGTGTTGTGGCTTCTACGAAACATCTGCAGCTTGATTATTCAAAAGTGAATTATTCCCCGGCACCCTGGGCAGCAGAGCCTTTCCAGACCATAAACTATGTTTCGTGCCACGACAATCATACCTTGTGGGATAAATTGGTGATTTCAAACCACGGGGCTTCAGCAAATGAATTAACCAAAATGCATAAACTGGCCAATACCATTGTTATGACATCGCAGGGTGTACCCTTTCTGAATGCCGGAGTTGATTTCCTCAGGACTAAACAAGGAGTTGAAAACTCTTATAATTCCCCTGATTCAATCAATCAAATTGATTGGTCGATGAAACATAAAAACCGGGAGGTGTTCGATTACTACCGTGGCCTGATCAAACTCAGGAAAGACCATCCTGCTTTCAGAATGACCAGCACAGAAGATATCCGGAAAAATCTTGAATTTATAAATGCCGAAAGCCCCAATGTCGTCGCCTTTAAATTGAAAAACCATGCCAATGGCGATGCCTGGAAGAATATCGTTGTTATTTACAATGCAAGCAAACAGAATCAGATTGTTGATATCCCATTTGGAAAATGGACCATTGTATTGAACAAAAAGGGTTTTAAGAAAAACGGTTACAGGATTTTGAAACATGATAGAATTTCAGTGCCTGCTGTTTCGGCAATGGTACTGGCTGAGATCGTTGCCGGACAGAATTAGAGAAAATTGGAGTGGTGGATTATTGGAGTGATGGGAGGGACCTGGTACTTATTCATTGAAAAGAAATCCTGCCAGTTTCAAAAGATTTTCAAACTTCAAACAAGTTTTTATCTTTTGATAATTTTCTCGCAGTGTTTTCTGTTACCTATTGAAGCTTCAATGATATAAATCCCCGGAGAAAAGTTATGCATTTCAATTTGTGACTCAATGGATTTTATTTCTTCACTAGAAACAAGCTTACCGGATTCATTATATATTTTCAACCTGCATTCATTTGTGTATGTTTCGGGTATGGAAATTAACAGGGTATTTGTTACCGGATTAGGTGAAAAAGAAAACAAGTTCTGTTTATGGTCCTCAACTGAGCTGGCATGGCCATCGAAATAAAACAATGCCAAATCTTCTTCAACATGTACCCTGCCCGAAACAATAATATTGTAAGCACTCAATGAACAGCGACTACGGAATTGTAAACCTTCAATACCAGGTGGATAAATCACTTGTGACAAGCCCCAGTTACCTGCGCTACGGAAAAAAAGATGTAATTCGTTTGTGCCATAAATGTTGATCAGTAATTTATCTTTGTGTAGCGATACCAAACTTGATCCCCAACCGATTGAAGGAGCATCTGGCACAATAAGTTGGGTTTCTGTCCATGAGTCATCAAAGTAATCAAACACATAGCTTTGGTAGTTTTTTCCTGAACCTATAACAACTGTACTACCATAAAGTGTTACGTTATTTCCAAAATTAGCATTACTGCTTCTGTCGGAAGCTACAATTTTTTGCACCTGCGACCAATCGCCATTTGTATTTGTGTACAAGTAAGCTGCACCGGCATGGTTGAGCAAATTGGCACCATTCTCATCCCGACTTTCGTATATGGTACCCACTACGGCATACTGGTCAGTAATATCCACTGCACTTCCATAAAACTGGCCTCCAATCCTGTCGGAGGCACATATTTTTTGTGCAAATTCCCAAACACCGTTATTGATTTTAAAAATATATGCTGACCCTGCCCAATGTATATCATTTTGGCCATTTTCATCCAGGTCATCGTAATGTGATCCAATGAGTAGATAGTTTTCCGAAATAGCTATGGCCGGCAAGAACCATGGGGATTCTTCCTGGTCGGGGGCATTAAGTACCTGGCTTAGGATCCATTCGTTTCCAGTGTTTTTATATACATAAACATCTCTTCCTACCCGGCCAACAACAGCAAAATCGTCCTTAATTTTTACCACCCTTCCGAAATGGAGATCTGAAGTTTGTACCAACGGAGCGAGCCTTTGTTGCAACTGCCATACTTCCCCAATCCTTTTGTAAATATAGGCTGCTCCAACTTTATGTACCGGAGTACTATCGCCCGGTTCCTCTCTTGCACCCACAATTGCATAATTATCCGATATATCAACGTCACTCGCAAATAAGGATTCTTCAAGACCAAGTGGATATTCAGCAGTAAAAACATGGTGCCACTCCTGGGTCACGCTTTGAAGGGATAACACAATCAGGAGCACAAGGCTCGAAAATAAACACTTAATTTGCATAAAATTTCATTTTTTGTCAGGCAAAAGTATTCAATAAATTGCAGTATTAAAGAAATGAAATGTACTTTTATACAAAGTTTTAAGTATGATGAAGAAAAATCAAGATTCAAAAAATATAAAGTCAAATCAGCGACTGGCACTGGTTGAAAACGACCCCTGGCTGGAACCAGTGGAGCAGGAAATTGAAAATCGCCTTCAGCGATACAAAGATCGCCTCGAACAGATTGAAGCCGATTATGGAAGCTTGTCGAATTTTGCTGACGGCTATAAATATTTCGGTATTCATTACGACAAAAATGCTGGTGGCTGGTACTACCGCGAATGGGCCCCTGCTGCATTTGAATTGTTTCTGTTCGGCGATTTTAACGACTGGAACAGAGCTTCTCATCCGCTTACAAAAAACGATCATGGTATCTGGGAAATCTTCCTGGATGAAAAAACCTATAAAGATAAGTTCGTCCACAACAGCAGACTGAAAGTTTTGGTTCACGCTGCCAATGGATGGAAAGAACGCCTCCCGGTATGGATCACCAGGGTGGTACAGGATGACAATACCAAAGATTTTACTGCTCAGCTATGGATGCCCAAAAAACCCTTCTCATGGAAAGGCGATACATTTAATCCGGGCAAACTTGATGAATTGATCATTTATGAATGCCATATCGGTATGGCGCAGGAAAAATACGGGGTTGGAACTTATCTTGAGTTTGCCGAATACACTTTACCACACATTAAAAAAGCCGGTTACAATGCCATCCAGGTGATGGCCATTGCAGAGCATCCATACTACGGTTCGTTTGGTTATCATGTTGCAAATTTCTTTGCACCTTCCAGCAGGTTTGGCACACCAGAAGAGTTAAAGCAATTGATAAAACAAGCACACAGTATGGGTATTGCAGTGATTATGGACATTGTGCATTCTCATACCGTGAAAAACCTGCATGAAGGCCTGAATGAATTCGACGGTACCGACCATCAGTACACGCATCCTGGCGATCGGGGAAACCATTCGGCTTGGGATTCAAAATTGTTTGATTACGGCAAAACAGAAGTTCTTCAGTTTTTACTTTCGAATTTAAAATACTGGCTTGAGGAGTTTCATTTCGATGGATTTCGTTTTGATGGGGTTACCTCGATGATGTATATGCATCACGGCTTTACCGCTTTTGACAGCCGCGAGAAATTCTTTACCGATGGTGTGGAATGGGATGCGTTAACTTATCTTCAACTGGCAAATAACCTGATTCATGATGTAAAGAAGGATGCTATTTCGATTGCTGAAGATGTGAGTGGAATGCCCGGTTTGTGTCGTCCGATTGATGAAGGTGGTTTTGGTTTTGATTACCGCCTGGCTATGGGCCTTCCGGATTTCTGGATAAAACTTCTGAAGGAAAGAAAAGATGAAGACTGGAATATGGATGAGATCTGGTATACCCTTACAGATCGACGGCCTGATGTTGGAACTATTGCATATGCCGAATCGCATGACCAGGCCCTGGTAGGTGACAAAACGCTTGCCTTCTGGCTGATGGATAAAGAAATGTATTTCCACATGCACAAGGACGATCCGGATATGGTGATCGACCGGGGTATGGCTTTGCACAAAATGATCAGGCTGATAACAATGGCATTGGGAGGCCAGGCTTACCTCAACTTTATTGGCAACGAATTTGGTCACCCCGAGTGGATCGACTTCCCACGCGAAGGCAATGGATGGAGTTACCATCATGCCCGCCGCCAGTGGTCGCTACGCGATAATCCCGATCTAAAATATCAATACCTGGCCGAATGGGATAAAGCCATGGTTGAACTGGTGAGAAAATACAAAGTGATGGATGCCGTTTATGGGGACCTCATCATTTCAGACGACTGGAACAAAACCCTGGTTTTTGAAAAAACAGGTCTGTTGTTTGTATTTAACTTCCATATTAATCAATCGCTGCCCGACTATGAATTCTTCGTTCCCGAATCCGGAAAATATAAGGTCATCTTAAATTCAGATGCTTCAAATTTTGGTGGCCATCAACGTGTGGATGATTCAATTGAATATTCCACTCAATTTAATGAACAGGAAGGAAGGCATTATTTGAAAGTTTACGTACCTAACCGCACGGCAATGGTGTTTGAGAAGGTGAGTTAAGTGTTTTGGGATCAAAGTTCGGAGTTCGAAGTTTTGAGTTCAAAGTTCAGTGTTGGTGACAGGTTTGAAAATCCTGAAAAATGTGAAGTAGTTTATTGAATAATTATTTTCTTCGATCCAACATTATCATCAATCACATACCTGCAAAAATAAACCCCGGGATTTACCCTGGTGCCGGTTTGAGTTTTTAAATCCCAGGTTAATTTGTGCTGGTCAGCCGATAAAATTCCGTTATAGATTTTGTTAATCAATCTGCCATTCAAATCGAAAATCGAAATGCTGCAATCTGATTTGTTTTCAACAGATGTTTCGATTGTAATTTGTTGTGATGCAGGGTTGGGATAGATTTTTATTGTTTCCGGTAAACCAGTTTCCAATTCGTCCACGCCAATAAATTCGAGGTAAACTTCCCTGTTTTGGTTTACTCCAACAGGACCTTCAACATATTTCAGGTCATAATCCCAAAGTACCACCAATGAATCAACAATTGCGGCATCTCCTAACCCAAAAAACTGAATTATTTCATTTTGTCCACCCTGGCCTCCTCCTGTCTGGGTGGACAATTCGCGCATTTGTGTCACCTGTTGTCCATAAATAGTTGCGTAAACATATATCCGGCTACCTATCAGATACTCAAACCAGGCAAGACTCCCTCTTATCAGTTTTATTTTAAGCCAGTTATTGTTGTTTCCCTCATTAATAAAAAGGGAGTTGTTCCCGCCAAAATAATTATTCTTTGCTGTAAAAATATCCAGGTCACCGTCGTCATCATAATCTGCCCAGGCAAGGCCTTCGGTGTAGCTCCCATCATTTACAAATTCATTGTCTTCCACTTTTTCAAAATTGCCTGATCCGTCGTTATTAAACAGGAGATTATTTCCATCGTAGCCACCAACAGCCAGGTCCAGATCGCCGTCTTTATCGTAATCACCCCAGGCACTTCCCGATGTCCAGTTGGCTTCGTTTACTAATGGACTATCGGTTATTCTTGTGAAACTCCCATCACCATTATTGAGATAAAACCAGTTTTCATACATGCCCAACTGACCTGTAGAAACAAATAAATCCAGGTCACCATCATTATCGGCATCACCCCAACTTGCGCCAGAGCAGCTTGAAATATCTGATGTAAATGGTTCTTCTTCAACTTTAGTAAAAGTTCCATTCTGGTTGTTGTGATATAAACAGCTGGCTGATCCAGAATTGGCAACATATAAATCAGGATACTTGTCATTATCGTAGTCAGCCCATGCACATCCACTTGAATTGGCTATATCGTTTGCAATTTCTCCTGAAGTAATTTTTTCAAAATATTCCTGTCCGAACCCTTTGTAAAGGAAGTTTTTCTGATCTCTGTTCACGACATACAAATCCAGCAAACCATCACGATCATAATCAGCAAATGAACAACCCACGGATTTCCCACCATCAGTAACTACCACTCCCTCGGTAATTTTTTCAAACGTTCCTTCTTCGTTACACAGGTACAAAAAGTTGTTTTCGTTATGGTTTGCCACAAAAAGATACTTCTGTCGGGAATAACCAAACTCTGCTACCGTTGCAGCATAAGAGCTTCCACCGTCATTCACAACCAGCCCTTCGGTAACCTTTTCAAATGTTCCGTCTCCATTGTTCATGTACAGGAAGTTATTTTTTCCAGTATTTGAGTCATTGTTCGTTGTAAAAAGGTCAGGAAAATTATCATTGTTAAAATCGGCCCACACCATGCCATAGTTCCATCCACCATCATTAACGACCGGTCCTTCGGTAACTTTTGAGAAAGAAGGCTCAGATATGATCCCGGGTGAAGCCTGGGTTGAAGTAAATTTTATTTTTTGACCATCAATCAAGGTTTGAGAAAATAAATTTGATATGGTCAGAAAAGTAACTGCACTTAAAGTAAGAATGTGCGAGCGGGTGATTCTGAGAAAATGTGTAAAGCTTTTCATGTTTTTGGTTTTGATATTGAATTTGTAAATATATGAATTTTCTTGCTAAACTGTCAGACAACTATTGATTACATAAAACAATTTACTCTGCTGGCCAGACGTCCACGTCCGTGAGTAATATTGGTCAGATATTTTGTAGCAAAGATTGCAAATCCGCTCTTAGAGTATCTATCATTAAAAAATGATCAAACAAAAATTAATAGTAATTTTGAATTGAGTTTTTACCGATGGATAAATAGCTTATGAAGCAAGAGATAAAAGCAGTCAGGGGAAAGGTTTTCGATTTTGGGCTGGATGCCAATAGCATGAATTTAAAAGATCATTTTCGTTTTTTTGAGGATGGTTTGCTTGTGTTTAAGGCAGGGAAAGTTTTAGCCGTTGGAGATTACAGTACACTTAAAATTCAGTTTCCTGAACTGTCTAAGATAGATGATCACAGTGGTTGTTACATCTTTCCCGGATTTATCGATGCCCATGTTCATTCGGTGCAAACTAAAGCAATCGCGTCCTATGGAAGCCAGTTGCTTGAATGGCTTGAGAAGAATATTTTCCCTAATGAAAAACTGTTCGAGGATCCTGAATTTGCATACCAGCACACCGAATTTTTCATTTCACAACTGCTGAAAAACGGAACCACAACTGCTGCAGTCTTTCCATCCATCCATCCATCATCTGCTGAAGCGGTATTTGAAATATCCAGGCAAAATAATATGCGGATGATTTGTGGGAACACATGGATGGACAGGAATGCACCAGAATATCTTCGCCGAGGTGTGCAGCAGGCTTATAATGATTCGAAGGAACTTATTGAGAAATGGCACCAGAAGGATCGTTTGCATTTTGCAATTACACCACGATTCGCATTAACATCTTCACCCGAGGCGCTTGAAGCTGCACAAATGTTACTAGGTGAGTATCCGGGCTTGTATTTGCAAACCCACATTGCCGAAAACAAACAGGAGATTGAGCTGGTGAGCAATATTCATACGGCCAATCACAATTATTTGAACGTGTACGATAGCTACGGTTTGTTGAATGAGCGCACGCTGCTGGGCCACGGCATTTTTTTGTCGGATGCGGAATTTAAGAGAGTTACCGAAACAGGGTCTTCCATTGTTCATTGTCCATCTTCCAATCTTTTCCTGGGAAGTGGCCTGCTCAACTATAAAAACATTTTAAAACAGAACATTGGATTGGCAATAGGCAGTGACATTGGTGCCGGAACCAGTTTTTCGATGCTCCAAAACCTGCACGATGCCTATAAGATTTCATCTTTATCAGGAATCCCAATGGATCCATTGCAAGCCTTTTATTTGATTACACTTGGCGGGGCGAGGGCACTGAAATTGGATGATAAAATCGGGAATTTTGATGTGGGCAAGGAAGTTGATTTTGTAGTGGTCGATCCTTCCAAAAATGATTTATTGGCCTACCGATTGGCTGAAACTGATAGAATTGAAGACATCCTGTTTTCGATGATCATTCTGGGTGATGACCGGATAATTGAGGAGGTTTATTTGATGGGAGAGAGAAAGATCTGAAGGGAACCAAAGAAAATTTTCAAATTAATTTTACGTTTTAACGCCTAACTGTATATCTTTGCAATATACATGAATGAAGTAATTCGACAATGTAAAGGTTTTAATTGGGATGATGGGAATTCAGAAAAAAATTGGATCCTTCACCGTGTAAGCCGAAGCGAAAGTGAACAGGTTTTTTTTAACGAACCTTTTTTTGTGATGGATGATACTAAGCACTCACAAATTGAAAAACGATGGTTCTTATTAGGGCAAAGTGATTTTCGTAGGTTATTATTTATTGTATTTACGATACGTGGAGACTTAATCAGGGTCATTTCAGCACGGGATATGCATAAAAAAGAAAGGGAAATTTACAATGGGATATAAAAAAAAATTACCGGTATTTAAAAATGAAGATGAAGAACGGGATTTTTGGGCTAGCGAAGATTCCACCGATTACGTTGATTGGTCGAAAGGTGAAAGAATAACTTTGCCAAATTTAAAACCTTCAACAAAAACAATTTCACTTCGTCTTCCTGAATTCATCATTGATGAACTGAAACTTTTAGCCCATAAAAGGGATGTGCCTTATCAATCCCTAATAAAAATGTTTTTAAAAGATAGAATAGACAAGGAATTAGGGCAAACAGTATAATTTATTTCTCAATTAAAAATAAATTTGTAAGTATCCAAGAAACCGAAATTCTCATGGAAAATAATATCCAACTCTACAATACACTTTCACGCCGGAAAGAACATTTCGAACCCATGAATCCACCCCACGTGGGATTGTATGTATGTGGGCCAACAGTTTATGGCGATGCTCACCTTGGACATGCCCGCCCTGCAATTACCTTCGACCTTGTTTTTCGCTATCTGAAACATATGGGTTTCAAGGTACGGTATGTGCGCAACATTACAGATGTTGGCCACCTGGAAAATGATGCTGATGTTGGGGAAGACAAAGTTGCAAAAAAGGCCCGGTTGGAGCAACTGGAGCCTATGGAGATAGTGCAGTATTATACAAACCGCTACCACAAAAATATGGACCAACTCAATGTATTGCCCCCAAGTATTGAGCCCAATGCTTCTGGCCATATCATCGATCAGATTGCTGCCATTGAAAAAATTCTCGAAGCAGGATTTGCTTATGAGGTTAATGGATCGGTTTACTTTGATGTGGTTAAATACAACGAAAAACATAATTATGGCAAACTTTCGGGACGGTCGATAGAAGAGACTTTAGAAAACACCCGCATGTTGGCCGGGCAGGAAGAAAAAAAGAACCTGGTGGACTTTGCCCTGTGGAAAAAAGCAGCCCCCGAACACATCATGCGCTGGCCTTCACCATGGAGCGACGGCTTCCCGGGCTGGCACCTTGAGTGCTCGGTGATGGGATGCAAATACCTTGGCGAAACTTTTGATATTCATGGTGGTGGAATGGACCTGGTTTTTCCTCACCACGAATCTGAAATTGCACAGGCTGTGGCAACCAACGGTGTTGATCACGTCCATTACTGGATGCACAATAACATGATTACCATCGATGGGCAAAAGATGGGCAAGTCACTTAATAATTTTATTACTCTCGACCAATTTTTTAGCGGCGACCATCCGGCACTTGAACAGGCTTACAGCCCGATTACTATTCGATTCTTTATTCTTCAGGCACACTACCGGAGTACAGTTGATTTTTCGAATGAAGCACTCAAGGCAGCCGAAAAAGGTTTACAGCGGATGCTAACTGCTATGGAAACACTTACCAGCTTAAAACCATCCGAAAAATCAACAATAGATGTGGCCGGATTAAAGCAGAAATGCTACAATGCCATGAATGATGATTTCAATAGTCCCATCGTTATTGCCAACCTTTTTGACGGGGTAAAGATGATCAACTCGATAAATGATGGTAAAGAAGCTGTTTCGGAGGATGACCTTGTATTACTAAAGAATCTATTCGATGATTTTGTGCTGGAAATACTTGGTTTTAAAAATGAAGATCAGGCTACTGATGATGATGAACTGGTGGACGGGCTCATGGAAACTATTCTTGACCTGAGGAAAAATGCCAAAATGAATAAAGACTGGCCAACAGCCGATAAGATCAGGGATGGACTTGGTAAACTGAATATCGAGGTGAAAGATACCAAAGAAGGGGCTGTGTGGAGTAAGAAAGTGTGAATGATTTATTGAAAATTGTGACGCATATTGGTTTTTAATTTTTCACCGATTTTTTTGCCACGAGCAAAATTTCTCAGATTTTTACTGATAATCATTGAATGCAAAAAGCTAAAACCGGTCAATAATCCGTTGTACCGAGCCCAAATACCCGCCACCAAATAGATTAACATGAACCATTAATGGATACAGGTTGTATATATCCAGGCGGTTTTCCCATCCATTTTCAAGCGGGTTGTGCTGGTTATATGAATTGTAAAACTTGCTATCGAAACCACCAAACAATGTTGTCATGGCAATATCTATTTCGGGATGGCCGTAATAAACTGCCGGATCAATCAGGCTGGCGTGGCCTTTGTTGTTGATCATATAATTTCCACTCCACAAATCGCCATGGAGCAACGAAGGCCTGGTCTCCGGGAAAATTTCATCAAGCCGTCTATATAACCTTTCAAATCCTGTAACATCACCTCTGCTGATGGCCCCATTTTCTCGTGCAAGCTTTACCTGGCGTTCCAAACGTTCCTCGATGAAAAATGCTGTCCAAACATCATGAACATTGTTGTACTGGTAAAGTGAGCCCATGTAATTGTCATGGTCAAGCCCGAAGTTGTCCGAATGGTGATTGTGCAATTTTGCCAGACTATCACCAAAATCTTCCCAAAAATCTGGTGCCTGATCTGCAGAATCCAGGTATTCCAAAAGAAGAAAATCATCCGGTCCGGCCTTAGCAAAACTGAGAACTTCAGGAACATCGATTTCATACGCCGACCGGAGCAGAGATAATCCCCTTGCTTCTTTCTCAAACATTTCGGGGTACTTTGAAGAATCGTTATATTTCAGAAAGTAGTCTCCATAACTTGTCTTCAATTGATAAGCTTCGTTGATCGATCCCCCGGACAGTGGCCTCAACGAGAGAATTTCAACAGGCTTCGCCCCTTTTTTCGTTAAAAATTCAATGATTGATTGTTGAATAGCTTTGGGTAACATAATTTATTTCTTTACAATTTACTTCTCTTTTGCTAAAGTAAAGGTTTCCAAATTTCGACAATTATACTTTTACAATTTTTATAATTATAAAACCTGGTAAAGCTGATAACCTGCTGATTCTATGGTTGTGAGATGCGATGTGAAAACGGAATTAGTGCACCATAAAAATATGATTGAGTTGATTTTTGAACTGCGGAAATTCAGAAATATGGTAACAGAAATATATTTTTTTTGTCAGATTTAGCACTTTGTAATTTTATATTACCTTTGCGGTCCATTTATAATTTATAATTTATTATTATCATGAGTAACGGAACAGTAAAATTTTTCAACAATTCTAAAGGATTTGGATTCATCACACCTGATGATGGAGGCAAAGATGTATTTGTCCATGCAAATGGATTAGTAGACGAAATAGCAGAAGGCGACAAAGTAAGCTATGATGTAGAAGAAGGAAGAAAAGGATTGAACGCAGTAAATGTTAAAGTAGTTTAATCGATACTTTATATTATTTACACCAAAAAGGCCTATCAAAATGATAGGCTTTTTTTTTGTTTTAAATCTCCTCTTTTAAGAGAAAAAAGTATCGCAAGCAAGGTATATTATACTAGCTCATTTTACAATTTACCCTTAATTCATTAAAACCATTTTTCGTGTAATCTGGCGGGATTTCGTGCTAAGCATTAAATAATACACACCTCCAGGGAGATTTTGGGGAGCCCAGTTAATATTGTGAGTTCCACTTTCAAACTGTGCGTCAATAAGGGTAACAACTATTTCACCTGAAAGGTTGGTTACCTGCAAGCAGGTTTCTGTTTTTTCAGTCAGTGTAAAGCGGATACTTGTGGAATTGTAAAAAGGATTGGGCATATTTTGATCCAACTGTACTTTCGAAGAAGAGACAACATCAAAAACACCTGCTGATGAAATTAACGGGCTTCCGGCTATTATCCATGCTGTGTACATTAATTCGGCCAGTGAATGTGAGGCATCCTTAAAAAGCATGGTGGTAAAATCCTTTGTTTTATCCCACAGGGCTTGTTTATAGGCTGAAGAAGATGTACTGCCCCCCGAAATACTTTTAGCATGGTCATCAGCATTCAATACCGAATCTACATAGGTGTAATTGGAGTATAAATAGTCAAAAATGTATTGCCTGACGTCCTGGATTTCCTCAATAGGATAGCCATTATAATTTATTTGAGATGCATAGCTATTGATCATTGTTGATTCATATCGGGAATGAATACCATTATTCCCCGAATACTGACCGTTGTAATTGTAAGTGATATGCAATGGCATATGGCCATCGGCAACATAATGACCCAGGTCGGCAGCAAACAATACCGCTTTATCCCAATCCATTCTTTGGAAACAGGCAGTCAACGAGTCGAAAGTAGTAAGCGTCGCCCACGGCAAAATACCCTGGTCGTAAACAAAATTCACCCCATGAATCATGATCACCGAATCCAGGGTTTGCGGAATCCGTCCGGTATTATTGAATTCAAAATAATTATCGATGTCGAGGTAGTGCTTGGGTCCTTCGCTGGGATCGGAATATTTGCGGTAATCGGCCTCAGAGGCATTATTTGCAAGCAAGATTGCCCAGTCCTGAAATTGATTCATTTCCTGGTTAAATGATAACGATGCCTTATTGTTTATGCGGTAATGCCCGGCATTTCCCCAACCCAGGCCTATGGCCGAAACAGCAGTAATAATGAATAGTGTTAACAAACGATTTTTCAGTGACATGTTGTTCTAAATTAATGACCGGCAAATATAAGCATATATTGGTTAGTCGGGAATTTCCCAAAGTCGCCAACACCAAGAATGCAGAAGCCATAGGAGGATGTTATTTAAAGCCATTACATTTTTCCTTTTGAAGGATTTTCTTACTTTTGCCCTTCTAAAATTTACACGGGATGTAGAAATACGGAATACTCACAGTTAAAAAGGGGGGACCTATGATTGAAACAGTAAAAATCGGGACCATTAAATGGCATCATATTTTAGACCCGAAGGAGGATGATCTTCAGTATTTGAAAGACAATTTTTACTTCCACCCCCTGGATATTGAGGACTGCCGGAGTAAACTGAACCAACGCCCAAAAATCGACATATATGATGATTATTATTTCATCATCCTGCACTTTCCCAGATTCGACCGCATCAACCGTTTCCTGAAAACCAAAGAAGTAAAAATTTTCTGGGGAGAGGACTATATAATCACCATCGAGAATACCCATTGGGTAGTAAAGGATCTTTTTGATGGCGCCATGGACCAGGCAGAGCGAAAGGAAGAGTTTGAGATTGGAACTTCAGACGCCCTGCTTTATAAAATATTCGAACGGCTGATGACTGAGACCTTTTCGTTGATCCGTCAGATTGGAACTGAGGTAGAATTCCTGAACAGGGATTTATTTAATAAAAATGCCGAGAAAACTATTGAAAGGATTTCTGTTACCAGGAAAAATATCATCCTTTTAAATACGATTTTCAAACCACAATTGCGGCTCTTCCAAAAATTTGAAAGCGGGGCCATCGAAGGTTATGCTGAAAACATGGAAGATTACTGGGGTAATATTCTCGACTACATCCAAAAAATCTGGGACTTAACCGAAGATTATGCTGAGTTGATCGAGGGCCTGTCCAAAACATTTGATTCCTTGCAGGCCAACCGCACCAACCAGATCATGAAAATACTTACCATTATTTCTTCGTTTATCCTTCCGCTGTCGTTGATAACAGGTTTATATGGCATGAATGTGATGCTACCTGTTCAAAATAATCCCTATGCTTTCATTTCTATTATGGTGTTCATGGTTGCCCTGGCAGCATCCATGTTCTTCTATTTTAAGCTGAAGAAATGGATTTAAATTGAGGTTTTAGTTCGGAGCTTAGTGTCCAGCGTTTTCCCATAATTCCAACCACATTTCAGTTTTAAGCAATTGGTGTTTGTTTTATTTTCTCTTTACCTTTGGTGAATGGATTCTATCAAGAAAATTTACAAAATTGGCAATGGCCCTTCCAGCAGCCATACCATGGGGCCAAAAAAAGCTGCCCATCAATTTCTGAAAAAGAATAAAGCAGCAGCACATTTTAAAGTTCACCTATATGGTAGCCTTGCTTTAACAGGCAAAGGGCACTTAACCGATGTAACCATCATGGATGCATTAAAGGACAATGCTGAGATAGTATGGCATAAAAATGAAACGCTGCCATTGCATACTAATGGGATTTTATTTGAGGCCTTTGACAAATCGAAAAAGCTCGTTGATCAGTGGGAGGTTTACAGTGTTGGGGGAGGCGAAATAATAGATAGAGAAAGTAAGCTGGAACCACAACGAGTTTTTCCTCACTCAACGATGAAGGATATCATCACTTACCTTGAAAAGGAGGGAGGGACTTTTTGGGAATACGTACTTAAATTTGATAATAACGATCTTCTGGATTACCTGAATGAAGTTTGGAAGGCCATGAAAGGAGCCATCCGAAAAGGACTTGACACCGATGGAACCTTACCCGGAATTATTAAACTGCAGCGGAAAGCACCTTCCTACTACTTTAAGGCCAGAGGCAAAAACCAATTCGCTCAGGATGAATCCTATTTGTTCGCATATGCCCTGGCTGTTTCTGAAGAGAATGCTGCCGGGAATATTGTGGTTACAGCTCCAACCTGTGGTTCAAGTGGAATACTTCCTGCAGTATTGTTTTTATTTTATAAACAGTATAAAATATCGGAAAAACGAATTTTACATGCCCTTGCTACGGCCGGATTAATCGGTAACCTGATCAAAGAAAATGCCTCTATCTCGGGGGCCGAGGTTGGCTGCCAGGGTGAAGTAGGGTCGGCAAGTTCGATGGCTGCCGGGGCTGCTACACAAATACCCGGTGGAACGATTTACCAGGTTGAATATGCCGCATCTTCCGGTTTGGAGCATCATCTTGGACTTACCTGTGATCCGGTAGCCGGCCTGGTACAAATCCCCTGCATTGAGCGGAATGCTTTTGGTGCCCAACGTGCATTGGATGCTGCAGTATATGCCTACAATTCTGATGGCAGACATTTTGTGCATTTCGACCAGGTGGTTGAAGCTATGAAACAAACCGGGAAGGATATGCCAAGTTTGTATAAGGAAACTTCCCTGGGGGGTTTGGCGAAGATGTTTAACCTGGACGAGAAACAGTAATCTTGATTTCTGAACTTATTCCTCTGGCTTGTATTCATATTGATTAATCCAGTCCACCAATCCTGTGACTGTTCCCGGGTCAGTACGCCAATCAGGAGTTCCAAATTCTTCACCCCATGACCCTTCGGTATCTTCAGCATAAAAGAAGAGAACATACTCAAGCGAAGGTAAAACAGTGAAGGTTTCAAATGCCTCCTGCAGCCAGAATGTTTGATAATCCATACTTCCGGTCACACCAAACTCTACGATAAAAACAGGTTTATTAAACTGCTTCACCAAATTATGCTTTTCCGCATACCAGCTTTTGAAACTTCTGATGTGCCCATAATAACTTTTATCCCATTTTGGATAGCTATAAACAGGCATTCCTATATAGTCTACGTAATTATCGCCTGGCCAGTACTTTTCGCATCCCTGTTTTACAACCGGTGACCATATCCAATTTATTTCATTGTTTAACCCTTTCTTAATTCTGTCCTGTACATACCGGTAAGCATCAATATATAAATCCGGTTCCTTCCCCGACCAGGGGTACCGTTTTGTCAGGTCCTGATCCATTTCATGTCCCCACGAGAGGTATAACTTACCGGTATAACCGGAAAGAATATCAACTGTTATATTGATGTTGTCATCATACACACCCAATGGTATATCTGATAAAAGAGTGTATTCATCATTTTGGCCGGACCAGGGTTCAATGGTAACAAATGGAATTCTGTTGTTAGAAATAATCTGATTTATCTTTTCCTGCATGGCTGCAACATCAGGGTTGATCCATGAAATATAGACCTGCTCAAGAGTAAAACCTAGGTTTCCTAAAAAACTGCCACCCGGATCGTAAATTCCAAAACCAGGAACCTTTATTCTTACGGGTACCACATCATCACTCTTTTGCTTGTTTTCCGAGAGCAACGAAATAATTTTGGAAGGCATATGCCAGGTAATTCCTCTAAGTGCCCTCGAACTGTTGAATGCTATCATTAATACAGGAAAAACGATGAGTAAAATGGCAACCAGCAATTGCCCCATCGATCGTTTTCCTCCAAGAAAATGCTTATCTTTTTGTTTCATGATAATTCATGATTAGAATAGTGAAAATCAGAATAATATATGTAATAACATTGATAAGGAGAAAGACATGGTATCCTGAAGCATTATTGTTTTGCTGAATAAAGATACCCGGTAGCGCTGAAGCAAATATCAACACAATATATGGATATAGGATATTCCAGCTCAACGATTTGTTTTTTGCTCTCCGCTTGGGGGTTACCTTAAATCCAGGTATTTTTTTCATTATTACCGCAACCATACCCATAATTGATCCGTAAACTGCCCAGGGCCATCTGAAAATCTGGAACAACATAATTTCCCAACTCATCACAGGTGCATAACTGGGCTTTAACCAGGAGTTTATTTTTAAAAACCATACTACTGCAATTATTGAAACGGCAGTAGGTACAGAGTAAAGTAAAAATTCAAAAAAGCTCACCGACACCCATGCCTCCCCGGTAAAAACTGCAATGATCGGGAGGAGGGTTCCTATAAGAAACATCAATCCGAATAGAGAGTACCATAATTCAGAAAATAAAAACTGGAACCTCAGATTCGTTGACAATCGTTTCCAATATTTTGGTAGTTCGGTTAAGAGTAAAATCATCAGGCTACGCGACCACTGAAACTCCTGTGTTATACAATCAGCAATGGCACGAGGCCCTTCGCCACTGGCTTGAGCGTTTAGGGCATGGATACCCTTCCAGCCATTGCCATTCATCATAAGTGTGGTTGAGTGATCTTCTGCAAGTTCCGGTCCCAGACCACCAATTTCTTTGAGTGCTTTCGTTCGCACAGCATAGTGCGACCCGATACAAAGAGACGAGAAGCCAGAGGAATAACCCGCCTGAAGTGGCCCATGCATTATTGCTTCCGAATATAATCTTCCCCTTGCCGTCCAGCTATGCTTTGCATTAGAATCACAAATGCTTGGAGCTGAAACATATCCAACTTCTTCATTAACAAATGGCCTGATCATCTCCTCGAGGTAATTTTTCCCAGGAATGTGGTCTGAATCCATTTGTACCACAACATTATAATTTTCATAACCATGATGATCATAAAAATATGCCAGGTTTCCTTCTTTACATTTTGTTCGCCTGGGCCAGGCGTCCTGGTGATATTCAAAGATACCTTTTCGACAACAAAGATGTATTTTGTGTTGCTTGCACCATCCTATTATCTCATCGTTTGGATCTTCATCAGCTAGCCATGTGTCATGAGGAAATACCTGGTTTTTCATGGCCAGCAGGGTAGTTTTAACTACACTAAATGGTTCGGATGGTGCACGGGTAGTAACCATTGCAACTTTCCAGCTTCCAGGAATTGCTATTTCAGGATTAACATGTTTCATCCTTGAAACAAAAAAAAAGAAATAACCAGGTAGCAAATTAATCCAGAGTAATAATAGTGTATTAATTACAAATTTATCCCAACTTATGATATGTTCAGGTTGGCACCAATAAATCAAAAAGATTGATAGTGAGATAACCCAAACCCCTATGAGGTAATACAAAACTAACCTTTGGCCTTTTCCCATCACAGGAATCAAATAATTTGTTTCGTGGCTTCTGTTCATTTAGTAATTACAGTAATTCATACAAATTCAGAATTTCTTATAAGTAATTAGAACCCTATATTATTAAAGTTGTTCAAAGCTGTTGCTATTTTTCAAATGCTTGTTTTTCCGAATCACGTTTTTATTTAGTTCATTTCAACAATTATTTTCAGCCATGCTGCGGCTGCTTCACAAAAACATCAAGCACAATCTGTTGGATCGGATATGGAAAAAAGAGGACGGTAGACACA
>Ga0070728_10002281_pt1 | contig 24450 bp, 22 predicted proteins | sample tdDd471_FD_66723 | JGI IMG/M metagenome (GOLD analysis project Ga0070728, IMG submission 66723) | Marine sediment microbial communities from the Atlantic coast under amendment with organic carbon and nitrate - tdDd47.1 | ecosystem: Environmental > Aquatic > Marine > Coastal > Sediment | place...
AACATATCCTTCGCTAAATGCAAAACAATCACAAACCCCAAAAAAACAACGCTCCAGAATGCTCCGGAGCGTTTTTTTGTGGCCAAACCAAACCAAAAATAAACCTAAGTCTTCGGGGCGTCCGCGGCCGCGACTTTATTTTTCACAGCCCGCGTAGCCATCCATACAAGAAGAACCACAACGGGCACAGAAATACCTTTTATCACGACGGTGTTAATATCTGGCCATGGCGTGTGCAGGGCATCTAGTCCATATCCAATGAGGCCCACCAGATAATAGCTGATCGCTGCAACAGATAACCCTTCGACCGTTTGTTGCAGGCGCAATTGCAACAGTGCGCGTCTGTTCATGGATGCCAACAAGGCATGATTTTGTTCTTCCAATGAGATGTCAACACCCGTACGTAACAGATCACTGGTGCTTGTGATGCGATTGGAAAGCCGTGACTTTCTGTCCTCCACTGATTGGCAGGTTTTGTAGGCTGGGGTCAGTCTTCGATCCATGAATTCTGTGAGGGTTTGAAGGCCGTCTATACGCTCTTCTCGAAGTTCTTGCAGGCGACTTTGCACAAGCGCGTAATAAGCATGGGTTGCGCTAAAACGATAATCTGTCTTGGAATTCAATTGGGCGACATGCGTCGCGAGCTCGGACAACCTGATAAGTAATTTTCGCTCGCCAGTGACATCTGCGACCTTGCTAACGGTTCGGATGATATCTCGCAATTCTTTGTGGGTATGGGCAATATCGCGTGCGGTGTCTTGCGCAAGGGGGAGCGCGAGTAAACTCATCATGCGATAGGTTTCGACTTCGAGGAGGCGTTGCACCAACCGACCCAACTGAAACGGGGAAAGCTCAGCATCTTCCACAATGATGCGACTGAACCCATCGTCACACAGTTGAAACGTCGTCCAAACCTTTGCGCCACTCGACATGATGCTGCCAATGACCTCACCTCCGCCTAGAAGGCTAGCAAGCTGTCTATTGACGAGCGCCTCGGCTTGGCTTTTTTGCAGCGCCACGTGAATGGCGACCAAACACTGACCCGGCAATGAATTGATCCAGTCCTCTGGTACGCGATCTACAGCCAGCGTTTGAAAAGGGACCGCTTCTGGTGCTTGTTGATGGAAAGTATAGGTGCAAAACTCTGTGTGGCGCTCCCATCTCAGACTAAAAGGGCCAAAGTCCGCGTGAAAAAAATTGCCGCCGGTTGGTGGCGTGATGCCAAACCGATCACAGAGGTCATAAAGATGGGCTTGATCCGCGGCTGCGGTATCTTCGCCGCAAAACATCGCGATGTGACTGATGGCTTCGGGCGCGGATGTCGCAACGAAAGGCCGTGCGTGGACTTCTTCGTGAAGTTGCTGTCGCAAAGGGTGGTCTTTTTGAATAAGCATTGGGGGAGCCTTAATTATCTACAATTGATCCCAGTTTAGCTTGCGTTGTGTGTCAATACAATGACGTGCAGGACTGATTATGGGGCAATATATGATGATTTGTGTGTCAATCTTCGCATCTTAAATTGAAGTTATATGCCGCTAAGGTTCAGGGGATTGATCGCGATCAATTACCCATGTTTCGCCCTTGGGTAAAAGGGGGAATGATTAGCAAACAATGGATCACAGTTAGGATAGACACATGATCATGACATGGAAAAAAACGGGAATGATGCTTGCGGGCATGGGGTTGGCTTTTGCGGGGCAGACCATGGCAATGGCAGAAGCGGGGTCTTGGATGGTGCGCGCGCGGGGTATTTCCGTTACGCCCGATGAAAGCGCGACGATTTCGGCGATTAACGGCACAGTTGGCATTTCATCTGAAATTGTACCCGAGTTGGACTTCTCTTATTTTTTGACAGACAATGTAGCGGCGGAATTGATCTTAGCGACCACACGCCACGATGTTTCTGCGCTTGGCACTGACTTGGGTGATGTGGACCTGGGTAAGGTTAGTTTATTACCCCCAACGCTAACGCTGCAATATCATTTCACACAGTTTGAAAGCGTAAAACCATATGTGGGTGCTGGTGTGAATATGACATTGTTTTATAACGCTGATCCTGCGGGCGGCACTGTAACGGACATCGACTATGATACAGGGTTCGGCTTCGCTTTACAGGCGGGGATGGATATCGAAGTCGGGGATGATTGGTTCTTAAATGCGGATGTCAAAAAGCTATTCTTGAAAACAGATGCTGCTTTAAATGCCGGGGCTATCAATGCAAATGTGACACTTAATCCGTGGGTGTTCGGGGTTGGCTTTGGCCGTCGGTTTTAATTGATTTAACCGACCCTGTAGGTCGGCTGCACTAAATTATTGAATAGGGGGGATGCTTGGCATCCCCCTTTTTATTGCCTATGATATAGTGTATATCATGCCAGATGTTCTTGTGAGTATTGGGGGGCGGCACGGTGGCACAAACGCTTTTTGATAAAGTTGGCGGTTTTTTCGACTGTTCGGCAGGTTGTTTCGTCCTTTTATGACAAGGTACTGGATTCGCCGACGTTATCTCCTTTTTTTGTAAATACCGATATGCGTCGCCAGATTGATCATCAAACACAATTTATTTCTTCTTTGATGGGCGGGCCTGGTGGGTTGTCCAACGATGTTTTAATGCGGGTTCATGCGCCACTGGGAATTTCCAAGAAGGAGTTTGTGGAGATCGCCGGATTGCTGGAAGAGGCCTTATTTGAGGCGCGCCAGCTCACGTGTGAATACCTCATCAAAGCCCTCGCAACCGCCTTTAGGCTCCTTGATGCTTGATGTGTCTAGTGTGTTGTTAAAGGTAATTCGCGCCACGACCAAATCGACATCGTTATGGGCTTCAGAGGCAATTTGTGCTTGAGCGTGTAAAATATAGGTCTCTAAAACCTCAGGGTCCAGGGCACAAAAGGTCGCACCACCAGCGATTCTGCCAGTTTCCAGTGCCCACTGTGTCGCGCGGCTTTCTTCGGTGTTTTGTTCTAAGCCATCGGGTTTTTTCTGCGCTGGCGGTTTTTCCTGTGCCAGAGCAGTAGACAGACCGAGCCCCGCCACCAACAGAGGCAGAGTAAACAATTTGAGGCCGCGATGTTTCATTTGATTCATGGGTGCAGATTAGCTCGCCTTGTTATAGAGGACAAGCGCAGAATAAGGGTGCTAACGCGGCTTTTTTAGGGCAGCCAAATGTGTGGTGTAAACACGCGGTCTGCATTGACCCGCCCTCGCCCCCGGCATACAATCATTCTTCATACAGGAGCTATTGATGAAAATTACTCGCCGCGGATTATTGATATCGGGGGCGGCCCTTGGCGGCGGTCTGGTTTTGGGCTTTTCTTATTGGCCAGAGCGTGAGCCCGAGTATGACCTTGCCCCTGGCGAGCAGCTTTTGAATGCCTTTGTGAAGATCGGCACCGATGGCAAAATCATCATATATGTTCCTCAGGCGGAAATGGGGCAGGGCGTCACCACAGGCTTGCCGACGTTACTCGCCGATGAATTGGATGCAGACTGGGATGATGTCGCATTTGAGTTTGCGCCTATTGGCGGGGCGTATGCCAATACTTTTTTGATCACTGAGGGGATGCAGGATCTGCCAATATTTGTGAAACCTGTGGCCATTGCCGCGGCATCAAAAGTGATCCGCCTGATGGAAGTGCAGGTTACGGGCGGTAGTACCAGCATTCGTCATTTTATGGAGCCTGTCAGGAAAGCTGGTGCCGCTGCGCGCCATGTTTTAATCGCGGCGGCGGCACAGCGATGGGGCGTGGCTGCGGAGACATGCCGAACTGAAAACTCTCACGTGATTCATGATGACAGCGCGCGCAGCTTTTCTTATGGCGAATTAGCCTCAGACGCGGCGCTGATCTCGCCGCCGGACGACCCGCAGCTTAAGTCAGTGGATGAGTTCAAATTTGTTGGCCGCTCCATGCCGCGATTGGATATGATGGCCAAAGTCACGGGAACGGCTTGTTTTGGCATAGATGTTCGCCGCGATGGCATGGTCTATGCAGCGGTTCGACAGGCACCAGCATCTGGCGGGCGCATCGCCCGGGTCGGTGAATTGGCAGGCGAAGTGCGGCGCGGCGTGATCAAGGTTGTTAATCTTGGGGATGCGGTGGCGGTGATTGCCGATGGCTATTGGCAGGCGCAACACGCGCTGAACAGTTTGGACATAGACTTTTCTGATACGCGGGATATTTCAAGTGCCGCCTTGAAAGCACAATACCGTGCCGCATTGGATGGCGAGGCCAGCCATACCTACCGCGATGATGGTGATATGGAAGCGATTGCGGTCGCCGCTGCACTTACTCAGGTCGACGCAGAGTATGAGGTCCCCTATTTGGCCCATAGCTGCATGGAACCCATGAATGCAACCGCCTATATCCACGATGGGCTATGCGATATCTGGCTGCCGACTCAGGCCCCCGCTCTGGTACGGGACCGCGCGGCGGATGCAATCGGTCTGGATAAGGCAAATGTAAATATCCACCCCACATTTCTTGGTGGTGGCTTTGGCCGCAGATCAGAAGCCGACGCTGGTGTTTTAGCGGCACGGGTGGCAGCCCATACGGAGCACCCGGTTCAGGTTATATGGTCCCGCGAAGAAGATATTCGCCGCGATGCATATCGCCCGATGGCCGCGGCACGACTGCGCGGATATCTAACTGGCAGCGGTGATTTGGCCGGATTGGATGTGCGCGGCACTTGTGCGTCGGTTTCAGGTTCATTTGGTCGCCGCAATATGGGATTTGGCAGTGACGAGCCCGACCCATCCTCGCAAGAAGGCATCGGCGACACCATTTATCATTTTGATAATTTTCGTTTTGATCATGTTGTGCAACCAGAAGACATGCCTGTGGGCTATTGGCGTAGTGTGGGTAACAGCTTCAATGCGTTTTTCTTGGAGAGCTTTTTGGATGAAATGGCGGTGGCCGGGGGGATGGATCCATTCAATTTGCGCCGCAAATTGGTTGCGGGCAATCCGCGGGCGCTGAAGGTTTTGGATGTCCTGCAGGAAAAATCGGCATGGGACGGCAATGGCGCGCTGGGGGCTGAAGGTGGCCGCGGCATGGCCTTTCATGCGTCCTACGGTGCCATCGTTGGTCAGGTGATGGAGGTCCGGGTTATTGATGGGCAACTCCATATGGAGCGGCTGGTGAGCGTGGTGGATTGTGGCTTTGCGATTAACCCTGATACCATTGAGGCGCAGATACAAAGTGCCGCGATTTACGGCCTGAGCGCCGCAGTTTATGGCGAAATCAATTTAGAGGCGGGCGAAGTGGTGGAAAGTAATTTCCACGACTATGACGCCCTGCGTCTACGCCATGTGCCACAGATGGATGTGCATATAATCTCGGACGGGCATGCCCCATCGGGCATTGGCGAGCCGGGCACCCCACCTGCCGCGCCCGCGCTGACCAACGCCATCTATGCGGCGACGGGTGAGCGTATTCGTGCCTTGCCCATCTCTCAGATTCTTGATGTTGTGTAGCCGTTATCCAAGCGATTTCTTATTTTTTGCGCAGGGTAGGTCATGCCCCCAACGTAACAAGTTCAACAGCGATTGATGGGTTACGACAAAAGATGGAGATTAAAAATGAAGAATAAGATCGGCAATTACCGAATGATGTTGCATTCCTTTAAATATCCACGGGTTATGGGGCTTGCGCTGGCGGCCAGCTTTGGCTTGATGCTTGGGGCATCGGATATAGCAGGCGTGGCTGCGCATGATGAAATTATGATTGATGGTGCCAGCCGCCATAGTTTTAAAGATAAGGACACGGATGGCGATGGCCGCCTAAGCCGCGAGGAATTTGGCGCTGATGATCCAGACTCTTTCGATAAGCTTGATCTGAACAGCGACGGTTATGTGGAGCGTGAAGAAATCGACGAATATGTCGAAATGCGCGTGGCTGAAGCCATGGAAGCGTTGGACGCAGCCATGGCCAATTTCGATGCTGATTTTGATGTTGAATTCGACTTCTCCTCGGATGGCGATGAATATTGGGACGATGAAGAATTTGAAGAAGGCATGGCGCGCCTTGAAGAACGCATGGGGCGCATGGGCGAACGTATGGCCCGTGTTGGTGAGCGCGTTGGCCGCGCTGCGGAGCGGGCTGCACGACAGGCCACACGTCATATAGAGCGTGAATTTCGCAATAAGGAGCGTCATATCGAAGTTCGCCGCCGTCATGGTGAGCAAGGGAATATGCAGTCCATGAGCGAAGAAAACATGGAAGAGATGATCGAAAGGCGTAAAGACCGGGTGATGTCGGAATTGGACAAAGACGAAGACGGTCAGGTGTCACGAGAGGAATTCCCGGGTTCAGATCGCCGGTTTGCCCGCATGGATGAAAATGAAGACGGCTTTATTGCCCGTGATGAATTGCGTGTACGTATTCGGATCGAAAGCGGGGCACCGCATATTCGTCGGGAAATTATTATAAAAGATGATGATGAAGACGAAGGGGATGACAATAACAATAAATTCGAGCCAGCACGGGAATTCGAGCCTCAGGACAAGCCTCGGCATTAAGCCTTTTCACGCCTGATCACGACAGATAAGCAAAACGGCGGCCATATGGTCGCCGTTTTTTATGACTATATTGTCCCTTAATTGCGCGGCTCTGCTAGACAGTCGCCCTCTTCTACTGGACAGTGGCGTTGGGGCGGCATAAAAGCAGGGAAGAATTTAGGAATAGAAAAATGTTTAAAGGGTCTATTACAGCATTGGTAACCCCGTTCCGGGATGGGGCGGTGGATTTTGCTGCGCTTGAAAATCTCGTGAATTGGCAAATCAGCGAAGGTGCGCAGGGTTTGGTGCCGTGTGGAACCACCGGCGAATCCCCCACGTTGCCAATTGATGAGCATTTAAAGGTTATCGAAACAGTGGTGCAAGTTGCCGCCGGGCGGGTGCCAGTTATTGCCGGGACGGGGTCCAATTCTACGGCGTCAGCCATCGCGACCACAATAGCTGCCGCAGAGCTTGGCGCCGATGGCGCGCTGGTTGTCTGTCCCTATTATAATAAGCCAACGCAGGAAGGGCTTTATGCCCATTTTCGTGCGCTCCATGATGCGACAAGCTTGCCGATCTTAATCTATAATATTCCCGGTCGCACAGCCGCCGACATGGGCGTGGGCACCATGGCTCAGTTGAACCATGACTGCGAACGGATTATTGGCGTCAAAGATGCCACGGGTGATTTGGCGCGGGTCAGTTTACAGCGCGCCGCAATGGGACCTGATTTCATTCAATTATCCGGCGAAGATATGACCGCAATGGCATTTAATGCCGCAGGTGGGCATGGGTGCATTTCGGTTAGCGCAAATGTGGCGCCGAAATTATGTGCCGCGTTACAGGATGCCTGCGCGCTCGGCGATTACACTGCCGCATTGGCGCTTCAGGATCGGTTGGCACCTTTGCATAATGCCATGTTTATTGAGACCAGCCCGTCGCCCGTTAAATTTGCATTGTCACTGTTAGAAGTATGCACTGCAGAGGTGCGCTTGCCGCTGGTTGGCGTGGGTGAGGAGTCGGCAGCAGTCATTGCTGGTGCATTGGCGAGTGTGGGCATGGGGCCCGTCGCTCCAGAATTTATGGCGGCCCCCCCAGCTCCCCGCGATAGCGCCGCCAGCTTGCTCGACGAAATCACGAAGGGTTAGGGTGATGGCTGCGGTTAAGGGGACAGGTAAAAAAGGTAAAAAGCCAGCGGGGCGCAAGGATAAGATGCTCGCGGACAATCGAAAGGCCTTTTACGAGTTCGAAATTCTCGATCGGTTCGAAGCGGGGATCGAACTGTTTGGGACCGAGGTTAAAAGCATGCGCTTTAGCGCGCCGTCGATCAAGGAAAGCTATGCCGAAGTCAAAAATGATGAGATGTGGCTGGTCAATGCCCACATTCCTGAGCACAAGCAGGGCAATCGCTTTAATCACGAGACACGCCGCCCGCGCAAACTTTTGATGCATAGGAAAGAGATCAATAAACTGGGCGCCGCGGTGCAGCGTCAAGGCATGACGATCGTGCCGCTGGCCATGTATTTCGACCCACGGGGCCGGGTTAAAGTTGAAATTGGCCTTGCCAGAGGTAAAAAAGCCCATGACAAGCGCGAGACCGAAAAGGCCCGCGATTGGGAACGGCAAAAATCCCGCATTATGAAAGAAGCGGGTTAGGGCTAGCTCGCCATCAGGATTTTTTCAATTTGATTAAGCGGCTTGTTGGTCAGGTCTTTGATCACTTCGCCGACCAGCAGGGCTTTCGTCGCAGCGCTTAACTCGTCACGTATCTCGCCGAGCGTATCCGGACCCGCCACAAGAACCAAGCGTTTGATTCCGCCCCTGGCAACGGCTTTGTTCAGAATATCAGCCGTATGTGCGGCAAATTCTTGTTTCGCGACACGGTGCCAATCGGTTTGTTCCATGGCGCTTTTGCCGACTGCTGTCTGGTGCCCGCTATGACGAATACCCGCGCGGTCCGTTGCTTGGTCGTGGGCGGCTGGGTTTGTCATCTGCTCGTGGGATATGGTCGTAAGATTGGGGTATTTCTCATCCCCCATATTTTTCAGCATCAGGTATTTTTGGCCATCTGCGATGAGAATAATGGTGCCATTTTCAAGTTTCATTGATTTGTCCTTCCACGCTTTAGCGTTGAGAATCTTAAGCTATGTGCAACAGAGTAACATTGTCTTTGATCAATCCGTGCAGAAAATGCGGCCCTTACCAGCGGACCTTGTTATTTAAGGCATCTAAGTCTCTGTAATATAAGCAAATAATTTTCATTGTTAAAAATGCGAACCATTCGCAACAAAACACTTGCATCTGTGAATAGACATGTTAGAAAGCAGCTAATTAAGAATTATTCTTAATTGCAACTAATCCGGTATGATTACGAACCCTGCCAATTCATTTGGCACGCAATTGGTAACGAAACACATGAATATGAGCTCACGAAAAACATTACTTAGCGCAACCTCTGTACTTGCCCTAACCCTCTCAATTGGCGCGGCGATTGGCGCGGAAACCAGGGGAGCGGAGACTTCGGCGATTACATATCATGTGGCACCGGACGCTGCGATTGAGCGCATTAGCGTGGTCGGTGGACGCGCCGAGGCTACGGCCATTCCTGGGGCGGCGACCTATCTGGGCGAAGAAGAACTGACCAAGTTTGAATATAGCGATATCAATCGCATCCTGCGTCAGGTGCCAGGGATTAATCTGCAAGAAGAAGATGGCTACGGCCTGCGCCCGAATATTGGTATTCGCGGCACGGGCATTGAACGGTCCGAGCGGATTACGCTAATGGAAGATGGCGTTTTGATCGCACCCGCACCCTATGCGGCACCTGCGGCCTATTATTTTCCCACTGCGGCCCGCATGGCGGCGGTTGAAGTGCGCAAAGGATCATCGGCCATCAAATTCGGCCCGCGCACCACAGGGGGCGCGATCAATTTGGTCTCCACACCCATCGGCGACGAAACGGGCGGCTTCGCCAAGGCCCGCGTTGGCTCTGATGGCTTTTACGAGGGGCACGGTGCCCTGACCCTGCAACAGGGCAATGTGGGCGTGCTGCTGGAGGGTTTTCGGTCTGCGTCCAATGGCTTCAAGAAATTGGATGGTGGTGGCGACACGGGCTTTGGCCTGACCGATTTGATGGGGAAATTGCGGGTGGCTCTGCCGGGGGAGCGCGACCATTACATGGAATTTAAGCTGGGATATACCGACCAAACCTCGAACGAGACTTATTTGGGTCTGACCGACGAAGACTTTTCCAGTGCGCCTTTCCGTCGCTATGCCGCAAGCCAGAAAGACCAGTTCAATTCCACCCATTATCAGGCACAGGCCAGTCATTTCATTCAACTGAATGATGTCTTTGACCTAACCACAGTGGCCTATTACAACACTTATGAGCGCGACTGGTTCAAGCTGGACGATCTGAATTTCGATGATGGCCGGGGCCGAATTCGCCCCGGTGCGGTCTTTGCTGATCCGACATCTGCGCTAAACATTGCCGCCCTTCAGGTATTGCGCGGCGACGCCGATAGCGCTGACGACGCCTTGCAATTGCGCCATAACGCGCGGGAATATTATTCGCGGGGCATTCACAGCATTCTGGGCGCAGAATTTGACATGGGCGGGGCATCGCACCAGTTGGAAATCGGTCTGCGCTACCACGAAGACCAAGAAGACCGCCTTCAGAACCGAGAGAATTTCGCGATGCGGTCCGGGGCCATGGTCCTGACTAGCCGCGATGCTGCGGGCAGCAATGCAAACCGCGTGGCAGAGGCCAGTGCACTGGCGCTTTCGGTACAAGACGAAATTTCTCTCGGCCGTCTGCGCTTGGTGCCGGGCATTCGGTTCGAATGGATTGACCTCGCGCGGTTTGATTATGGCAGCAGTGACCCCGCACGGGCCGATGGTCCAACAGGAACGCGGACCAATGATGTGAATGTCGCTATCCCCGGCTTGGGCGTTGCTTATGAGGCCACCGATTATGTGACCGTGTTTGCCGGGGTGCATCGGGGCTTTTCCCCCCCCGGTCCGTCCAACAATAACGCGCGCGAAGAAAAATCCACCAATTTTGAAACCGGTCTGAAATATTCAGATAATGAGGTCAGCGCCGAGGTGGTTGGTTTCTATAATGATTATTCAAACCTGCTGGGCACATGTTCTAATGCCACGGGCTGTGAAACAGGTGATATTGGCGATCAGTTTAACGGTGGGGCGGTCTCTGTAAGCGGCGTTGAGGCGCGGATGAGCTATACCGCGTCACTGAGCGATCGTCTTTGGATGCCGATCAATGTGGCCTATACGCTGACCAAAGCAGAATTTGATACTGATTTTTCCGATGGCTTTTGGGGTGATGTGGTTGCAGGTGACAGCTTGCCCTATATTCCCCGTCATCAATTAAATTTGGGTGTTGGCGTCGAACATGTGGATTGGAGTGTTAATTTTACGGTCAATTATGTGTCTGAATCTCGGGCCAGTGCAGGGCACGGCAGCATCCCGCTTGGCGACTTGATCGAAGACCGCGTTCTGGTAGACGTCTCAGCGGGCTATCGGGTGCTGGATAATGTGCGGGTGTTCATGAGCGTCGAAAATATTTTTGATACCACCTATATAGCGGCGCGCCGCCCTTATGGTGCACGCCCCGGCAAACCGCGCACAGTCTTTGCGGGTGTAGGGCTTACTTTTTAGTCACTTCGTCGAATTCACTTTGCACCAAGGGACGACCTTTGCTTGAATAAGGCATGAGAAGAAAACACAGGCATATTCTATGGCAGCTGGTGATGTTAATCATGCTCGCCAGTTGTGCGTCGTCCCCTACGCCCGCGCGGCAGATTAGCACGGAGAGATTTTCCGGCTCGGTGGGAATTTTTCTCGATAATCTTGATCAAAGTGTGCGCCCGCAGGATGACTTCTATTCTTATGTGAATGGAGGGTGGATTGCCGCGCGTGGTGCCGAACAAGGGTCCCATAGCTACGGCGTTTTTGCTCAGTTAAGTGACCGCGCGCACCGAGATATTGACGAGATCCTGCGCGAGACGATCGAGCGCTACAATCGCCGCCAAGCCATAGAAGCTGCCAGCTTGCGAACCAGTATCACCACGGCGCGGGATGCCGAAGATGCGCAGGTCGCTCATTTATTTGCGTCCTTTATGAATGTGCCACATCTGGAGCAAGAAGGCATCAGGCCTCTCCACCCGATATTACAGGATATTGCGGCCATAGAGACGCCTTCTGATGTGATGTCATATATCGGGCGCACCGTGCGCTCTGGCTTGGATGTCGCGCCTTTGCGTGCCGAAGTTAAGCCAGATATTGGGCCACGTCTTGAACATGGGCCGGATCGCCCACATTACGTATTACATCTGTTGCCGACGCGCCTGCCGATGGGCGCGCGGGCCTATCACGATCAAGCGTTTGGTCAAAATGCGTATGAGGATAGAAGGGCTGTTGAAGATGTCCGTGCCGCCTATCTGGCTTATGTGGGGCGGTTGCTACAATTGCTTGGCCTCGACCAGCCAGAGGCGCGGGCCGAACGGGTGTTGGCGCTGGAGGACCAATTGGCAACCGGCATGCTTGGGATCAGGCAAGAACGCGACATGGAATTGACCTATAATCCCCGCACATTTGATCAATTGGCGCGGGATCATAGTAATTTGGACTGGGTCGCATTTCAAGACGGCGCTGCGGCCAATCATGTGCAGACACTCATTGTCAGCGAACCCCTATATTTGGTGCAGTTAAATCAGCTATTGGCAGTGGTCCCTGTCGACCATTGGCGGGATTATTTTCGCTTTAGGCAAGCACATTATTTTGCGCGTTATTTACCGGCCGCGTTTCAAGATGCCCGTAATGCTTTTCTGCGCGATGGATTGCTGGGGGTCGGCGATGATCGAAATCGTTATGATCAGGCGCTTTCGATGATCAACAGTTTTTTGGGTGATGGTCTTGGTGATGCCTTTGCGGATCGCCATTTTGATGACACGCGCCGCCAATATATGGAGAAAATGTTTTTTCATATAAAAGCGGCCTTTGCTGGGCGCATTCAAAATCTGCCATGGATGAGCGAAGCAACAAAAGACAAGGCGCTTGATAAACTTGACGCGATGACCGTGGAAATTGGTCGCCCGGCGCTTCGTGAACCGATTTTGCGGGTGGCGCTTGACCCCCAAGACCTGATTGGCAATATCATCAAAATAGAGAGCCACAAGACCATCCGTGCCTTCCATGATATTGGGAAAGCCGTGCCAGATGGGCGCTGGAATACCAATCCACAAACCGTGAACGCCTATTATTCAATGTCACAAAACCGCATGGTGCTGCCCGCCGCCATCCTGCGTCCGCCGTTTTTGAATATGGAGGTGGATGACGCGATAAATTATGGTGCGATCGGTGCCATCATTGGTCACGAAATTATCCATGGGTTTGATGATCAAGGGCACAAGCTTGATGGCCGGGGGCAATTGCGGGATTGGTGGGCACCGGTGGATGCGGCCGAATTTGCTGCGCGCACACACCAGCTTATAAGCCGCTATGATGCGTTAGAGGTTTCCCCCGGCCTTAACGTAAATGGCGCACAGACGTTGGGCGAAAATATCGCGGATCTGGCCGGTGTCTCCATTGCTTATGATGCGTATGCGCATTGGATGGCGGGAAAAAGGGATAAGACCCTTTTGGGCTATAGCGGCCCGCAGCGATTTTTCCTCGGCTGGGCACAGATGTGGCGGCGTATGGAAAATGAAAAGGCCCTTCGCCACCGGACCTTGTCGGACACCCACGCCCCGGCACCCCACCGCGTGAATATGGTTTTATCGAATATAGACGCTTTCTACGATGCTTATTCGGTTCAGACAGGTGATGCCCTTTATTTGCCGCCGTCGGAGCGCGTTCGGGTTTGGTGAGTGAACCTGATTTTACCTTGAAATCAGCCCTCTAAAGGGTCTAGGCTCCCCTATCTGCTGATGATTGGGGCAGTGAGAGTTTACGACAGCAACAGTTACGACATAAAGGATTGGAAATATGAGAAAGCTTTTGATGGCGTCCGTCGCCATGATTGCGCTAGCCGCCTGTGAGCCGGCCGAGGATATGTCCGCGGCACATTTGGTTTCAGGCGTTAACCAAGAAGCGCTAGACGCAAGCGTGCGCCCACAGGACGATTTTAACGCCCATGTGAATGGAAAATGGATGGCGGCGACAGAAATCCCCGCCGATAAAACCAGTTGGGGATCGTTTAATATCTTGCGCGATAATGCAGATAAGCACCAGCGCACCATTATTGAAGAACTTTCAGGTAATGCGAATTGGCAAGCTGGTACCGACGAGCAACGTATTGGCGACATGTATGCCAGCTTCATGGATCAGGCTCATGTTGACAGCTTAGGTGCTAGCCCTGTTCAAGCTGGCCTTGACGAAATTTTTTCCACACAAGGCACGGCAGAGGTTTTGAACGTGATGGCCCGCAATCATGTTTATGGTGTGCAGGCCCCGTTGGGCATGGGTATTTTCCCCGATCTGAAAAACTCTAGCGAATATATGGTTTATTTCACGCAGTCGGGGTTGAGTTTGCCGAACCGTGATTATTATTTAAACGAAGGCGAAAAATTTGAAAAGCTGCGCACCGCACTGCCGGACTATATGGCGCAGTTATTTGATCTTGCTGGCGTCGAAGGTGGCGCGGACCGTGTCGCCGAGGTTTATGCGATCGAAGCAGCGATTGCAGAAGCCCATATCCCAGCGGCTGAATACCGGGATGTTACGTCACGCTATAATCCCTATAGCCGCGATGGTCTTGGCGACGTCTCGGCCAATATGGACTGGGCGGGTCTGTTGGAGGGTAATCGGATACCGCTGAGCCAAGATACAGTGGTGCTGATGAATCCCGGCTTGGCCACCGCATTGGGCGATATGATGCAGACGCATGATTTGGCAGCTTGGCAATCTTATGCTGCTTATAAACTCTTGGATGCTATGGCGCCTTATTTGTCGCAAGACTTTGTCGATGCCCGCTTCGAATTTACCGGTAAGTTGGTGCGCGGACAGCAGGAAAATGAACCGCGCTGGCAGCGAGGGACAGGCTTGATCAATCGCAGCCTTGGCGAGGCGGTTGGCAAGGTCTATGTGGCTCGCTTTTTCCCGCCAGAGGCCAAAGATCGCATGGATGAATTGGTGGCCAATTTGGTCGATACATTTGGTGTGGCGATTGACGGCTTGGAATGGATGGGAGCAGAGACCAAATCCCGCGCCCAGGCCAAACGCCTGAAGTTCACAACCAAGATTGGATATCCGGATGAATGGCGTGATTATTCGGCGCTGATTGTGCGCCGTGATGATCTGTTTGGGAATGTGCTGCGTGCCAACGAATTCGAGCACATGCGGAGCGTCAACCAGCTCGGCGGTCCGATTGATCGCGGCGAGTGGGGCATGACCCCGCAAACGGTCAATGCGTATCACAACCCGACCATGAATGAGATTGTCTTTCCAGCAGCAATTCTGCAACCACCTTTCTTCCAGCTAGATGCCGAAGACGCGGTGAATTACGGAGCTATTGGTGCCGTGATTGGGCATGAAATTGGCCACGCATTTGATGATAATGGTCGCCGTTTTGACGGTGATGGTAACCTGAACGATTGGTGGACGGAAGACGACGCTAAAGCGTTTGAAGCCGCAGCTCAGCGTCTGGTTGATCAATATAATAGCTTTGAAGGGTTGCCCGGCGAATATGTCAATGGCCAACTGACCCTTGGTGAAAATATTGGTGACCTGACTGGGGCCACAATCGGTTGGCAGGCCTACCTGCGCAGTCTTGACGGTGCCGAGCCACCGGTGATTGATGGCCTGACAGGAGCCGAGCGTTTCCTCTATGGATTTGCGCAGATATGGCAGTGGAAAGGCCGGGAAGAGGCCCTGCGGGCGCGTATTCTGTCTGATCCGCACGCACCGCCGCATTGGCGTGTGAATGGCACCCTGATGAACTCTCAATTGTTCGTCGATACCTTCGGGGTCAAAGAGGGCGATGGCATGTACCGCACCCCCAAAGACAGGGTGAAAATTTGGTAGCGATTGCGCGATAAAAAATTGAAACGGCGTCGGTTAACCCCGGCGCCGTTTTTTTTATGCGCCGTTAATGATCCGCGCAGGCTCCGCTTTCGATCTGGATGGTGGAATGATCAATGCCATAGTCGTCCAGCAATTTTTGTTTTATGGCACCAAGGATGGCGTTGCTGTCTGCACCATCGCGGATATTGGCATGCATGGTGAGGAGGGGCCGCTCAGCGGTGAGCAACCAAACATGGACGTGGTGCACATCTTCTAACCCTTCAATACCGGCAACCAGATCATGTTTAAGCTGATCAACGTCCAGGCTATCCGGGGTGCCTTCCATCAGGATATGCGCGGCGCGGCGCACCAGATGCCAACCAGATTTCAAGATTAAAGCGGCAACCAATAAGGACAAGATCGGATCGATGGGCGTCCAGCCCGTTTGCATGATTACGATGGCTGCAATGATCGCGGCCACACTACCCAACATGTCGCCCATGACGTGAAGAAGCGCGCCTTCGATGTTTAGATTATCTTTGGATGCGCCGTGCAGGATGAAAAAAGCAATAATATTCACGATTAGGCCCAATATCGCGACGATCAACATGGGGCCAGCAAGAATTGGGGCTGGTTCAAGAACGCGCATGACCGCTTCCCAGATGATCCACCCGACCAAAAGCAAGAGGGCCAATCCGTTGACAAAAGCCGCGAGAACCTGAAAGCGGTCAAAGCCATAACTTTGGTGCTGATTGGCGGGCCGCCGGGACAGGCGAAATGCGCCCCATGCCAGACCCAATGCCGCCGCGTCGGTCAGCATATGGCCCGCATCGGCAATCAGTGCCAGCGAGCCAGAAATAATGCCGCCCGCCACTTCGGCCAGCATAAAGCTGGCGGTCAAGAGCATCGCCCAGAACAAGCGGCGCTCGCCTATTTCCTTGTGGCAGTGCCCGTGGTCGTGGCCCTGACTACCGTGATTATGTCCACCATGACTATGCCCACCGTGACTATGACCCATTGTTCCGTCTTTCTTCATTCAATCGCTCTTGCGCCAGTTCAAAGACCTGCTCAAACATCTCTGTAGTGAGCCGCCCAGTGTTGGTGTTGTAACGAGAGCAATGGTAACTGTCGATCAGGATTAATTCATCCCCCACATTATGCACAGCCTTATGCGCAAATTTATAAGCGGCGACACGGTGTCCCAAAGCCTTGAGCGTTGAATTGTGGGCAATGCCGCCCAGCGCAATAATGACTTTCAGCTTTGTCAGAGCATGGATTTGGTCCACTAAAAATGGTCGGCAGGCATTAATTTCTGCGCCAACGGGCTTGTTTTCGGGTGGTACACACCGCACCGCATTGGTGATGAGGGCGTCTTTCAGTACCAAACCATCATCGGGACGCGCATCATAGTTTCCGTGCGCGAATCCGGTTTTAATCAGCGTGGGATAAAGTAAATCACCAGCCCAATCGCCCGTAAATGGACGCCCAGTGCGATTGGCACCGCGCAAACCCGGTGCTAGCCCCACGATCAACAGTCGGGCCGTTTGATCGCCAAACCCCGGTACGGGTGCGTTGAACCAGCTTGGCTCCTGCGTCCGGTAGGCATCTCGAAACGCCTGAAGACGCGGACAAAGTGCACAATTCTGGTCGGGCTCTCGTGCTGAATTATCGGTGGGCATTAAGGGGTTATCTTTCATTCTCTGATCTGAATTAAAACCTACAGCTAGTCAGCGCGCAGAGAAAGCTTAAAAAAAGCGCCACTCTGCGCCCTATTTGAACGACAGAGTGCTTTACACAGCCGCGATCAGCCTGTATACACCCCGAACTCGATATTCATTGTACGGAGATTATCACATGGCACGCGTTACCGTTGAAGATTGCGTGGATAAACTGGACAGCCGGTTTGATCTTGTTTTGATTGCGGCCCATCGCGCCCGCCAGATTTCGTCTGGTGCGCCGCTGCTGGTGGACCGTGATAATGATAAAAATACGGTTGTTGCTCTGCGCGAAATCGCCGACCAAGAGCTGACACCCGAAGAGTTGACAGAAAGTCTCATCCATAGCCATCAGAAACATGTTGAGGTTGATGAGCCGGAAGAAGACGATTTGAGCCTCGTTCTGGCCAGCCGCCGGGCATCTAGTGAGGGCGTTGAGCTGACACCCGAATCACTTGAAAAAGCTGCGGACGAAATCACACGCGAAGAAGAAAACGAAGCGGCTAAGGCGCGTCTGGAAGGTGAAGGCGGCGCTGTTGTTGGCGCATCGGGCGAGGGCGAAGAATAAGCCCGATATTGCCTTCTTACGGCTTCATAATTTTATTATGGGACTTCTGGCAATTGCCCTTTTGGGCTTTGCTGATAAGATAAGCCCGGTGACCGTCGTCGCCGGGTTTTTCTATGACACTGGCGTGGTCTTGCAAGGCTAGGGCCAGAACAGGGCCAAGGGTATGAATCGGAGAAGATGTAGGTGATCAGACAGTGGGAGCTTGTCGAGCGGGTACGTAAATATGATCCGCAGGTTGACGAAAACCTGCTGAACCGCGCCTATATTTTTTCGATGAAGGCGCATGGGGCGCAAAAACGTGCGTCTGGGGCACCTTATTTCTCTCATCCGCTTGAAGTCGCGGGCATCCTCACAGAAATGAAATTGGATGGCCACACCATTGCCACTGCGCTTTTGCACGACACGGTCGAAGACACAGTGGCCACCATCGAAGAGATTGAGGAGCTGTTTGGCAAGGATATCAGCCGATTGGTGGATGGCGTGACCAAGCTGTCCAAGTTGGAAATTCAAGTCGAATCGAGTGCGCAGGCCGAAAATTTCCGGAAATTCCTGCTGGCACTGTCAGATGATATTCGGGTGCTCTTGGTCAAGCTGGCCGATCGCCTGCATAATATGCGGACCCTGCATTATATTTCCAAGCCGGAAAAACGCCAGCGTATCGCCCAGGAAACCATAGATATTTATGCGCCGCTTGCCGAACGCATTGGTTGGCGACGAATGAAGGATGAACTGGAAGAGATTTGCTTTCGCGAACTTCACCCGGAAGCCTACGAATCGGTGAGAAACCGTTTGGTTCAAGTGCGCGAGCGCGGACATAATATTCCCTCAACCGTGTCGCGTCAGATTCGCCGATTATTGAAGCGCCACGAAGTGTCCGCCACTGTGTCAGGGCGTGAAAAGACCCCGTATTCCATCTGGATGAAGATGAAGCGGCTGCATATGAATTTCGAGCAGCTCTCTGACGTGATGGCGTTTCGGGTTATCGTTGATGATCTAGAGACCTGTTACAGAGTCCTCGGCATTATTCACGGCCATTGGGCCATGATCCCCGGCCAGTTCGATGACTATATTTCAACGCCAAAACCAAATGGTTATGCATCCCTGCATACAGCGGTGATTGGGCCGCGCAATTTGCGGATTGAAATTCAGATCAGAACCCACGAGATGCATGACATCGCGGAACACGGTGTGGCAGCGCATTGGGCTTATAAACAAGATTCTGATAAGTTGGAAAATCGAAAATATCGCTGGATACAAGAACTTCTCAGCATTTTGGATGACAGCCCCAATGCCGAAGAGTTTTTGGAGCACACCAAGCTTGAAATGTATCAAGATCAGGTATTCTGCTTTACCCCCAAAGGCGAACTGGTGCCTTTGCCACGCGGGTCGACACCCATCGATTTTGCCTATGCCGTGCATACAGCCATTGGCGATACTGCGATTGGGGCGAAGGTGAATGGACGTCTGGTGCCTCTGCGCCATCGTTTGGCAACCGGCGATCAGGTGGAAATTTTGCGCTCCAAGGGTCAACATCCATCACCGAGCTGGCTTTCTTTCGTCATGACCGGGCGCGCAAAAGCCTCAATCAAACGCCATGTGCGCAAGCAGAATCAGGAAGAATATCGCGAACTGGGGAAAACCATTTTGGCCAATGCATTTCGCCGCGAAGATCTTGGCTTCAAAGAAACTGTGCTTCAATCATCATTGCACAAGTTTAAAGCTCATGACGTGCAGACCGTCGAGGACCTCTATGAAGAAGTAGGGTGCGCTAATCTGACTGACAAAGAGGTGATTGAAGCCATCTTCCCCGCCATAGAGTTTAAGAATGCGGGCAAAGCGCCCATCAGTGCGCGGAGCGACTGGTCGGCAAGGCGCAACGACGAACACCGCATACCTATCCAAGGTTTGACTCCGGGTATGGCGGTGCACCTTGCGCAATGTTGTCACCCCTTGCCCGGCGACCGGATTGTTGGTCTGGTTTCGAGGGGCGAAGGTGTTTCTGTGCACACCATAGATTGTGAAACCCTACCAACAGGCGAGGGCGAACAAGACGATTGGCTTGACCTGAGCTGGCAAGATCGGGGCAGTACACCGGAATTTTATGCAGGTCGCTTGAATCTTGTGATGCTCAACGAAGCTGGTGCATTGGGGGCTATTTGTTCGGTGGTGGCAAAGAATGGCGGTAATATTTCCAACTTAAAGGTGGTGTCGCGCGATCCAGATTTTTTCACCATGCATGTGGATGTTGAAGTGCAAAACCTTAAGCACTTGACGGGGATCATAGCTGCGTTAAGAACCATGGAAGTGATTTCATCGGCAGACCGTATTCGCGGGTGATGGATTGAATATCAGAGGAAAGAATTTAATGGACGAAGAAGAAGTACTGCAGAACTACCGGGAATCTGGAGCATTATTAGAGGGACATTTTGTCCTGTCTTCGGGCCTGCACAGTGCCAAGTATCTGCAGTGCGCGCGAGTGTTAATGAACCCGGACCGTGCTGGGAAATTATGCCGGGCGCTGGCGGATAAAATTGAAGCTGATCTGGGCAAGGGCAGTATTGATCTGGTCGTCTCGCCCGCCATGGGTGGAGTGATTGTAGGGTATGAAATGGCCCGCCAGCTTGGGGTTGATGGCATATTTACGGAACGTGTTGATGGTGCTTTGGCGCTCCGTCGTGGGTTTGAAATTCCCAAGGGCGCGCGTGTGTTAATGGCCGAAGATATCGTCACCACGGGTCTGTCATCGCGGGAATGTATTGAAACCATCCGTGCCCATGGCGGCAATGTTGTCGCGGCAAGCTGTCTGGTGGACCGCTCGAACGGCTCAGCTGATGTTGGGGTGCCGCTGTTTTCGTTGATGCAGATGGACGTTGAGACATTCAAAGAAGACGAGTTGCCTGATTGGTTGGCGGCTATTCCTATTGAAAAGCCGGGCAGCCGAAATTTAAAGAAATAGGCCATGTTCAAAAGACGGGAAAAATCCACGACCCTGTCGCGCCTTCGCGAATTTATTTGGCCGCGTACGGGCTGGACACGGTGGGCGCGTTATCATTCGCACCGTGTGGGACGGATGAAGGATTCTTCCTATAAGGTTGCTGCTGGCATTGCCAGCGGGGTCGCGGTTTCTTTTACGCCATTTATCGGCTTTCATATCCTGCTGGCAGCAACTGTGGCTTATGTTGTTCGTGGGAATATTATAGCGGCTCTCGTTGGCACAGTGATCGGCAATCCGTGGACTTTTCCATTCATTTTCGTTCTTATATACCAGATTGGTGCCTTTGTGAGCGGCGCGGATACCAGCGTGCCGCTTGCTGATATTTTGGCCAGTGATCGTTTGTGGGGGAACCCCTTGGTCGCGTTAGAGCCTGTATTAACGCCGATGATCCACGGTGGCTTGATCGTCGCGCCGATCATGTGGTGGGTCAGTTTTGTCATTACGCGGGCGCTGGTCGAGCGGTATCAATTCCGGCGTGAAGAACGCATGCGCCTTAAAAAGGTCGCAAGAATAGATAAACTGGAAACTGACAAAGAGCGCGCATTGGACGAGGACGACCAAGAATGAATGAGAAAGCCTATTTCGGAACGCTGAGGTTGGGTGTGAACATTGATCATGTCGCAACGATTCGCAATGCGCGCGGCGGCGTGCACCCTGATCCGGTTCGGGCAGCGATCATGGCAGAAAAGGCGGGCGCTGATGGAATTACGGCGCATTTGCGCGAAGACCGCCGACATATCTCTGACCATGACATTGAACGCCTGGCACGCGAAATTGACCTGCCATTGAATTTGGAGATGGCGGCGACCGACGAAATGCTTGCCATTGCGTTGCATCACAAACCCCATGCCAGTTGCCTTGTGCCGGAACGGCGCGAAGAACTGACCACAGAGGGGGGGCTGGATGTGGCTGGCGCCAAGTCAAATTTACGCCGCTTTGTCTCTGCCTTGCGGGATGCGGGCATCCGCGTCAGCCTGTTTATAGATGCTGATCAGACCCAGCTTGACGCGGCGGCGGAATTGGGCGCTGATATTGTTGAATTGCATACCGGGCGATACTGTGATCTGAGGGGTGATGCGCGTGCCAAGGAATTGGCGCGTTTGCGCGAAGGTGCCAAATATGGGGCATCGCTGGGGCTGGAAATTCATGCGGGTCATGGGCTTGATTATGCCACGGTGAAGGACGTCGCCGCTTTTCCTGAAGTGATGGAATTGAACATCGGTCATTTTCTCGTCGGCGAAGCGATTTTTACTGGTTTTGACGTGAGTATCCGCGAGATGCGGCGGCTGATGATTGAAGCCCGTAGCTAAAGAGATGGGCCAGCAGGTTAAGTAATGATGCAGGTTATTGGTTTAGGCAATGATATCGTGGATATCACTCGAATTGAACGGTCGATTGTTCGCTTCGGTGCGCGTTTTGTTGACCGGGTATTTACCGAGGTCGAACAGGAAAAGTCAGATGCGCGTGGTGGCCGTTATGCCAGTTACGCCAAACGTTTTGCGGCCAAAGAAGCTTGTGCGAAGGCCCTTGGAACGGGGATTTCGTCGGGTGTCTTTTGGCGCGATATGGGCGTGGTAAACTTGCCCGGGGGAAAGCCAACCTTGGTGCTTTCTGGCGGTGCATTATCCAAATTGAAAGAGATAACACCACAGGGCATGAAAGCGCAGATTGATCTGACCATCTCGGATGATCATCCGTGGGCGCAGGCCATTGTTTTGATTACGGCGCTGCCCGAATGATGCTGAGAGGTAATCAAGGGCGGCTGTATTGATTGTAAAGGGCGGATGAGCGTGCTATGCCCCCATTTCCGTAGACTTGATCATTGTAGTGCTAGAACAGACAGAGGAATATTTTGGACAAAACCGCACAGAATAAAGGCACACAATCCACCGATGCAACAGAGGTGGAGGTGCCGAAAGAGGAAAACATTTTCGACCTGATGAAAATTGTTTTCTATGGGCTGGCGTTTGCGTTTGTCTTGCGCGTATTGGCGTTTGAGCCCTTTGTTATTCCATCCGAATCTATGCTGCCGACTTTGGCGACCGGGGATTATATTATTATCTCCAAGTCGTCTTACGGATATTCCAAACATTCCTTGCCATTTGTCAGTGTTGATTTGTTTGATGGCCGCATCATGGAAAGCCCGGTTGAACGCGGCGACGTTGCGGTCTTTAAACTGCCGCGGGACAATTCGTCCGATTATATTAAGCGGATCATTGGTTTGCCGGGTGACAAGGTTCAAATGATAAACGGGGTTCTATTCATCAATGGTCAGGCGGTGAAAAAAGTGCGGGTTGACGACTTTGTAATCAAAGAGACTCCCAACACCAACTGTAACCGTTTTCCCATGTACCGTGTGACCTTAGATGCGGAAACAACAGCGTGCAGCTACCCACAGTACCGCGAGACCTTGCCGAATGGGCGCAGCTATATGACGCTCGATCTGCTGCCAGCCGGAAATAATGACACGACTCGCGTTTTCACAGTGCCTGCCGGACATTATTTCGGTATGGGTGATAACCGGGATAATTCAACCGATAGCCGTTATCCGGTGGCGCGCGGCGTTGGCTTTATTCCTGCTGAAAATTTGGTCGGTCGGGCAAGCGTCATATTCTGGTCCACCGATGGGGCATCGTCTTGGTTGCTTCCGTGGACATGGTTTTCAGCTATGCGCGGAGACCGCGTCTTCAATTCCTTATCACCCGCCGGGTCCGCAGATTAGGGAGCGCAATGGTGAACGGTATAGATGAAGGTCAACTGGCGGCGCTTGAAGAAATTGTCGATCATAAATTTGCCAAGCCGCAATTACTGGTCAAAGCCTTGACACATCCATCACTTGATTGGCCGGTGAATTACCAGCGGCTGGAATTCGTCGGCGATCGGGTTTTGGGCTTGGTGCTTGCGACCTGGCTTTATGAAGAATTTGCCGACGAAAAAGAGGGGAAACTGTCACGGCGTTATCATTCGCTGGCGCGCAAGGAAACATTGGCAGAGATTGGCGAAAAATTGGGAATTACGCCTTTCATTCGCATGTCTATTGCGGGTCAGGGCCTACAGGAGCGGGTGAACCCGGGTGTGGTGGCTGATGTGGTTGAGGCCATTATCGCAGCGATCTATATAGATGGCGGCCTTGCGGTTGCGGATCGATTCATTCGCAAGCATTGGGCCCCAGCCCTTGCTGACGGTGATGCCGGGCGCGACCCTAAATCAGGGTTACAGGAAATCGCTCAGGGTCGGGGATTGCCGTTGCCACACTATCAGGAAGAAGAACGAACCGGTCCCGATCACAACCCCCATTTCGTCATGCGTGTGACGGTAGAGGGGCTAGGCAGCGCAGTTGGCCGTGGCTCATCCAAACGCGCAGCGGAATCTGAAGCTGCGGCAAATATGATAGAGGATATTGGCGAATGAACGCCCAAACCCCAGAAGCGACGGACGCAGACCAAGCGCCCACAAAAGCAAGTTTTATCGCCTTAATCGGTGCCCCAAACGCAGGCAAGTCGACCCTGTTGAATGCGCTGGTCGGTGCCCGCTTGGCGATTGTCACACATAAGGTTCAAACTACGCGAACCCGCTTGTTGGGGATCACGATTCACAATAACGCGCAGCTAATTTTTGTTGATACGCCCGGTATATTCGCCCCAAAACGGCGCCTTGA
>Ga0070728_10002283_pt1 | contig 24424 bp, 21 predicted proteins | sample tdDd471_FD_66723 | JGI IMG/M metagenome (GOLD analysis project Ga0070728, IMG submission 66723) | Marine sediment microbial communities from the Atlantic coast under amendment with organic carbon and nitrate - tdDd47.1 | ecosystem: Environmental > Aquatic > Marine > Coastal > Sediment | place...
GAGAGGTTGGCCTTGGCTTCACGAACAGCCCGGTTGACGTAGTGCTCCCTCTCTTCAGGCGAGGTGGGACGCTCCCCCCTCTCTTTGGGTGCATAAATCCCGTCCGCCCAGACTGTGCCGTTGCTCCAGTCGATCCAGCCGTTATCAAAGGGTTCTGAAATCTCGTGGCCCTCGGCGCCGAAGAGAAGGCCGGGGGCTAAGAGTATCAACGTTCCCAGGAGAACAAAGGTCATCAGGCGTCGTGTCATGACGGGCCTTTAAAGAGTCATGGAGAATGGTGCCCCGGGAAAACGTCGACAAGGTCAAATCGTGGCCCTGTACTCTGATTTTTTTGACGGAGCCCTTGTAGAGTGCGCAAAAAACCCGATATCAGCGAAGCCGCCCTTTGTCAATGGTGACCAGGGAGACGTTTTTGTAGTAGTGGTGCAAAATGGTGTCATAGGTGAAGCCTGACGTGGCCATTTTCCGGGCACCCCATTGGCTCATGCCGACGCCGTGGCCATACCCGCACCCTTCAAAGAGGTAGCGGTTGCCCTTTCGGGTTGCCGAGAAACGGGAGCTTTTGATTTCTGTCGGGCCCATGGCCAGCCTGAACTCGTTACCGGTGAGTTCCAGTCGTCCCCGGGATGTGTTGAGTATCACGCGGCCGATGCGGCCAGACGGGGAGGGCTCGGCTGTCTCCATGGAGATGATTCCCCCCGGTCGGTACCCCTTGTTCCACAATCGCTTCACCATGGTATCGACCCTCATCTCTTTTTTCCAGCAGGCATCCGGAGTCAGCCGACTGAAGCTGTCCTTGACCCCTTTCAGGTAGGGAAGGGCTGCCCCCCAGACGGCGTCAGCGCTCTCAGTCATGCCGCCGCTGTTGGCATGAAAACAGGCGATGATGGGAAGTCCCTGGAAGGCGAGGTAGCTTCCCCGGGTGAGATCCACAGGGCGGGTGGTCTCCGGGGCTTCGGCGTCGGCGCCGCCGTACACCTGGAAGGCGGTGCTGGCTTCCAGGTCAAAGCGTGGGTGATCCTGCTGGCTGAGCAGAATGTTGTAGGTGTAGGTCCGTGAGGCCACAGCCTGGGCTTTAAGAGCTTCTTCGGGCCAGAGGGGGCTCATCTCTTTGGGAAGCACGCCGTAGAGGTAAGGCTCGATGCCAAGGGTGTTGACCACGGAGACGCCCTTGGCATCCGGCCAGAGGGTCACTTTCCCCCGGTAGGCCTGGCCGTCCACCCGGGGGCGTGTGCCCTGGGGGCGGACCGTCAGGGGCCGGCTGCCTGCAACCACTCCGTTGAGGATCAGTTCTTTGTTTTTAAGGGTTACCGCCACAGGCCCGTCTCCTTCAAAGAGCGGTACCCCGTCTCGCAACACGGCAATGGGCTCCCCGGCTTTGCCGAGAAGCACCTTGGCCACATCGTTGCGAATCAGGACCCGAACCGTGTCGGGAAGCTGGTCCATGGCCTTGTTTTGAGGACTGCCTGTGGGCTTCTCGCCTGCCAGCTCTTCAGCCTCCCTCAGCCATGCGCGAGCAGAGGAGCTGCGCATGTGGTCGGGGTAGAGTTTAATAAACCGCTCAAAGTGGGTGACCGCCTGACGAAAGCGACCGCTCCGGTAGGTGACGACCCCCAGGGCAAATCGGGCATCGGAGACCACCGAGGTGTCCGGGTAGGTGGTTTCGATCTGTTCGAGGCAGGCCACCGCCGTGTCGGGAAGGTTCAGGTTGCGGCTGTAAAGGGTGGAGAGAAAAAGAAGCGCCCTGGCCCTTTGTTCCCGGTCTGAGCTGCCCTCCAGAATCCGCCTGTAAAGGGCCGCAGCGTCAAGGGCATTGCCCTCTTCAAGGAGGGCGGAGGCGTCCTCGAAGAGGCCGGAATTAGACTCTGTTTGCGCGGAAAGGCCCGGGGCAAAACAGAGCAGAAGGCAGAGGGTGACAAGGTATTTCAATCGAATCATGGAGTGGGTTCCCTCCGGGCTGGGACGTTTAAAATCGGTTGATCTTTGTCAATTGAATTGACTATACTTTTCCGGCACAACAAGAGTACCGGATATTGATGATATTGACAACCAATCCACAGGGGCCTTCTTTGAAATGGATCGGACGCACATGCGGTTACGTGGGGCGAACAACCCTTGACCTGATGGGAAAGTCCTTTGTTCGAGCCGCCTTTACCTTTCGTATTCTGACCCTTCTGGTGAGGCGCCCGAAGAATGGCCGCCGTCAGGTAAAAAGGGCGGTGATAGAACAGATCTACTTTACAGCCGTTCAGGCCCTGCCTCTTATTATCCCCCTGGCTCTTCTCGTGGGAAGCGCGATGATCATCCAGTTCTCGAAGCTTTCCGGGGATCTGGAGCTCGGAAAGGCGGCGGTGATTCTCATTATCCGTGAGATCGGTCCCCTGATCACCGCTTTGGTTGTGATTCTTCGCTCGGCCACGGCCGTCACCGCAGAGATGAGCTGCATGACCGTCTTCAATGAGATCGAAGCCATGGAGATGGCCGGGGTAGACCCCATGTGGGTTCTCTCCTATTCACGCTTTACCGGGATCACCTCGGCGGTGGTCTGTCTCTTTGTTGTCTTTGACCTTGCCGCACTGCTCGGCGGGCATATTGTTACCTGGGTTACCACTAGCCAGGGCAGCAATAACTTTCTCTTCGAGGTGGCCAGGGCCATCAGCGGTACCGACCTCGTGGTGAGCCTGGTCAAGGCCCTGCTCTTCGGGTTGATCATTACAGTGGTGAGCCTTTTTCATGGGTACACCACCGTCCGCAAGGTCTCCCGGATTCCCGTGAGTGTCTCCCAGGCGTCTGTGGAGAGCTTTTTTGTCTGCATGATTGTAAACGCCTTTGTCTCCATTGTTTTTTATCTGTAAAGGACACCATGCCCATGTCGACCCCTGCCCCAGGTGAAACCGACGCAGCAGACAACCCGCTGGTTCAGCTGAAGAGTGTTTCGGTAAACGATTCCTGGAAGGGGCTCTCCCTGACGGACATGGATGTTACCCTGCCCCGTGGAGCTGCGGTTCAACTGGTTTCCGACAGCCCTGCCAGTGCCCACCTTCTGATGCGGTGCCTTGCCACCCTGGACTGGCCCTGGCGTGGAACCTACCGCTTCAATGGGGTGAAGTTGCCCTTTACACGGTATGAAAAGCTCCTCGACGTCAAGCGTACCATCGGCTACCTCTATCCCATGGCGGCCATGGTGAGAAACCGTACCGTGGAGGAGAATCTGGATTACCAGGCCAACTATTTTAACGACACAGACATCCCCAGGCACCAGGGGCTCAAAGAGTCCCTGGTGAAGGGCTTCGGAACCCAGGCGGCCCTTCCCTTCTGTCCGGAGCTGGTGAGTGCCATGGAGCAGAGGCGGGCCATTGTGGTCCGGGAACTTCTCAAGGAGCCGACCCTCTTTCTGGCGGAGTACCCCGAGGAGTTTGTGGGGCGGGGGTATCTCTCCCTTTTTATCGGCGAGATCCGCAAGCTCCTTTCGCGGGGGGGCGTTTTTGTTTACACAACCAATTACAGAGGGCTTGGCAAAGAGTTGAAACCGCTGACCCTCCGCCTTGAAAATGGCACCCTGTCCAAGGAGCTGGTCCCATGATTGTACGCTATGATACCCGGGAAAAGGTGGTGGGGGCATTTATGCTGTCCATCATGGTTCTGCTGGCCCTGACCGTGTTGACCATCGGTCGCAGCAAGGACTGGTTTCGGGAAAAGGTGACCTACTATACGACCTTCAAAGAGAGTTACAACCTGGAGAAGAATGCGGCGGTGAAGCTCTTTAATGCCGATATCGGCAAGGTTCAGGAGGTAACCCTGGTTGGCAACGTGGTCCACGTGAGGATGTCCATTTTTGCCGAATACGCCCCGCGTATTCGAAAGGACTCTGTTGCCATGGTTCAAAGCGTCAACTTTATCGGCAACAAGTACATCTCCATTACACCCGGTACCCCGGAATCCCTTGAGATCCAAGCCGGAGAAGAGATCATGTCCGAAGAGCAGAAGTCGGTGTCCGATATTCTGGCGGAGTTTGAGGTGGAGGAGACGGCCAAAAAGGTGATCCGCGCCGTGCAGGATGTCTCGGATGTGGCCATGTTGCTCAAGGACCCTGATGGGCCGCTCTTTTCGGCCCTGACCAGCATCAACAACTCCCTTACCGCAGTGGAAGTCCGTGTGGGGGTGATCCTGGACAGCCTTGCCGTGGCCGTGGACAAGGTGCCCCACACCGTGGATCTTGTGGACCGGGATCTGACAAAGGTCTATGAGATTGGCGTGGAGATCGAAAACAACATCGCTGTCTTGAAACAGATCCTGGACAATGTGGAGAAGGGGAGCCGCGATGTCCCCACCATCACAGAGACGACGGTGAAAGGCATCGAGGAGATCCGGGTGGGGGTGGAGCACATCGATGGGGTGGTGAAGTCCCTGAAGAAGAACATTCTTATCAAGGGCAACCTGCCCCCCGGGCCGGAGGTCAGGGGCACCGATGCAGCCGTTCGACCATAAACCACAACGGTTACGAAGCACCCTTCGGGTTGCACGAAGAAGCTTTATAAACCTAAGCAGTTGTTGACGGGCGCAGCCCGTCAGCGAATGTGATAACCCGAGGAACGAGGGTTGGAGCATTCGCGAAGCTGGGGTGCAGGGGATTTATCCCCTGCCCGCCGGAGGCTTGGTGCTTTTCCCCGCTTAAGTCATAGAAGGGGCCCGTTTTTATAGAAAGGTGGTGGCGATGAAGTCCGCGACCCCTTGAACGTCGTTGGGGTCCAGGGTGGGCAGGCCGTCTTCATGCGGGGCATCCGTGATCCGAGCCACAAGAAGTTTCAGGTCTTTGAGGGGCGCCTTGCCAGTTGCGGTTCGGTGCACCTCGATTTTGGGGCGATCCGAGCCCTTGTACCCTTCGGTGATGATGAGATCCAGATCCGCCATCTGTCCTTCCAGTTCTTCCAGACGCACCGGTGTCACCTTTTTTACCAGCGCATAGGCCGTATCCGAGGCCACCATCACCGCGTCTGCCCCGGCCTGCTGATGCTTCCAGCTGTCCTTTCCTTCATGATCCATTTCAAAACCATGGGCGGTGTGCTTGATGATTCCGACGCGGATTCCTTTTTGCTGAAGCAGGGGAATAATCCGTGTGATAAGGGTGGTTTTTCCGGAACCCGATTTTCCCACGATGGAGAGGGTCACTGTCATGGAACGCTGTCCTTTTGCTGGGGTGATTCATGGGTCGCCTGTAGCGAGCTTGGATACCCTAAGGGATCGGCTCGGGCCTTGTCAAGGCAAATGGAAGGGTCAAAATCGTGCCTCCGGCAGCAAGGTGTGCCACCTTGAAAGCAGGTTGCGAATGCGCTTCGCCCCTCGTTCCTCGGGTCAAATCACATCCGCCTTTGGTGCGGAAATGATTTAGGGCGTGCTTTTAAGGCCTGTTTGTTACACCCACCCTTTCAGGTCAGGCAAACGTTTGGCCGCCGGAGTTATTCCGCTCAAAGTCAAGCCGGTTTCGAGGGCCCACTGGGCTGTTTTTTGAAAAATGAAACAGGCCTCTTTCCGAAACGGGTGCCCCCACCTGGCCGTCGGAGGCATCGCTGAATAGTTTCAATTTTAGCATTGGGCCAGGAATTCCCACCGCTTATGTGCTTGTGGCGCAGCTTCCGTCATCTCGCCCTTTAAGCGAATGCGGACGCGATGCGCTTCGAGTGGCGTGACACGCTGCGCATTCGCCTCATGGGGTCCAGGGGATCATCTCCTGGCCGCCGGAGGCATTTTCAGCTCTTTTTGCAGGAGGGTTTGAAAGGGCATTCCCGATGCGTTATCCTGCGAGATCTTCCGGTACAACATCGGCAGTGACAATGGAAGGAACAGCAACGTGATAAAGAAAAACGTGGTACTGACAGGCATGCCGGCAACAGGAAAGAGCACCGTAGGGGTGATTCTCGCCAAGCGCCTGGGACTTGCCTTTACCGACAGTGATGTCTATATCCAGACCTGTGAGGGGCGGCGCCTCTCCGAGATCATTCGGGACGAAGGGCTGGAGACGTTTAAGACGATTGAAGAGAAGCACCTTTGCGAGATGGAGGCCAGGGCCACGGTGATTGCCACCGGCGGCAGCGTCATCTACGGCCGCCGGGCCATGGACCATTTGGGCAATAACGGGATCATCGTCTACCTGAACACCCCCCTTTCCACCCTCATGGAACGGCTCAGTGATCTGGAAGCTCGCGGCGTGGTTATCCAGCCGGGGATGAGCGTTGAGAGCCTCTACCATGAACGTCACCCCCTCTACATGGAGCGCGCCCACATCGTCATTCCCACCGAAGGCCTCTCCCCCTCCATGGTGGCCGACGCCGTCCATGAGGCCCTGATCAAAACCCAAGGCGAGACCTGGCGGTAACAAGGTGAGCCACCTTGAAAGCGGGTTCACGAATGCTTTTCCCCTCGTACCTCGTGGATCGCATTCGTTGACGGGCTGCGCCCGTGGCTTACTTTGGGGCAATCTGGGATGCTGAAGGAGGCCTCGCAAGGTTGTGTGGGGGAATGTGATGTAATCAGGTGAGCTTTTTTGATGTGACTCTTAATGCTCACAGCCATGGTTTTCTATCAGGAACACCATGGGCTGTGAGTTTTTCATTATCAGGGGGCATTCGCGAACCTGGGGCTCCCTGCCCGCCGGAGGCATGCTTTTGGCCTTAGCTGTCTTCTTTCGTTGCAACCTCATCGCTTTTGACTTCGGGCTCTTTGCCCGTTTCATCGTCCTCTTCATCATCCCCTTCCTCGTCATCGCTGCTGCCCAGGGGGCGTCTTCCGAAGGTTATGGCACCGAAGATGCCCAGTTCGTAGAGCAGGATCATGGGGGTGGCCAGAAGGATTTGGGTCACCACATCCGGCGGGGTGAGGATGGCGCCGAAAATGAAGAAGAAGACCACGGCGAATTTGCGGTTTTTCCGAAGAAATGCTGGTGTCACGAGGCCCATGGCTGCCAGGATGGTGATGAAAATAGGCAGTTCAAAGGCAAGTCCGAAGGCCATGAGGAGCTTGGAGGCGAAGGATATGTACTCCCGCATGGTGGGCAGGGCCCGAAGTGATTCAGAAGCGAATCCCAGGAAGAACTTGAATCCGAAGGGGAAGACGAAGAAGTAGCCGAAGACGGCCCCGCCGGTGAAGAAGACGACAGAGAGCAAAATGGCCGGCGCCATCATCCGTTTCTCTCGTTTGTAGAGCCCCGGGGCAATGAACATCCAGATCTCAAAGATGATCACCGGACTGGCCAGGAGCAGGCCTGCCAGAAGCGAGACTTTAAGATAGGTGAAGAAGGCCTCGGGAAGGCCGGTGAAGATGATGGCATCGCCTTTGGGAAGGACGTCGATGAGGGGCTGGGTCAAGATGGTGAAGATCACCTCCTTGAAGCCGTAAGCGGCGGCGGCCCCGATGGCGATGGCAATGAAGCACCGGATGAGCCGGGTTCTCAGCTCCTCGAGATGGTCTGTAAAAGGGAGTTTGTCCTCTTCCTGCATGGCTCTGTCTCTTTAGTGATGGATCCGCAGTGTGGCGAAGGGTTGTTTGTTGTGTGGATGAAGGTTGGGCCGGTTTTCAACACGGTGCATGGCAACGTGCTGGATACCGGGGATCACCCCTCTTTCTGCTCAGGTGTTTCCGGCTTGGTCTCCTTGGGCTCGGGCTCAGGGGAGTCCGTCGTGGCCAGGCTCACTTTCTTTACCTCGTCACCGGTTGGTTTGCTGGGAGAGGGCTCCAGGTCCACCGTAAAGGTCTCCTTGAGATCGCTCGTTGCCTTGCGAAATTCTCCAAAGGTTTTGCCGAGGGTCTTGGCCAGCTCGGGCAGTTTTTTGGGGCCAATGACGATGAGCGCCACGGCCATGATCAGGAGGATTTCGGGCATCCCCATTCCAAACATGGTGGTCATCTCCTTGAAAAAATTGAGAGTTGCTTCGGGTAAAACGCATGGACGGTTGTACTTGTTTTGGGGGGCGGTGTCAAGGTGAAGGGAGAGCCGTGGAACGGCGTTCAGTGCCGGTGAGACGGTCATTGGGCTGATTTTCCCAATCCGTGCCGGGGGTTGTCGATTGTTTGACAGGGGATGGGCGATATACTAAAAGAAATTGACCTGAAACGATAAGGGGTTGGAGGCGTTGCGGTCGATTTGTCGCTCAACCCGGACCGTTCAGGGGGAGGGCGTTAAGGGGTAAACACTTTCTCTGCCGGGTGGAGGCACGCATGGCGATTCAATCGGTAAAACGGGCTCTTGACATACTCTCTCTTTTTGTTCCGTCCCAGCCCGCCCTGGGCATTACGGAGATGGCCGTCCGGATGGGGCTGCCCAAACCCACGGTTCATGGCCTGGTTCAGACCCTGGCTGATGACGGTTTCCTCAGTCAATGCGAAGAGACCCGCAAATACAGCCTCGGCCTTCGGGTCTACGAGCTTGGGACCTATGTGACCAGCCACTTGAGGGTCAATCAGGTCGGTGGGCCCGCGGCCCAGCGCCTGGCCAGGCACACCTCCCTCATGGCCCGCATCGCCATCTGGGACCGGGGTGAGGTCCTTGTGACCCTCAACCTGTTTCCCAATGTCCAGTCCCCCCCCTTTATCAACTTAGGCCCCAAGGTCCCGGCCTACTGCTCGGCCATCGGAAAGGCGATTCTTGCCGCCTGTCCGGAAAAGGATCTGGAGGCCTATCTCTCCCGCACCTCCCTGGAACCCCTGACCCCGAAGACCTTCACCGATGCCGATGCCCTCAAGGCCGAACTTGAGACGGCAAGGCGCCAGGGCTATGCCTGTGAATCGGAAGAGTACATCATGGGCCTTGCCTGCATCGGCGCCCCTCTGTTTGACCACTCGGGACGCTGCACCGCCGCCATCAGCGTCTCCGGCGGCCCGGAACTCCTGGAGCGCGAGGAGATGCAAGCCATCGCCACCGATGTGATGCGAACCGCAGGCGAGATCTCCCTTGCCATGGGCTACAACCCAAACATGGCCAGCGAGAGGCGACACGGCCGTTAAACGTGGAGGGAACAGCAGGGGGAAAGCCAAAAAGCCTTGCCTCCGGCGGCGAGGTGAGCCACCTCGAAAGCAGGTTGCCATTGCACTTCGCCCCTCGTTCCTCGGGGCAAATCACAATGGCATTCGTAGCTCTATGGCAGGAGATAGTATGGGCTATTTCACATGCGCTACGGCAAATAGTTGAATAATCCGACCGCGAAGCCCAAGAGTATCAGCGAGTCTGGGGCCAAAGGGGCTCTGGAGACGTTTTTTATTTCGAAAGAGTTGAATGAGTATAAAACTTTGGTGCCCAAGACGCTCGAAATGTCCTATGGCTTATTCATCTCTTTGCGAGGGCTGCAACGAAAAAGGGCCGACAACATGTCGGCCCTTTCTTGCAGTCGGGAAAGGCGGTGTGAGATACACCACGGGCGAAGCCCGTCAGCGAATGCGATCACCTCGAGGCATGAGAGGTGGGAGCATTCGCGAACCTGGGGTCCAGGGGGGTACCCCCTGGTTAGTCGCCTTCGAACTCGCACATGGCGTAGATGGGGGTGTCGCCGGTTTTGCTGCGTCCGCCAAGGTCCGGCAGCTCCACAATGAATCCGCACTCCACGATGTCGCCGCCCAGGCGCGTCACCAGCTTGATGGCCGCCTCGATGGTGCCGCCGGTGGCGATGAGGTCATCGATGATCACGACCTTCTCGCCCTCTTCGATGGCGTCCTCGTGCATCTCCACCTCGGCCTCGCCGTACTCCAGGGCGTAAGACTCTTCGATGGTTTTCCAGGGCAGTTTCCCCTTTTTTCTCACCGGCACAAAGCCGACGCCGAGCTGGTAGGCCAGAACCGCACCAAACACAAAGCCGCGTGCGTCGATGCCCACCACTTTCTGGATGCCCTTGTCCTTGTAACGGTCGTAAAACAGGTCACAGGCTGTGCGGTATGCCGCAGGATCCTGCATGAGGGTGGTGATGTCCCTGAAAATAACGCCTTCAATGGGCCATCCCGGAATGGATCGAATGGTCTCTTTAATATTCATGTTGTCCTTAAAGTTTAATCTGTTGAATCTGTGGTAACTATTTAATACCACCGGTGGGTGGTTTTACGCTTCTCCGATTCTTGGCACGGCTTTTAACAGCAGTCCTTTGACGCGGTCTGCGTTTTTGTGGAACACCTCGAGGATTTCGTCCCAGGTGACGGGGGCTTCATCCTCTTTCCAGCAGTCGTAGTCGGTGCTCATGGCCACGGCTGCATAGGGGATGCCCGCTTCATTGGCAAGGGATGCTTCGGTGGCCACGCTCATGTTGATGACATCGGCCCCCCAGGCACGGAACATGTTGGATTCGGCGCGGGTGGAGAAGCGGGGCCCTTCGATGGTCACCACGGTTCCCCTTTCGTGGGTGTGGTTTCCGTGTGTCATGCTGGTTTCGTAGAGCACCTTTCGAAGATGGGGATCAAAGGGATCCGCCATGCCGGTATGGACGGTGCCATCTGCGAAGTCATCGTGGAAGGTGTTGGCCCGCTTGCGGGTGAAGTCGATGAACTGATCGAGGATGACGAAGTGGCCCCGGTCGATCTCTTCACGAAGGCTGCCACAGGCCGTGGTGGCAACGATGTGGGTTGCACCCAGCTCTTTCAAGGCATGGATGTTGGCCCGGTAGTTCACCTGGCTGGGGCTGTGCTGGTGCTCCCGGCCGTGGCGGGCAATGAGAAGGACCGTGCGCCCGTCAATCACGCCCCGGGTGATGGGGGATGATGGCTCGCCGTAGGGGGTGGTGAGGGTGATCTCTTCCGCGTCTTTTAGAATGTTCGGATCGTCGAGTCCCGATCCGCCGATGATACCCACCTGAATCATGTGCATCTCCTGAAGAATATCCTGTGGCCTCGTGTCGTTATGCCATACCTGTCGATTTGCTGAGCCTGCGGTTTGCTTTTGTTAGGAATCACCAGCCGTCTTTCAGGCGTCCTTATTCCGCTGGAAACCACCGGATAACCGCTATACGAGAACCTTTAATTATGGTAATAAGGCTTATACGTTAATACGTGATATGAGACAATATTTTTGTTCCTGCCCCCATTGCCCCCCCATGAACGGGGGGCCAAAGATAGATACGAGGTCCCAATGAAGGTAGACGGCAAAGAGATGCGACCCATCTGGCTTAACAGCGACAACCCACTGGAAGTCCATGTTATTGATCAGCGGATGCTCCCCCACGACCTTGTGATCGCCCCATTAAAAGATGTGGACGATACCATTTACGCCATTCAGGAGATGTTTGTCCGGGGGGCCCCCCTCATCGGCGCCACCGGTGCCTGGGGTGTCTACCTTGCCTGTATCAACGCACCTGGAGGCGGGGTCACCGATGCCTGGCTTAACGGGGAAGCAGATCGCCTCAAGGCCTCACGCCCCACGGCGGTGAACCTTGCCTGGGCCGTGGATCGTGTGATGGCGCGTCTTGCCACCATCGAAGGCGATGGCGCCCGTGTTCGTGCGGCCCGCGAAGAAGCCGCACGTATCACCGACGAGGAGGCCGAGAACTGCCGCCGAATCGGCGAATTCGGCGTCTCCCTCATTGAGGAGATCAGTCGGAAGAAGAAAGGGGAGACCGTCCATATCCTCACCCACTGCAACGCAGGATGGCTTGCCTGTGTGGAGTATGGCACCGCCACGGCGCCCATCTATGAGGCGTTTAACCGCGGGGTAGACGTTCACGTCTGGGTGGATGAAACCCGCCCCCTGAACCAGGGCGCACGCCTGACGGCCTGGGAGCTCGGCAAGCACGGGGTCAAGCACACCATTATTACCGATAACGCCGGGGGACACCTCATGCAGCATGGCATGGTGGATATCGTCATCACCGGCACCGACCGCACCACCTGGACCGGGGATGTGGCCAACAAAATCGGTACCTACCTGAAGGCCCTGGCCGCCAACGACAACGGCATTCCCTTCTGGGTGGCCCTTCCTTCATCCACCTTTGATTGGGAGATGGAGGACGGGGTGAAGGAGATCCCCATTGAGGTGCGGAACCCCGATGAGGTTCGCTACATTCAAGGCCAGGTGGATGGGAAAACCGTTCAGGTCCTGGTCCCCCCTGCAGGGTCGGCCTGCGAGAATCACGCCTTTGACGTAACACCGGCCCGACTTGTGACGGGGTTTATTACAGAAAGGGGCCTGTGCAAGGCCAGCCGGGAAGGGGTCCTTGGTCTCTTTCCTGAAAAGGGGAAGGAGGTGTCATGCAATTAAGCGATGAGGAGAAGCAGGTTATCTCGGCCATCCAGGGGGACATTCCGGTGACTGAGCATCCATACAGGGTTCTGGCCGAGGGGCTGAACATGACAGAGGAGGCCTTTCTTGAGGTCTTGACGGGATTGGATGAGAAGAACCTGATCCGGCGCTTCGGGGCCACTTTGCGTCACCAGAAATCAGGTTTCACCGCCAATGCCATGGTTGCCTGGCTGGTGGATGAGGAGCAGGTGGAGGCGGTGGGAAGTGCCATGGCCTCTTTCAAAGAGGTTTCCCACTGCTACCGGAGGGATCCGGTGGCAGAGTGGCCTTTCAACCTGTACACCATGGTTCACGCAACCAGCCGCGATGCCTGCATTGAGACGGCGAAGCGTATTTCCGAGAAGGCCGGCGTCTCCACCTATCGGGTCCTTTTCAGCAAGCGGGAGTTGAAGAAAACGTCCATGACCTACTTTTCACAAAGCAAGGATTCTTCCTCCGTCTAAAGGTGGGAGACGTCTCGTTTGCCGGCTCCTCGCCGGCTGGCGAGTGCTTGTTTTTACTTGTTTAACCCGTTTAGACGTATTAATTTGTCATGTGCGTTGTTGTCACCAACGATCCAAAGGGATGCGTAAAGGCCTGATGACCATGGATGTGGAAAATGCCGCCCTTACCGATGTGGGATGCCGCAGGCACCGCAATGAAGACGCTTTTTTTGTCAGCGATGAGATGAAACTCTATGTCGTTTCCGACGGCATGGGGGGGCACAGGGCCGGAGATGTGGCCAGTCGGCTGGTGGTGGAAGGCATGCGGGAATATATTGACCGGGTGAAAGACCGGGGAGACGGCCAGGCCTCGGCGGGACAAGCCGGGCTCTCCCGTGAGGCGTCTCATCTGGTGGATGCCATTGGTCATGCCAACCGGAAAGTGTGGCATGCGTCCCGAAATGCCTCTGATTGTGAGGGCATGGGGGCCACGGTGTCGGCCGTCTGGATCAGCGGCAGCTCTTTTGTGGCAGCCAACGTGGGGGACAGTCCCGTTTACTGCATTCATGGTGAGACCATCGAGATGGTGTCCGTGCCGCACAACCTCTCCAATGGAAAAACGACCAACGGTGATAAGCCGCCGGAACCCAAGGGGCTGAAGAATATTCTGACACGTGCCGTGGGAATTCGCGAGCGTGTGGTGGCCGATGTGTGTGAGAGCCAGTGCTATCCGGGGGACCGGTTTGTCCTTTGCTCCGATGGGCTGAGCAACCGGGTGTCCGAAGAGGAGATCCTTCAGGCTGCCAGGAACCTCTCTCTCAGGGAGGCCACCCGAACCTTGGTGGAGTTGGCCAAGGCCCGGGGAGGGGACGACAACATTACCGTGGTGGTGGTGAAGGTGAGTGGGCGGGAACGGGGCCCTTTATCAGGGTGGATGACTCGGGTTCTTGGCAGGTTTCTGCCCGGGGTGATGAAAGGATAAGACGATGCCGGTAGTTCAACTGCAGTACAAAGATCGGGTGATCAGCCGACACAGGGTAGAGCCGGGGGGAACCCTTACCATTGGGCGCCATCCCGAGAGCGATGTGGTGATTGACAACGCGGCGGTTTCAGGAAAACATGCCAAAATTGACGGCTTGGAGGGGGGGTATTTTATCACCGACCTCAAAAGCACCAATGGCACGTTTATCAACAGCCAGATGATTTCCACCTGCCAATTGAAGCATGGCGACAGCATCGTCATTGGTCGGCACCGGCTGGTCTTCGGCTATGCCAGGGGGGAAACACGCCCTGAAAGGGAGCTGGCGCCCCTGGACAAGACCATGGTGATGGATTCTGCCAGGCAGAGGGCCTCAGTCCCTGTTGCCGAAATCAATGCCTATCTCTCCATTCTCAAAGGGGGGGGCGGGGAAATACCCCTGACAAAAAAGGTGACCAAAATCGGCAAGGACTCTGCGTGCGATGTTGTGGTCGCAGGGTTTGGGGTGGGCAAGGTCTCTCTGACCATCAGCAAGATGCCCAAAGGCTTTCAGGTCAACTATGTCAGTGGGTTCAAGCGGCCTCGTATCAACGGTGAGCCCCTGAGAACCTCTCTGAAGCTTCGGGAGTTTGACACCTTGGATATCGGGTCGACCCGCATTCAATTCGTCTATCGAGAATCCCTCCTGATGTAATCCCTTCGCCAATCCGCAATCGCATGAATCTAAGAAATGAGGTGGACGTGGCCACACTGCTTGTCATCGATAACTACGACTCCTTTACCTACAATCTGGTCCAGATGTTCAAGGGGGTCGACGGCCTCACCACCAAGGTGTTCCGGAGCGATGCCATATCGCTTCGGCAGGCGGAAGTGTTGGGTCCCGATTACATCCTCATCAGTCCTGGCCCCAAGTCCCCTTTGCATGCCGGCATCTCGATTCCCATGATTCGCTCCTTTTACAAGAGGGTGCCGATCCTGGGGGTTTGCCTCGGCATGCAGTCCATCAATGAGGTCTTCGGGGGCCAAACCGTGAGAGCCCCTGTGCCGGTCCATGGCAAACAGAGCCCTGTGGTCCACTCCGGTGATGGAATCTTTGAAGGCATTCCCTCCCCATTTCGTGTGGCCCGATACCACTCTCTTATGGTGGAGATGGCCGATGAGGCGCCCCTTGAGGTGACGGCCCATTCTGAAGATGGGGTCATCATGGGCCTTGCCCATCGGGAACACCCCCTGTGGGGGGTGCAGTTTCACCCGGAGAGTTTTATGACCGAGCATGGTCAGGCCATGGTCGCCAATTTTCTCAACCTCGGACCCCTTGGAACACGGAGGCCATAAGGTGCTGGACAGATTTTTTGAAGCGTGGCCGGAGGGCCTGACGGTGAAGCGAAAAGAGCTGAAGCTGACAGAGCCCTTTGCGTTGTTTGCGTCGCGGTTTGCACAGGACGAGGGCACAGTGGTGCTTCTGAGCGGCGGCGACCTTGATTCCGCACGGTACAACATGCTGGCGACCATGCCGTGGCTGACCCTTTCCGGTTACGGTCAGGCAATGACCCTTGCCGGGGGCGGCAGGCAAGAGCATTTTACTGCCGATCCATTTGATGCGGTGCGGGAGGTTTCGTCCCGGTTTGCCTTTGGCCCGGATGAGACGTGGGGGCCCGTGGCTTCCGGCCTTTTCGGCTACCTCTCCTATGATTTGAAAGATGCCGTGGAGAAGCTTCCCCGTACCACACTGGATCGGTGGCAGCTCCCCCAGCTCTGGTTTGCCGCTCCCAGGGCCCTGGTTGTGGAGGATCGGCGCACGGGTGAGGTCTCCCTCTGGGTGACAGGGGGGGATGAGGAAGAGATCGAACGAACCACCCGGGCTTTCCTGGCACGTGTCGAGGGGCCTCTGCCCGCCCCCGGCAGTTACGGGGGAGACGGAAAAGGGTTCGTATCCAATTTTGACATGCCCGGCTACATGGCTTCCATCGAGCGGGTCAAGGAGTATATCCGGTCAGGCGATATCTATCAGGTGAACATGTCCCAGCGCTTTGAAGGGGGCTTTACCGGTGACCCTTACGCTCTGTTCACAAGCCTTTTTGACGCCAACCCCGCCCCATTTTTTGCCTATGTCCAGGCAGGCTCCCACCAGATTGTCTCCACCTCGCCGGAGCGGTTTCTCAAGATGGATCAGGGGGCGGTGGAGGCGCGTCCCATCAAGGGAACGCGCCCCCGGGGGAAGAGCCCTGCCGAAGATGACGCTCTCAAACAGGAGCTTGCAAGCAGTCCCAAGGATGATGCCGAACTCTCCATGATTGTGGACCTCATGAGAAACGATATCGGCAAGGTGTGCAGGCCCGGAAGTGTTGCGGTCACCCAGCACAAGGGGGTGGAGGCGTATAAAAACGTGTTTCACCTTGTCTCCATTGTGGAAGGGGAGCTCGATGCTGCTGTGGATGCCGTGGACCTGCTTCGTGCGACCTTTCCCGGGGGCTCCATCACCGGTTGCCCGAAGATCCGCTCCATGGAGATCATTGACGAACTGGAGACCGACCGCCGACACATCTACACGGGGTCCATCGGGTACGTAAGCTTTCACGACACCATGGATCTCTCCATTGCCATCCGCACCGCGACCCTCTCAAGGGGGCGCGTGGTCTTCTCTGTCGGGGGAGGGGTGGTTTACGACTCGGACCCCGAGTCGGAGTATCACGAAACCCTCCACAAGGGTGAGACCCTGATGAACGCCTTCACGGGGCGTCAGGTGGCGACGGGCCGGGATGAGGTGATTTGGCTGGATGGGCGTCTCAGGTCAGCAGATGCTGCGGGACTCCCTGTCATGAGCAGGGCCGTGCAGTATGGGGCCGGGGTGTTTGAGACCATACGGGTGGAGAAGGGCAAGGCCCCTTTTTTATCGCATCATCTGGCGCGACTTGCCCGAAGCTGGCAGGGCCTTTTTGATGCACCGTTGCCTGATTTTACCTGGGAGGCCATTGTTTCCCAGCTTGTTGTGGCCAACGGTCTGGAGGAGAAGACAGCGGCGGTTAAAATCATGGTGGCCGAAGGGCGGGAGGGTGGTTCACAGTTCAGAGGTCACGTGGCCATGACGGCGCGTCCTTACACGCATCGCCTGGAGGCATTGGGGAAACCGGGGCTCTCTGTGGTGAGTTTTCCTGCTCTCCGGACATCCCCGCTTTCCGATTACAAAAGCCTTAATTACCTGTTGAGCCTGAAGGCCCTGACCTATGCCAGCGGCATGGGGAGCGACGAAGCCCTTTTGCTCAACGGCGACGGGTCGGTCTCGGAACTGGCCACGGCCAATCTTATTGTTCTTTCCGGAGAGCGGGCGATTCTTCCTGAATCGGTGCATGTGCTTCCTGGTGTGATGCAGTCGTTGGTCGTCCCACTTCTGGAAGGCTGGGGGTACAAGGTGACCCGAGAGCGGATCAATGGCACGGATCTTACCACCATGGATGGGGTGGTGGCCACCAATGCTCTCATGGGGGCTGTGCCGGTGTTGGAGGTGGATGGATGCAAGGTAAGGTCTTCAGAAGGGATCTGCGCGGAACTCAATAAAAAGCTGGGGATACGGGTGAGGGCGTTCAGGTAAGGATAAAGCAGGCCTTTCGGCCTGCCTGATCTTTAAGCTGAGGTACCGCATAATCGAACGACGTCCGAGGGCGGTTATGCTTGCGAACTGGCGCGAAGCATTTTGCAGAGAAGCTCTGAAAGGCGGTTGATGTGCTTTTCGATCTCCTCGCGGGTACGGCCGGGGTAGTTCCTGAACGTCATCAGGATGCCGTTGAGAGAGGCGTAGAAGGCGTGGGCGGTGATTCGGTCGGTACACTCAATCCCGTTGCGCTTCAGTACCTGCTCAAATTTGTTGAGCATGGCCCTTTGAACCCCGTTGTACTTGCGGAGCAGGTCCGGGGTCATGGTTCCCTTGATCATCAGGTAGCTCATCATCTGAAAGGTGGGCTCGCTGTCGATCAGGTACCGGATCAGCGACTCGGAAAACGCCTCCAGGGAGAGCTCTTCGCTTGATTCCAGCAGGTTGGCGAGCCATTTCTCGATTTCCCGGAGATCCTTGATGAAGGCCTCGACAAAGAGGTCCTCCCTGCTGGGGAAATACCGGTACATCGATGCGGGGGATACGCCGACCGCGGCGGCAATGTCTCTGACGCCGATTTCATCGAAGGGTTTCTTGCCGAACAGGTCGAGGGTGGCTTCGATGAGGATCTCTCTTCTGGCCTCCCGTTCACCTTCCTTCAGCTTGAGAAACTTTGATTTATTGTCCATCATGTCCAAGAATCCTGAGTTGTAGCGTTAACACTTCCCTTAAACGCATACAAGTGTTCACTTCCATCGTACGCAAAGGCGTCCATTGATGACGGTACTGCTCCGAATTGTGACGGATTGAACCAGCTTGTATGGAAGGGGCTTTGATAAAACCTCTAGTGACAGTTATCGCAGTTGGAAGGGTACGAGCTGAGCTGTGTGTGGCTTCCAGAGATGAAAACGATATACCGTAAAGTTAACACCATTATACCAGACGAAATGTGACTTATCAAGGAGAATTGACAGGGTTGGCTTGCCTTGGGCGCTGTGCGGATGTATGATGCAGAATTTGGATGTTCCCTGAAAATAGGGGGTCGTCCCATTAAGAAGAAAGGCTGCGGAATGGTCTGCGGCAGAGCCCCGTGTATGGGGCATCAGGGAACCACAACGGAGCGATACCTCCGTGCTTTTTAAGGGAACGCACTGTGGTGCGGTACCGGTGAGGCGTCGGAACAATGAGGCCATAGAACAGGGCCGGGAGATATAAAAGTGACAGAGTTGCAGGGATTTCAGCGAAAATATTTACGGGGCTTGGCCCATTCCATCAAACCGGTGGTTTTTGTGGGGCAAAAAGGGGTGACGGATGCCGTTATCCTCTCCATGGAGGAGGCCTTGAACGCCCATGAACTGATCAAGGTCAAGTTCATCGATTTCAAGGAGAAAGAGTCCAAGCTGGCCATCTCCGAAGAGCTGCGGGAGCGTACAGATAGCGTCCTTGCCGGCATGATCGGCCACATGGCCATCTATTACCGAGCTCAGAAAGATCCGAAAAAACGGCAGATCAAGGTGCCGAATACGCGCAAAGACATACCCGCCTGATTATAGGGCGAAGTGATGGATATAAAAAAAACAGGCGAGTGGCACCAGGGTGCTTCTCGCCTGTTTTTGTTTTTGAGCACAAAATAAGGTAACCACTCAGCTCAATATTGCCTCCGGCGGCCCTGCCGGGGGCCAAACTTTTGAAAAGTTTGATAAACAGGAGGGGCAACCGGAAAGTCTTTGCGGCGCTTTTTTCAAAAAGCGACCCGCCGGAGGCACGCTTTTAAATCTTTTCATCAGGAGGCGTTGGCGCATGCCTCATCAAATCGAGCCTTCAGGTAAGCCACCTTCTCTTCTTCAAATTCATCCATATCAAAGCAGTAGCCGTCACTCCCTTTCAGACCTTCGGGAATCAGGTCCCCCTCTTCATCGGGGTCGGTGATCATGTCACCGTAAAAGCAGACGGAGAGCCAGCGCTCGCTTGGGTCGTCGTCAATCACATCCACCATCACGAAAAGATCCCGCTCGGTCTGGGCGGCGTGGCGTGCCCTGAGGGAGTAGCTGACACCAGGGCGGCTGTTGAAATCGAGGGTGACCCCATCGCTGGCTTCGAGGTGGCTCTTGAGGCTGAGAAAGGCCTCCTTGATTCGTGTGTCGTTATCTGTCCAGCTCTCGGCAAAGGCGTTGACGGCGTCAAGAATGGTTGGGTCTGTCATGGGACGGCTCCTTACGTGGGTGTGTGGCCGGCGGAGAGGTAAGGCCGGTCTGTCGCTGAGTTCTTGGTTTGTAAAGGGGGAGTATAGGAGATGGGTTGCCGCTGTGTCAAGATTCGGCATCCGTGCCGAGGAGGGCACCGATGGTCACACGGTTGCGGCCGTTGTTCTTGGACGAGTAAAGAAAGTTGTCTGCGGTGACGAGGAGGTTGCGGACAGTGATCAGGCTGGGCGGTTCACCGGGGCCGAAGCCCGTTCCTCCGAAGCTCGCTGTGATAAAAAGGGCGTCTCCGCTGGTCTTGATGGGGGTCTCTTCAACGGTTCTGCGAAGGCGCTCTCCGATCTCCTTGGCCCCGTCGACGCCCGTTTCGGGCAAGACGATTAAAAACTCCTCTCCGCCAAATCGAACCACCCAGTCGATATCGGCCCGAATACACCCCATCAGGCACGCCACAAACCCCTTGAGCACTTCGTCACCGACGGTGTGGCCGTACCGGTCGTTTACCCGCTTGAAGTGGTCGATATCACACATGAGAAGGGAGAGGCTTCGTTTGTAACGCTGGGCTGTGCGGATCTCTTTTTTTAGCTGCACATCCATGTAATTGCGGTTGTAACAGCCCGTAAGGGCATCGGTGATGGAGAGGGTTCGGATCTCGTCGTTGGCCTTTTTGAGGGAGCCGATGATGCGCCGCAGGTTTTTTGTGAGTTGGGCACGTTCCAGGTGGACCCGCAAGCGGGCGATGAGCTCTTCCTTTACAAAGGGCTTTACCAGATAATCCGTGGCCCCAACCTTGAACATCTCCAGAAGGAGCTTGTGGTCTGAGATGGCGGTGAGAAAGATGATGGGCAGATCGGTGAGCCCTAAGTCCCGGCGCAGCTTCAGGCAGAGGGTATCCCCCCCCATCTTTGGCATCCTCAGGTCGGTGATCACAATGTCGATTTTCAGATGCATTTTTTCCATGAAGCCGAAGGCGTCGTCCCCGTCGGTGCACTCAAACACCGTGAGGCCCTCGCGCCTTAGAGGTTCCGCTGAGATACGCCGGGCCATCTGGCTGTCGTCCACCACCAGGGCTGTCAACCCGATGAGGCGCTTGTTGGGCCGGACAATGTTGTTGACCGCTTTGAGGACATCTCCGCGGTAGAAGGGTTTGGCCAGAAAATCAGCCGCCCCGACCTCAAACCCTTTCTGCCGCTCTTCAAGGGTGTCGTTTTCCGTGATGAAGATTACGGGCAGATGACCCGTAGGGCTCTGGGCATAGTACTTCGCATACTCGGGCTCAGAGAGGGTCTTGCAGAGAGAAAAACCATCCCGGTCCGGCAAGTCTGTTTCCAGCGTGATGAGGTCCGGCACCTCACGGGTGACCATTTCAAGGGCTGCTTCGGCGGTGCTTGCCTCCAGAACCGTGTAGTTGTGTTCCTGAAGCTCCCTTAAAATCATTTTCCGAAAGTCGTCACGTTGATCCACAATCAGAATTTTGGGTGGGCTGTATGCCATGGCAGATATCTGAAGTTTTGGTTGCTGTCTGGGGCGAGCCGGAAAGCGTCAGGCAACGTCCGGCCGGAGCCCGAGCTTATCGGGTGCAGCCCCTGTGGGTTGGGGCGGTTGCGAGAGAATATCGCAGGACGTGTCGCGTCAAAAGGAGATGGGGCGTGATGAAATAACCTGTGAAATAAGTGTGTTGATTTAACTTACTATGCCCTATGCCCCGGGAGACGTCAAGGGCGACCCCCACTGCTCCGTTGATGTCCCGGGATTTCCGGTGTATATGGATAACCAGTCGGAAGAAAAAGACAATCCCGTATGGGTTTTTTGAAAAGGGAAGACCATGGATCAGAGGTTGCTTGAGAAAGCCGGGTACACGGAGAACCTCTACTGGGCGTTTCAGACCTTCGTCCGGCATGAGATGTGGCATGGGGAGTGGGTCGATATCGGGGCCCTGGTGCGAATGGAGGCAGACGCTCCGGCCATGGTGGCGGAGCTGAAAGAGCGGTTTGGGTCAAGGGACTTTTTACCCCGCCCCCTGGACCCGGTCGTGACGTCGAAAGGCATGGGGTATTGCCTGGATCCGGTCGATCAGGTCCTCTGGGTATCTCTGGTGCAGGCCCTGGGCCCTGCCATGGAAGAGGGCATGCCCCAGTGGAGCTACGGTAGTCGCCTGAACCGTTCGGAGTGGATTGACCGCAGTGGTGGCCTGCCCCGGTACCAGCAGGGGTGGCATCGAAGGACCTCTGCTCGGATCTATCGCCACCCCACGCGGGTGTGGCCCGCCTACCGGCGTCATATTCTCCAGGCAGCCCGGGCCATGACCGGCCTTCAAAGTGAGTTTGATATTCCCGGCTTTTTTCGGGGGGAAGAGGGGCGCATTCTCCTGCCGGACTCGACGCCCTACCTCTCCGGCCCCAGAGATGGCGGGCCGGCCAGCCGCCTCCATTGGGCCTGCTTCAACGTGGACATGTCCCGGGTAGACGGCGTTCAGGCGGCGTCACGCGGGGTGGCGTTCGTATCGCCCCGTATCGGAGAAGAGGCAGCCTCTGTCCTCACCCGAATGCTTGGTTTTTCGTGGAAAAACAAAGACGAAGGCCCCCATCCCCTTCCTGCCGAATTGGCTGTGTCCGGGTTTCTCTCCAATGTTGCCATGCTTCCCCTGGACAGTGCCGTCATGCCGACCCTTGAATCCGAGGGGATGACCGGTTCTGTGGCCCATTTCCGTTTCGATACCGAGCACATTGTCATTGCACGGGAGCAAAGCCATTTGTCCCGATGGCTTGATGCGTATGACGCCCTGCTGGCTGAAAAGAATCTCGGGACCATTCGCAAGGACACCCTGTTGCCCCTCGGGTTGAGACGATCGGCGTCTGCAGAACGTTCCGGAAGCCCCGATCACGGGGTGCGGCTGGATGCCATCAACCCCCTTCCGGAGGTGACCCGTCCTGTTGAGGCCATGGCATCCATTCACAATACCGACTACACCCTCCTGGATCGATCCGGAAAACGAGAGCACATAAACCGGCTCGAGACCCTTCTTCTGGATCCCTTTCCGGGGACCGGTGTGTCTGAACGGCTGCGCATCGACTTTTCTTCAGTGCTTCTCTCCCGAAGGGCGGCGGATGCCTCGGAGCCCGATCACGCCGGGGCCTGCTCCTTTGAGCGGTCCACCGACAGCAGCACCGCAGGAGAGTCGGCCCGTCTTCTCTACCGAGAGCGGATGACCTCGGTGCGCCAGAGGCAGCGCACGCTTCTGGTGCTTCTGGAGGCGGCGGAACGCCACCCGGAGATACCCGCTCTCTGGAGCCGGGCTTTGGGGCACATGCGGCGAAGCGGCTTTAACTCCCTGGCCCCCTTGTTGGATCGTCTTCCCCTCCACGAAGAGTACGGCCCCTACATTGTAGCCCTGCTTACCGTTCGCATGGCACGGGAGGTGGGGACCTGTGTTCGTATCCTGCTTGGCTCCCACCGTCCCGAAGGGGAGAGGGAGGGCGCCCGGGTGTTCCTGGACGCCGTGGCACGGGAGGGCATGGCTTTGAAAGGCGGTGGTGAGCCCTTTGTGGTCGCGGCACAAAAATCCCTCGGAGAGGCCCTGGAGGCCGCACGGGAGGTCTTGGGGGAGAAGGGGTGTCCCCTGCTTAACATGGAAGACGGGCCGCAGGTCGCAGACCCCAAAGGCGTTGCCGCCTTTCGGCTCTTTATGGAGCGGGACCAGACCGAGGCGCGCATGCCGTCCACACCCTGTCGGGCCGAGGCCACAGCAGCATCAGGTGGTCTTCTCCTGAGCGACTGGGTGACGGGGTTGAAACCGGATTCGGCAGAGCTCTTTGACCCCCGTGCCTCCGAGTGGACCGCCCTTTTCATCGCACGGGAGGCGTGTCATCGGATGCTGGCACAAGGGGCACGGTTTCTATCCCCCGAAGAGGTGTTTATTCCCGAAAGCTGGGGGGACGAATACGGAGGGATACCCTCCTGGGAGATGTGGCGCAAGCAGGTGGCCGAGGCACCTCCGCAAGTATCCGAGGCCTTTGTTGGGGAGGCCTCGCCCACCATGGTGGACGGGCTGGGAGAGACGCAAGGGGAGTGGCTTGCCACGCGCAGCCTGGCCCTGATTCTTTTGGGCACGTTGCGCCGCCGTTTTGAGCTCCCGGGGTACCTTGCCCATCCCTTTGGGTACCTGACGGATGTTCCCAGTCACCGGCTTGTGGAGTCCCTTTCCATATCATCCGGTACCCGCAGGCTTCTTTTGGGGGTTCTGGAGCCCCGGCAACTGGAAACCCTGGTGCTGCGACGGGAGGGCATCGATCCCGGCGGGGATGATGCCCACCTGGATCCTCCGGTTTGTGGGGATCTCACGAGCTTTCTCTATTTTGTCGAGGAGGCCATGAAAACCCTGGAGCGCCATCAGGCCGGGGGGCGCACCCATCATCCGAGGCAGCTGATTCCCGTGTCCATGATTCATCACGCCACTGCGGCAAGGGACCTTCACGGCGGAGATTACCAGCCCACGTTGCGGGTGGGGTTTATCCAGACCACCACCGATGCCAGGGCCGCCTGGCAGGGGGGCCCGCGGATGAGTCGGGCCGAAGGAGATCGGGCCTGGCACCAGATTCGGGAAGGGTTTCGTATTCTTACCCATGCAGGGCCCAGGCCCTCCTTTATTGTGCTGCCGGAGCTGGCCCTGCCGGTGCATCGGCTGGAGAGCCTCAAGCGTCTCTCCATTCGAAGTGGGGTTGCGGTGGTCACAGGGGTGGACTACCTGGTGAACCCGGATCTAAAGCAGGTGCGCAACCGGGCGGTGGTGACCGTGCCGCGTCACTGGCCATACCCTCGTCAGGCAGGTCGGTGCAGCACCTTCTGGTTCGGCAAGAGCTTTATGGCGCCGCCGGAGCAGATCGGTATCGACAAGAGCGGGAATGCCTTTGTGCCCGATCCGGCGGTCTGGATCATCGATGCCGGAGCCTATGGACGCATCGGGGTCTG
>Ga0070728_10002285_pt1 | contig 24411 bp, 24 predicted proteins | sample tdDd471_FD_66723 | JGI IMG/M metagenome (GOLD analysis project Ga0070728, IMG submission 66723) | Marine sediment microbial communities from the Atlantic coast under amendment with organic carbon and nitrate - tdDd47.1 | ecosystem: Environmental > Aquatic > Marine > Coastal > Sediment | place...
AAGACTCCAGTCAGGTTTCTTTACCTTTTATCAAGAAATAAATCTTATAATATAAATAAACTTAAAAGAGGATTGATGTTTATCAATCCTCTTTTTTTATTTTTGAAGAAACAAATCACCTCTTGGAAATTTACAAGTCTCTTAAACTCGATTTAAATTTTAAAACGGTTGTTACCATAGGCACTTTTGATGGTGTTCATATAGGGCACCGAAAAATTATTGAACGCTTGGTTCAAACTGCCAAAAAAAGCCAATTACATTCGGTAGTCCTAACCTTTTTCCCTCATCCAAGAATGGTCTTGCAAAAAGATGCCAACATCAAACTTATAAATACCATTGAGGAGCGCAGTAGGATTCTGGAACAACTTGGGTTGGATGTGTTGGTCATTAAAAAGTTCACCAAAGATTTCTCACGATTAACAGCAGAAGCTTTTGTTTCCGAAATATTGGTGAAACAACTTCAAGTTAAAAAAATCATTATTGGTTACGACCACCATTTTGGAAGAAATAGAACGGCCAATATAGACGATTTAAAGGCTTTTGGAAACATGTACGATTTTGAAGTAGAAGAAATTTCCGCTCAAGATATCAACGAAGTATCGGTTAGTTCCACAAAAATTAGAAAAGCACTAAACAGTGGCGACTTAAAGACTGCCAATAAATATTTAGGCGCCAATTACATACTCTCCGGAAAGGTTGTAAAAGGAAAAGGCCTTGGAAACACCCTTGGGTTTCCTACTGCAAACATACACATTAAAGAATCCTATAAACTCATTCCAAAACATGGTGTTTATATTGTAAAAGCTACCATTAAATCACAAACTGTTTTTGGTATGATGAATATTGGTACCAACCCAACCGTAGATAGCAACAACCAGCAATCCATAGAAGTACATTTTTTTAATTTCAACGAAGCTATTTATAACAAAAACTTGGTAATTGAACTATTGGATAGAATCAGGGACGAAAAAAAATTCGATTCCTTGGATCATTTAAAAAACCAGCTACATAAGGATAAGAAAACGGCCTTGCTATATATAGAACAATTCCATGCTCAATAAATTACTCTTTAAACATATAGACAATAGTTCCTTAATAGTTTTTAGGATTATTTTTGGACTTTTGTGTTTTTTAGAGTCGGTTGGAGCCATTTTTACAGGTTGGATTAAAAGAACCCTTATTGAACCTGAATTCACCTTTTCATTTATAGGTCTGGAATGGTTACAACCCCTTCCAGGCAATTGGATGTACGCGTATTACGTAGTTATGGGCGTTTTTGGTTTGTTAATCATGATAGGTTATAAATATCGGTTTAGTACCATTATGTTTACCATACTTTGGGCTGGAACTTATTTCATGCAGAAGGCTTCTTATAACAATCACTATTATTTATTGATCTTATTAAGTGGGATCATGGTGTTTCAACCAGCAAACACCTATTACTCCCTAGATGCCAAAAAAAATCCAGGCATCCAACAAATAGCCCTGCCAAATTGGTGTCGTTTGCTATTTATTCTGCAAATGTTTATAGTCTATACCTATGGAGCCATTGCCAAGATATACCCAGATTGGTTGGATACCACGTTTATAGAGATTTTAATGAAAAGCAAACAACATTACATACTTATAGGCGACTTGTTGCAACAAAAATGGGTACATTATTTTTTGGCTTATGGTGGTATTTTATTTGATGGGTTGATTATTCCTTTGTTGCTATATAAACCCACTAGGAAATGGGCATTTTTTGCATCCATATTCTTTCATTTGTTTAACTCCATTGTGTTTCAGGTTGGGATTTTCCCTTATTTATCGTTGGCATTCGCACTGTTCTTTTTCGAGCCAAAAACCATCCATCATATCTTCTTAAAAAAGAAACCGTTTTACAATGAAAATGAGATTATTGTTCCTGCATATAAACGCATCTTGATAACCTTAGGCGCTGTGTATTTTATTATCCAGATAGCTCTTCCGTTAAGACATCATTTTATAGAAGACAATGTGCTGTGGACCGAAGAAGGTCACAGGATGTCTTGGCGCATGATGCTGCGTTCCAAACAGGGATTTGCTATTTATAAAGTGGTTAACAATAAAACAAAAAAACCAACCATCATTCAACTTAACGACTATTTGACCAATAAACAAATTCATTTGGTATCCACAAAACCAGATGTGATTTGGCAATTTTCACAACGATTAAAGGATATCTATGCCAAAAAAGGGGAAGAAGACATTTCTGTATATGTAGATTGTAAAATCAGCATCAATGGATCCCCTTACAAACAACTTATCAATCCAGAGGTGGATTTAACCTCTGTAACATGGGATCCGTTTAAACATTGCGAATGGATTATGCCACAACCAAAACTGTGAGATAAAAAAGTCTTAAGCGCTAAAAAAGCAAAGGAAATATTACAGCCATTAAAAGCCAGCTTTCTATCCCTTTCACACAAAGTGCTTGCCTGTCTTTCTAATCATGTATCATTTTTATTTCTAAAGAGCCAACAATTAAACCTTGCAAGAAGGATTAAATATCTTGGCAATTCCTTAAATTTGTCGCTTAAATTTCATAAAACATGTTACAAGTACCTTTTATTAGAGAAAACAAAGAAGACGTCATTAAAAGATTAGCCGTTAGAAATATAGACGCTAGCCAAATGATAGAAGACGTTATTTCTTTAGATGAAGACAGAAGACACACCCAAACACTCTTAGATAATGCCTTGGCAGAATCCAATACCTTGTCCAAAGAAATAGGGAACTTGTTTAAATCGGGAAAAGCTTCAGAAGCCAATGTTTTAAAAGAAAAAACCATCGAACTTAAAGAAACCACCAAATCTTTAACCGAAACGCTAAACGAAAAAGTTGAAGCTTTAAACCAAGTATTGTATAAAATCCCAAACATACCTCATCTTTCTGTACCAAAAGGAAGCACAGAAGATGATAACGAAATTGTTTTTAGTGAAGGGACCATCCCATTGTTGCATGAAGAAGCACTGCCACATTGGGAATTGGCCAAAAAATACGATATCATAGATTTTGAGTTGGGCAACAAAATCACTGGAGCTGGTTTTCCAGTTTACAAAGGAAAAGGAGCCAGATTACAACGTGCCTTAATTGCTTATTTTTTAGATAAGAATACAGCTGCTGGATATACCGAATATCAATTACCTCATTTGGTAAACGAAGCTTCAGGTTTTGGCACAGGACAACTGCCAGACAAAGAAGGTCAAATGTACCATGTTACAGAAGACAACTTATACTTGATTCCTACAGCAGAAGTACCTGGAACCAATATTTTTAGGGATGTTATTTTAAACGAATCCGATCTACCTATTGGAATTACAGGTTACACACCTTGTTTTAGAAGAGAAGCCGGAAGCTATGGTGCCCACGTAAGAGGTTTAAACCGTTTGCATCAATTTGATAAGGTGGAAATATTACGTGTGGAACATCCAGAGCGTTCCTATCAAGCTTTGAACGAGATGGTAGAACATGTAAAAACCATTTTAAAGGAATTGAAATTGCCATACAGGATTTTAAGGCTTTGTGGTGGCGATATTGGGTTTACTGCTGCACTAACCTTCGATTTTGAAGTGTTTTCAACAGCTCAAGATAGATGGTTGGAAATCTCATCTGTGTCCAATTTTGAAACCTTTCAAGCCAACAGACTGAAACTTCGTTTTAAAAATTCTGAAGGAAAAAACGAATTGGCACATACCTTAAACGGAAGTTCTTTGGCTTTACCAAGAGTGCTTGCAGGCATTTTAGAGAATTGCCAAACCAATGATGGTATTGTAATTCCTGAAGTTTTAGTACCATATACTGGATTCAAAATAATTAATTAAACCTGTAGGATTATTCCTATTTTATCGATAAAACGCTAAAAACGAACGTTGTTTAACGAATTTTTAGCGTTTTGTTTTGTTTTTTAAATTATTTTTTTCAAGTTAGTACTCCCAAACAAAAAACCTACTTATAATGAAAAATGTGATTCGTATTTTTCTCCTTCTTGCCTTAGTGGTATTAGCAAGTAAAGTTTTGTTTTCAGATTTTCATTTACCAAGTTCCGAAAACAAGACATTAACTGTTGCTGCCACTAAATAATGATTTGGTAATTATTATTGCCCCAATCGAGTAATTGAATCATGTTAAGTAAACAAGATTAATAGCACATTTATTTTGGTTGGTAAAATGCCTGAAGTTTCTTCGGGCATTTTTTTTATCCTGTAAAAGAATGGCCTTTTTCATTTAAGCATCTTAAATCATTCTTAAAAATAAGGTTTCATACAGGTTCTAAAAACCACTTTTGTTATATTTACACAAAGCAATGCCATGAGGTTTCTATTTGTTATAAGTTTTTTATGTTGTTTCAACATGTTTTCGCAAGAAGATATTGTTGCTGCTGAATATTATAAAAATGGTGATTTTGAAAAAGCCTTACTCTCCTATAAAAAGCTCTACAACAAGTCGCCCAACAACAACACCTATTTGCTGCAGTTAGTGAAATCCCTTCAGCAATTGGAGAAATACCAAGAAGCAGAAACCTTGCTTTTAGAGCAGATTTCCAGAGTTAATTACCCACCTTTATTAATTGAATTAGGCTATAATTATCAGTTACAAAACAATATCATAAACGCTGAAACATATTACGAAAGTGCCTTAAAAACCATAGACCAAAATCCAAATTTTGTATTTGTAGTTGGAAAGGCTTTCGAAGACAGGTCTTTGCTGGACCAAGCCATTACTGCCTATGAAAAAGCCATGGTGTTAAAACCGGATTTAAATTTTAATGTGCAATTGGCTCGTATTTATGGCGATCAAGGAAATGTGGAAAAAATGTTTGAAAGCTATTTGAATTTTGTGGAGCTGAATGACTCTTATATAAACACCATAAAAAGGGCTTTTAGTGAATTTATAAGTGAAAACAGCGACAACAAAAACAATGTGTTGCTAAAACGCATCTTATTGAAAAAAATTCAAACAGACCAAAATTTATTATGGAACGAAATGCTAAGCTGGCTTTTTGTACAACAAAAAGATTACAACAAAGCATTTACACAAGAAAAAGCCATGTTTTTTAGACAACCGGAAAGCTTAGACAGGATTGAGGAACTGGCACATATAGCTTTGGCAGATAAGGCCTATCAAGTGGCTCTGGACATCTTTACCTACCTAACCGAAACAGCCCAAGATCTTGACACCAAGCTTAAAGCATATTACAATCTTATTGAAATTAAAACCCAACTTGCAACCAAAGAAGAATACAACAGTATTTTAAGTGAATACAAAGCTATTTTTGACACTTATGGCACACATACAAAAACACTATTCATACAAATTTCTTACGCGCATTTTTTAGCATTTTACAAACATGAACCCAATCAGGCTGTTTCTGTTTTAAAACAAAGCTTGGAACTGCCATTAAACTCCTTTCAAGAAGCTGGTGTTAAATTGGAACTTGGTGATGTTTTGGTGTTACAGGAAAAGTTTAACGAAGCCCTTATTTATTACACCCAAGTACAACGCAATTTAAAAAACAGTACCTTGTCCCAAGAAGCTCGATATAAAGTGGCAAAAACCAGTTATTACAAAGGCGATTTTAAATGGGCAGAATCTCAGCTTAAAATTTTAAAGTCCTCCACTTCACAATTAATTGCCAACGATGCCTTGGACCTCATGTTGCTTATTACAGACAATAAATACGAAGATTCCACACAAACTGCTTTAAAACTTTATGCCAAAGCAGATTTAATGGCTTTCCAGAACCAAACAGATAATGCCATTGAACTTTTAGATGAGATTTTAACCAATCACAAAGGAAAAACCATAGAAGACCAAGCCCTATTTAAGCAGGCTCAATTGTTCGAAAAGAATCAGGAATACCATAGAGCCGAAGCAAATTACCAAGCCATTATTACCAATTTTAGTGATGATATCTTAGCAGACGACGCCTATTTTTTTCTAGCAGAATTATATAGAAAAAAACTGAATCATCCTGAAAAAGCCCAAGAACTATACGAAAAAATAGTTTTTAACTATCAAGACAGCATTTATTTTGTGGATGCCAGAAACAACTTTAGGTCACTGCGAGGTGATGCCATTAATTAATTCTTTTTACAATAAAATAATACACCTTTTGTAAAAACTCATCCAACATGTAAAGTTAATGATAGCTGAAACCAACAGACTTATAATTTCAAAACTAACTCTAGAGGATGCCTCTTTTATTCTAGAGCTTACAAACACACCTCATTTTATAAAATATGTTGGCAACAAAAACCTGAAAACTCTTGAAGACGCAAAAAACTATTTAAAAGAAGGCACTCTTAAAAGTTACAAGAACTTTGGGTTTGGGTTTTATAAATTGCAGCTTAAACAGGAACAAAACAAAACCATTGGTACTTGTGGCTTGGTAAAAAGAGAACAATTGGATCATGTGGACATTGGTTTTGCCATGTTGCCAGGTTATGAAGGGAAAGGATTTGGCTTGGAGGCTTCCAAAGAGATTTTAAAACTGGCCAAAAACACCTTTAAGCTCACTAGAATTTTGGCCATTACATTGCCAACAAATTCAAATTCCATCAAGTTATTGGAAAAATTAGGCTTAACTTATGAAAAAAGGGTAAAACCTTTTGAAGATGATGAAGAACTTCTGTTATTTGCAAAGGATTTACATTAAAATTCCAAGTTCCAATGCCTTATTAAAACCATTTAAAATTTATAATTTTAGCATTGTGATTCAAATAGGCACCTTTAACTTTAGACACTTATACTTTTAAAAATGATTATTTACAACGTTACCATAAACATAGAAGAAAACATACACGATGAGTGGCTAAATTGGATTAAGGAACACATTCCTCAAGTTTTGGCAACAGGTAAATTTACAGATGCCAAATTAACCCGTGTACTGGTGGAGCAAGATATTGAAGGGTTTACCTACTCCATTCAATATAGAGCAAAATCCAGGGAAGATTTAGAAGCATATTACCAGCATCATGCAGATAGATTAAGACAAGATGGCTTAAAACGCTTTGCAGACAAAATGCTGGCTTTTAGAACCGAATTGGAAATTATAGACGAATATTCCGTGACTTTTAACCCTTAAAACAAAAAACACTGTGTCCAAAGACCATCAAGTAAAAGCAAAAAAACATTTAGGACAGCATTTTTTAAACGATGAATCTGTGGCAGAAAAAATAGCTAACACCTTATCGTTTCAAGGCTATAAGCACGTATTGGAAATTGGGCCAGGAATGGGCGTTTTAACAAAATACCTACTTCAAAAAGACACCATTACACATGTTATAGAAATAGATACAGAATCTGTAGAATATCTTAAAAACAACTATTTAAATTTAGCAAATAGGGTTATAGAGCAGGACTTTTTAAAATTCGATTTAAACCAGGTGTTCAATAACGAACCCTTTGCCATTATTGGTAATTATCCATATAACATTTCAACCCAAATTGTGTTTAAAACCCTAGAAATGCGAGACCAAATCCCTGAATTTTCCGGGATGTTTCAAAAAGAAGTTGCACAACGTATTTGCTCAAAAGAAGGCAGTAAAGTCTATGGCATTTTATCTGTGTTAACCCAAGCCTTTTACCATGCCGAATACTTGTTTACAGTACCTCCACATGTATTCAATCCGCCACCAAAGGTAGATTCTGGCGTCTTGCTATTAAAACGTAAAGAAAACTTCACGCTTCCCTGTGACGAAACCTTACTTTTTAAAGTGGTTAAAACAGGGTTTCAACAACGAAGAAAAACACTTCGCAACAGTTTAAAAACTTTTAATTTATCCGATAATTTAAAAGCAAATAGTATCTTTGACAAACGTCCAGAACAATTATCAGTACAAGAGTTTATAGAACTTACGCTATTAATTGAAAACGATATTAATCCATAAAGCTTTTGTTTTTTCAACAAAGTGAAACGACAAGAAACCTCATGTCTGAAGAAAAAGAAAACATACAATTTGAATTAACCGATGAGCTTATTGAGCAAGTTGAACAACTTATCGAAACAAAAAACGATAAGGAACTTCAACAATTACTCAAAGGCTTTCATTATGCTGATATTGCCGAAATTTTAGATGAAGTCAATCTAGAGGAGGCTATGTATGTGATTAAACTTCTGGATTCCGAGACCACCTCTGATGTGTTGATGGAACTGGATGAGGACAACAGGGAAAAGGTCCTTAAAAACCTCTCAGCCAAAGAGATTGCTGAAGAAATTGAGGAATTGGACACAGATGATGCTGCCGATATTATAGCTGAACTTCCAGAAGAAAGACAACAAGAGGTTATCTCTCAAATCCTGGACGAAGAGCACAAAGCAGAAATCACCGAATTATTGGCCTACGACGAAGATACAGCTGGTGGTTTGATGGCCAAAGAGCTGGTAAAAGTTTTCGAAACCTGGACAGTTGCAGGCTGTTTACGTAGAATTAGAGGTCAAGCCAAAGATGTAAGAAGGGTTCACTCCATTTATGTGGTAAACAAACAAAACAAATTAATTGGCAGGTTGTCTTTAAAAGATTTAATAGTTGCCAAAAGCGATCAAAAAATTGCAGATATCTACATTAAAAGTGTGGATTATGTTAAAGTGGATGAAGATGTGGAAGAAGTGGCAAGGGTCATGCAAAAATACGATTTGGAAGCCATTCCAGTTGTTGATGAAGACATGGTGCTTCTTGGCCGAATTACCATTGATGACATTGTGGATGTAATAAGGGATGAAGCAGATAAAGATTATCAAATGGCTGCAGGTATTTCCAGGGATGTAGAAGCAGATGATAGTATCTGGAAATTAACCATAGCGCGCTTGCCTTGGTTGCTTATTGGCATGTTTGGTGGCTTGGGAGCTGCAAGCATTATCGAGCATTTTAACCAAAGCATGGGAAGTTTTATCGTGCTTTTAAGTTTTGTACCACTTATTCAAGCAACTGCTGGGAATGTTGGTGTACAGTCTTCTGCCATTGTGGTTCAAGGGCTTGCTAACGATAGTGTGGATGGCAACATTTTAAAGCGCCTATTTAAAGAATTTATTTTGGGTTTGGTTAATGGATTTGCCATTGCGTTAATAGGTTTGGGCATTACACACTTTGTGTTTGGAACACCATATATTGTTTCCATTACCATAGCCATTGCATTGGTTGCTGTTATTATTATGGCAGCACTTATAGGTACCTTTATTCCTATATTTTTAGACAAAAGAGGGATTGATCCAGCTGTGGCCACAGGACCTTTTATTACCACAAGCAACGATGTTTTTGGAATTCTTACCTACTTTTTAATTGCCAAACTAATTTTAGGGTTTTAATGATGAAAATCCTCCATCTAGATACCAATCATCCCTTGCTTATAAAGCAGCTCAACGAGTTGGGATTTCAAAACCACCAAGAGTACACTGCTTCAAAAAAAGATATTGAAACTATCATTTCAAATTACGATGGAATAATTATCAGAAGTCGCTTTACCATAGATAAAACGTTTTTGGATGCAGCAAAAAACTTAAAGTTTATTGGAAGGGTTGGTGCTGGTTTAGAAAATATAGATTGTGATTATGCCGAAAAAAAAGGGGTTATTTTAATTTCCGCTCCAGAAGGCAATAGCAATGCCGTAGGCGAACATACCTTAGCTTTGCTCCTATCCTTATTCAACAAGCTCAACAAAGCCGATAGTGAAATTCGTGAAGGTAAATGGTTACGTGAGGACAATAGAGGCTTGGAACTCGATGGGAAAACCGTTGGAATTATAGGATATGGCAACATGGGAAAAGCTTTTGCAAAAAAACTGAGAGGTTTTGATGTTGATGTGCTATGTTACGACATTAAAGCCAACGTAGGAGATAAAAATGCCAAACAAGTGTCTTTAGCAACATTTCAAGAACAAGCAGATGTTGTAAGTTTGCATACGCCACAAACAGAACTGACCAAAAAAATGGTAAATTCTAAATTTATCCATGCATTTAATAAGCCCTTTTGGTTATTAAATACAGCTCGTGGTAAAAGTGTTGTAACAAACGATTTGGTTTCGGCTTTAAAAACAGGAAAAATTTTAGGAGCTGGATTGGATGTTTTGGAATACGAAAAAGCCTCATTTGAGAATTTATTTAAAAATAACGATGAAAACATGCCAGAGGCATTTCGATATTTAATTCAAGCACAAAATGTAATCTTAACACCTCATGTAGCTGGATGGACTGTTGAAAGCAAGGAAAAATTGGCCCAAACCATTGTAGATAAAATAAAAGCTATCCCAAAACTTCGAAATTGTTAACTATACAACCTAAAGGAAACAAAACACATGCAATACCAAGCAAATTCACCAGAAGATTATATAAGTCAAGCACCTGAAGCGAGACAAGAGGCCTTAAAAAAACTAAGGGAAACCATTAAAACCAACCTTCCAAAAGGGTTTGAAGAAGGCATACAATATGGGATGATTGGTTATTATGTTCCACATAGCATGTATCCAGATGGCTATCATTGCTCACCAAAGGAACCTTTGCCTTTTATGAGTTTTGCATCGCAAAAAAACTCCATCAACCTGTATCATAGTGGTATTTATGCTGTTCCGGAAATACACGATTGGTTTGTTAGCGAATATCCAAAACACTGTAAACGAAAATTGGATATGGGAAAAAGCTGTATTCGTTTTAAAAAACCCGAAGAGATTCCCTTCGAGCTTATTGCAGAACTATCCCAAAAGATGACTGTGGAAGATTGGGTTCAGGTTTATGAACAAACCATTAAAAAATAACATGCTGCAAGGTTTTTTTACCTTTTAGGTATTCAAAAAAAATATTTACTAATATGAGGTTTCCTCCTTCCTGTCTATAGGCAGGTTGTTCTGGAAATTAAAAAATAATGTTCAAAATGAAAAAACGCGTTACAGGAATAGGTGGTTTATTTTTTAAAACCAAAGACCCCAAAGCCACCAAAGAATGGTACCAGAAGCATCTTGGGTTTAATACAGACGATTACGGCTGTACCTTTTGGTGGAAAGACCAAGATGGCAAGGATTGTTCCACACAATGGAGTCCTTTTCCAGAGGAAAGCAACTATTATGAACCTTCAAAAAAAGATTTCATGTTTAATTATCGTGTAGAAAATTTACACGAATTAATGACTGCCTTAAAAGCAGAAGGTGTCACTATTGTTGGAAACATAGAAGAATATGAATATGGTAAATTTGGTTGGATCCTGGATAACGATGGCAATAAAATAGAATTATGGGAACCTATTGATAAAGCCTTTCAATAACATATAAAAAGCTGTCGCTTGTTTTTAGTTTTAACTTAAATTAAAAGCATAACTCCTTAATTTTCATTATCTTTAGTAGGCAAAATTCTAAATTTTAAAATCATGTCTGAAGAAAATAAAAATTTTGAAGATGGCACCTATCAAAATGGTCCAAAATATTCGAATGAGGTTTTAAAAGATGGCAAAACCATAGCCATTATAGCACACATGACCATCATTGGATGGCTAATTGCGTTTGTAATGAACCATAATGCCAAAAATGCCTATGCTTCATTTTATATTAGGCAATCCCTTGGCATCATGTTAGGCATCTTAATCTTTAGCTTTGTGCCTGTTATAGGATGGATTGTAAATGTTGGGTTTTTTATTTTATGGATTATTAGCTTAATTGGTTCCTTAAGTGGCGAATTGAGACATATTCCTTTTTTGGGAAACCAATTTCAGGAATGGTTTCATTCCTTTTAGGCATTTAATTTTCCAATGTAGGTTGGTAATCCAAAGGAAGTGCATCTCCTATTCGTTGATTACCCATACTCCCAAAAAATGTTATCGCTTTTACAGGAGAATGGTTGCCAAAACTATCAACATAGAAGCATTCAATATCTTCATTTGGGATAATTTTTGAAAAACTACCAAATATATCCGAAACAAGAATTGGTCTAAATAAGCAGACTTCTTTTGAGTTTGAATCTTCGGTATCATTTACATTTAAAGAATATCTTGGAGCTACTTCTTCGTTTTTGTAAAAAAACTTAAATCCTTGTTCATGTAAACTATCTGAATAAATGGCTCTCATAAAATGCAATACAGAACCTTGATATGCTAGATTTCGTCTTTTTTTGTTTTTCTCAATAGAATTTTCATTGAGATCTTTATAAAATGAAGTGCCTTTATAATATACTGTACCAGGTTTATAAACAATACTTGTGGTATTTCTTATGGAATTTACCAGTGTATCTTTAACATAGTCAATATCAAATTCCTGTAAATCGTATGTAATTTCATAATCTAAATACTTGTTTAAAATACGAATTGGGGTTTTTGAAGATGCTGATAATTTTTTTATTGTTATATCATACTCTAATATAATATCGTCTTCATTCAAAATCTCACACGACTTGGCTTGTTTAGACTCTCCTAAGAAGTGCTTTTTAAACTCATTCAATTTTCGCTTTTGAGACCAAGCTTCTTTGTCATCTTCAGAACGATCTTTTTTTCTTGACTTTTTGTCTTTGGAGCTTAAAAACACTTCGTTTAAAACACTTACTTCTTCTTCTAAATAAAATTTATAAACCTTATCTTCAATATAATTATTCTGTACTATTTTTTTATACCCTAAAAATGAAACCACTAAAGATGTGCGAATATCTTCGTTTAGGTCAATTTTAAAAAGACCTTTACTATTTGTAATCGTTCCTCTAGTTGTATTATTAAAATAAACTGTAACCCCTTCCATAGGTTCTTGGGTTGCTTTATTATAAACAATACCAGAAACTTGCTGAGCTCTTAAACTAAAAATTCCTAAAAACAGAAAAAGAGAGATAACTATTTTAAAGTTATTGTTTTCCATAGAGATGAATAAATTAAGGACGTTTTATGACTCATTTTGCTCAGATAGCTTTTGTTCCAATTCAGCCTGGAATTCTTCCATAACAGGTTTTACAGTACTTTCCGGTAAGTCGGCAATTTTTATGTACATCAAGCCATCCACCGAATTGTTAAACAAAGGATCCACATTAAAGGCTACCAATTTGGCATTTTGTTTGATGTATTTTTTAAGCAATACTGGCAATCGCAAAGCACCTGGTTCTACCTCATCTATAATTTTGTCAAACTTGTTTAAATCGGCTTCGGTTTCATCAAAAACAAAGTCTTTATCTGCATCTTTCAGTTTTACTTTAAACTCTTTTTTTGGATGCACATATTGTGCAATGTATGGATCGTAATAATGAGATTTCATAAACTCAATCATTAACGATTTTGAGAAATTTGAAAACTGGTTGCTAATACTTACTCCACCTATTAAAAATTTGTGTTCAGGATAACGCAACGTAGTGTGTACTATGCCTTTCCATAGCAAAAATAATGGCATGGGTTTTTGTTGATATTCTTTTATTATAAAGGCTCGACCCATTTCTATGGATTCGCTCATCATTTTAAACAATTCCGGCTCAAACCTAAATAAATCCTGAAGGTAAAATCCGTCTATCCCATATTTGGCATAAATCTCAGAGCCTAATCCCATTCTGTATGCACCAGCTACAAGCTGTTGATCGCTGTCCCAAAGAAACATATGGTGGTAATAGGTATCAAAAGTATCTAGGTCTATGGCTTCATTTGTACCTTCACCAACTTCCCTAAAAGTAATTTCACGCAATCTGCCTATTTCCCTTAAAATGTTCGGTATTTCGGTAGATGTGGCCAAAAACACCTCGTAATTCTTGCTTTGCAACAACCTACAATCTCCTTTTCTTAATGCTTCCACCTCTTGGTTCATGATGTCTTTTGAAATTGGCGTTACAATTCGTTTTGGTGGTTTTGGCACTTTTAAGGTGGATGAGATATTGCTTAATAAATTTCCTTTTTCATCAAACGAATTGGAAAGCATATAGGTTTTTTTTCTAATGAATTCTGAAAATTCATCAAGACTTTGATGTTCCTTTTGGTCTGCAACCGAAATTGGCCTTCCTATTCTTACTTTTATGGTTCTACGTTTTTGAGTTAGCAATTCCGATGGCAGCTTTGCCGTTCTAAACGTATCGCTAATCTTGGATAACTTATAAAAAAGTGTGCTGTTTTTGGCATGGAAATATATTGGTACTACAGGTACTTCGGCTTTTTGAATAAGCTTCATGGCTGCTTCTTCCCAAGGTTTGTCTACCAATAATTTCCCGTCTCTATAAGTAGAAACTTCACCAGCTGGAAACACACCAAGTGGATGCCCTTCTTGCAAGTGTTTTATCGCATTTTTAAAACCTGCAATACTGGATTTAACATCCTTCCTGTCTTCAAAAGGATTTACTGGCATAATGTAAGGTTTTAATGGCTCTATTCTATGAAGAAGGAAATTGGCTATAATTTTAAAATCTTCTCGTTGTTCCAGCATTAATTTTAAAAGCAAAATGCCATCAATCCCGCCAAGTGGATGATTGGAAACCGTAATGTAAGCGCCATCTTTTGGCAATCGTTTTAAATCTTCTTCCGGGATTTCGAATTTAATTTGGAATTCGTGCAAAATACCATTTAAAAAATCTACCTTTTCAAGGTGTTTGTTTCTGTTGTAAATATCGTTTAGGGTAGATATTTTAAGCACTTTCATAAGTATCCATCCAATAAACGTCCCTACAAATCCGTAAGAATCCAATTGTATGGCTTTAGCCACTTCTTTGGCCGACACCAATCCTGTATCTGGTTGCTTTGTCATGAATACAAATGTAATGAAAATGTTTATTTAGTAACTATTTGCATGGTTTCGTGCGTTAATTGTTTCAGTAACACTTCCTTATCTTTTTCCAACTGTTTTATAGCTAGTTCATTATAATGCCTTATGGTGTATAAGGATACGTTTTCCGTACAGGTTACTTTAAACTTTGCTTTTAAGTGTTGTAATAACTTTTCCAGGTTTTTATACATATTGTCCACACATACCGAAAAACTGATGGCAGAATTTTGAATCACGTCCACCTTCATTTTATATAAGTGCAACAATTTGAAAATCTCGCTGATATTATCCTCCACTATGTATGAGAAATCCAAAGAAGACAAGGAAATCAGCACCTGGTTTTTCTTTACGATAAAACATGGAATCTGTGGATCCAGTCCTGCTTCCTTACAAACCATGGTGCCTTTGTTTTCTGGTTGTAAAAACGATTTTACAAACAAAGGAATTTCTTTTCGTTGCAAAGGCTGCAAGGTTTTGGGATGAATTACGGAAGCCCCATAAAAAGCCAACTCTATGGCTTCTCTATACGATATTTTGTTTAACAACTGGGCATTTTCAAAATACCTTGGATCGGCATTTAAAACACCTGGAACATCTTTCCAAATAGTCACGCTTTGGGCATTTAAGCAGTAGGCAAAAATAGCAGCTGTATAGTCACTACCTTCTCGTCCTAAAGTAGTTGTAAAATTGTTGGCATCACTACCTAAAAACCCTTGAGTGATGTTTAACTGGGTTCTGTTAAATTGCGTTGCAATACGCTCTTGAGATGCTTCCCAATCTACATGGGCACTTCTATAATAATTGTCTGTTTTTATAAAGTCCCTAACATCCAACCACTGGTTTTTCAAGCCCACGTCGTTTAAATACTCACTAACAATGGTTGTGGAAACCAATTCTCCATAACCAATGACCTGATCGTAAACAAAATTATAATCTGGCGATTTATTTCTGTCCATAAAAGCTGTTAGCTCATTAAACAAAGCTGTTATTTTTTTATATACAGCGTGTTGCTCATTGTCAAACAGGTCCAACAAAATACCATTGTGAAATTTTATAACCTCTTGAAGTGAACTTTGAAGTTCGCCTTTGTTATCAAAGTAATTGGCAATAACATTTTCCAAGGCATTGGTGGTTTTTCCCATGGCAGAAACCACCACCAAGGTATTTTTATATCCAGTTTTATTTAAAACATTTACTAAGTTTTTTACGCCTTTGGCATCTTTAACCGATGCTCCTCCAAATTTAAATACTTGCATTACAATTTTGATAAATATGCTTTAATTCCTTTTTCGTTTAAGTGCACCACATCCCAATCCCGCATCACGTTGGCTCCTTTCTTTTCATAAAATGCTATGGCTGGTTCATTCCAGTCCAATACCTCCCAACTTATACGCTTTACCCCTAACTGGTTGCCATATCTTACGACTTCATTTAACAACAAGGTTCCAATATTATGACCTCTCATGTTCTGGCTCACAATTAAATCTTCCAAATGCAACACAGGGCCTTTCCAGGTGGAATAACGTTTGTAAACCAAAGCGATTCCTTGAATTTTTTCAGCTACTTCTGCTACAAAACATTCAAATTCTGGTTGTTCCTTAAAACCATCACGCTGTAAATCTGCAACAGAAATTTCCACAGCATCTGGTTCCTTCTCAAACACTGCCAATTCCTTAATTAATTTAAGAACAGCAGCCATATCTTCTTTTTTCGCTTTACGAATAGAGATTTTCATAAAAAAAATTTGGGATAAAGATAGTTTAAAGTTGCTTATTATCTCATATTTATCTTTTTTGAAAACGTTATAGTTTGTTAAAAAATACGATATTTGCAATACAATCAACATACTAAAACTTCATGTCTAGAAAAAATCAAACTTTAGGAGAATTTATTATTGAAAATCAAGCCTCTTTTAAATATACTTCTGGAGAATTGTCTCGACTTATCAACTCCATTCGTTTAGCAGCCAAGGTAGTTAACCACGAAGTGAACAAAGCTGGACTGGTAGATATTATTGGTGCTGCTGGAGACACAAACATTCAAGGGGAAGACCAACAAAAACTAGACGTGTATGCCAATGAGAAGTTTATTCAAACTTTAAAAAACAGAAATATTGTTTGTGGTATAGCCAGTGAAGAAGAAGATGATTTTATTACCATTAATAGTCAAGACGAAAACAACCAAAACAAATATATTGTTTTAATAGATCCTTTGGATGGCTCTTCAAACATTGATGTCAATGTCTCTGTTGGAACTATCTTTTCCGTATACAGACGTGTAACTCCAGTTGGAACTCCAGTAACCATCGAGGATTTTCTTCAGGAAGGCAACAAACAGGTTGCTGCTGGATATGTGGTTTATGGCACTTCAACCATGTTGGTTTATACCACTGGAGATGGCGTGAATGGTTTTACGCTCAATCCTGCCATTGGCACCTTCTATTTATCGCATCCAAAAATGACCTTTCCTGAAAATGGCAGAATTTATTCAGTAAACGAAGGAAATTATATTCATTTCCCTCAAGGTGTTAAGGATTACATTAAGTATTGCCAAATGGAAGAAGGCGACAGACCTTATACCAGCAGATACATTGGGTCCTTGGTATCAGATTTTCATAGAAACATGATTAAAGGTGGTATTTATCTGTACCCAAAAAGCTCCAAAAATTCCAATGGAAAACTACGCTTGCTTTACGAATGTAACCCAATGGCTTTTTTGGCCGAACAAGCCAAAGGCAAAGCCAGCGATGGTTTTAATAGAATTATGGATATAAAACCAACCGAATTGCACCAACGTGTTCCTTTTTTCTGTGGCAGTAAAAACATGGTGGAAAAAGCCGAAGAGTTTATGAGAAACGCCAAATAAACCTTTTACATATTGCATAAAAAAAGCGAATGGCACTACAGGTTCCATTCGCTTTTTTTTATCTTAAAATAGATGTTGTTATCTATTCATGTTTCTTATTTCTTCAGAAAAAGTATCTAAATCCACACCATTGCTTACCAAAGTCAATGCTTTGTCCACAACATACTTTACGTTGTCTGGACTAAAGCCCAAACCAACTGCTATTTTTTTAAGAACAATCTCTTCGCTGTCCCCTTTAATGTGATCTACATAAACCATTCTTGCCAAATCGTATAAACGCTCCAAACGTCTTTCGTAAGATGTAGGAGGGTTAATTGGGTGAGACTGGTAGTCTTTTAAGATGGTTTTATACTCGTCTTCACTAATATCCAAATTACGAGCCAAACGGTCTAAAAACGCTTTCTCATCATCTGTAATAATTCCATCGTCCATAGCCACTCTAACTATAGCTGCAAAGTGGTCTGCGTTACGTTGTTTAAATCCGCTATCAAATAAATCTAAAAATGACATATAATCTTGTTTTTTAAAGTGCTGCAAATATAATCAAAGATACTACCTTTTAAAATATAAACTTTGCTTTTTTTAACTCTACAAACCAACATGGCATTCAAGAAATAAATTCCGGTCATATTAAATAGGAAACTTTATATTTGCACTGCTAAGAATCATGGATTCATTAAAATAAATTGTCTTGAGTAAAACTGTTCTCTCGCAAACATATGCACAGGCTTTGCAAACGCAAAATCTGCAATCTGCTATTGCCCAAAATCAAAGTAAAACACATTTAAAAGGCCTTGTAGGCTCATCGTTGTCCTTTGTTTTAACTGAAACATTCAAGCAAGCAAACAAACCTTTTCTGCTTGTTTTTAACGATAAAGAAGAAGCTGCTTTTTACCTCAACGATTTGGAGGTATTACTGAACGATAAAGACGTGCTTTTTTATCCTGGAAGTTACAGAAGACCTTACCAAATAGAAGAAACAGACAATGCCAATGTGCTTTTAAGGGCAGAAGTTTTGAACCGAATAAATTCCCGAAAAAAACCAGCTATTATTGTTACATATCCAGATGCACTTTTTGAAAAAGTTGTGACAAGGAAAGAGTTGGAACGAAATACGCTAAAAATTTCGATCAACGATAAGTTGTCCATAGACTTTGTAAACGAAGTCCTGTTTGAATACAAATTCAAACGTGTGGATTTTGTAACCGAACCAGGAGAATTTTCAGTTCGTGGTGGTATCGTGGATGTCTTTTCTTTTAGTCACGACGAACCTTATAGAATTGAGTTTTTTGGAGACGATGTGGATAGTATTCGAACTTTTGATGTGGAAACACAGCTATCTACAGAACAAATCAAGAAAATTAACATCATTCCCAATGTAGCCAACAAACTTTTGGAAGAAAGCAGACAAGGTTTTTTAAATTATATCGCTTCCAAAACGGTCATTTTTACCAAAAACAGCGATATCTTGTTTTCTAGAATAGACGATTTTTTTGAAAAAGCCGTAGAAGCCTTTAAAAATCTATCATCGGAATTAAAACATGCAGAGCCTGACGAATTGTTTTGCAATTCAACATTATTAAAAAAGCAGTTATTGGATTTTACCTTGGTGGAATTTGGGTCACAAGCTGTGTTTGGTCATTCAGGGCAGGGCGAAGAGTCACAAACCGTTCAATTTAACACCTCTCCACAACCATCCTTTAACAAACAGTTCAACTTATTAATTGAAAACCTCAACACCAATCACGAGAATGGTTATACCAACTACATAGCTTGTGTTAGCGAGCAGCAGGCCAAACGTTTTCATGATATTTTTGAAGATTTGGAGGAACAGGTACATTACAAAACCATTGTACTTTCCCTTTACCAAGGTTTTATAGACAAGGATTATAAAATAGCTTGTTATACAGACCACCAAATTTTTGAGCGTTATCATAAATTTCACCTAAAAAATGGCTATGCCAAAAAGCAAGCCATTACCCTAAAAGAACTTACAAACCTGGAGATTGGCGATTATGTCACACATATAGACCATGGAATTGGCAGGTTTGGTGGTTTGCAAAAAATAGATGTTGAAGGAAAAAAACAAGAAGCGATAAAATTGGTATATGGAGAACGGGACATCTTGTATTTAAGTATTCATTCGCTACATAAAATCACAAAATTCAATGGTAAGGATGGCAAACCTCCAAAAATTTACAAATTAGGGTCTGCTGCCTGGAAAAACCTCAAGCAAAAAACCAAATCCAGAGTCAAGGAAATTGCTTTTAACCTAATTCAGGTTTATGCCAAAAGAAAATTGGAAAAAGGATACCAATACCATCCAGACAGTCACATGCAACTGGAATTGGAATCTTCGTTTATCTACGAAGACACGCCAGACCAAATCACTGCCACTGCAGACATAAAGGCTGATATGGAAAGTGAAAGACCCATGGACCGATTGGTTTGTGGCGATGTTGGTTTTGGTAAAACAGAAGTCGCCATTCGTGCTGCTTTTAAAGCCGTTGACAACGGGAAGCAAGTTGCTGTTTTGGTACCTACAACCATTTTGGCCTATCAACATTCCAGAACCTTTAAAGAACGTTTAAAAGATTTTCCTGTAACAGTGGATTATTTAAACCGTTTTAGAACTGCCAAAGAAAAACGGGAAACCTTGGAACAGTTGGAAAATGGTCAAGTGGACATTATTATTGGAACCCATCAGTTAGTAAATAAAAATGTAAAGTTTAAGGATCTGGGCTTATTGATAGTTGATGAGGAACAAAAATTTGGAGTGGCTGTAAAAGACAAATTAAAAACCCTTAAAGAACAGGTGGATGTGCTTACCTTAACAGCAACGCCAATCCCTAGAACCCTTCAGTTTAGTTTAATGGCAGCCAGGGATTTATCGGTTATCACAACACCTCCACCAAACCGTTATCCTATAGAGAGTCATGTAATACGTTTTAACGAAGAAACCATAAGGGACGCCATTACTTACGAAATACAACGTGGTGGACAAATTTTCTTTATCCACAATCGCATAGAGAACATCAAGGAAGTGGCAGGAATGGTTCAACGTTTGGTACCAGATGCCAAAATTGGGATTGGCCATGGACAAATGGAAGGTAAAAAACTGGAACAACTGATGCTCGCTTTTATAAATGGCGAATTTGATGTTTTAATTAGTACCACTATTGTGGAAAGCGGTTTGGATGTGCCAAATGCCAACACCATTTTTATTAACAATGCCAATAATTTTGGTTTAAGCGATTTACACCAAATGCGTGGACGTGTGGGACGAAGCAATAAAAAAGCTTTTTGCTACTTTATTACACCAGAATATGTAGCCATGACTGAAGATGCCAGAAAACGAATGACAGCATTGGAACAATTTTCAGAACTTGGCAGTGGTTTTAATATTGCCATGAAGGATTTGGAAATTCGTGGTGCAGGAGATTTATTGGGTGGCGAACAAAGTGGGTTTATTAATGATATTGGTTTTGACACTTATCAAAAAATATTGAATGAAGCCATTGAGGAATTGAAGGAAAATGAGTTTAAAGACTTATATAAAGACGATGGCAAAGAAAAAGAATATGTAAAAGATGTAACCATCGACTCTGATATTGAGATGCTTTTTCCAGACGATTATGTGAACAATATTTCTGAACGTTTAAACCTTTACACACAACTTAACAACCTAAAAACCGAAGAGGAAATTCAAAAATTCGAGACTGAAATCATAGATCGTTTTGGTGAATTACCAACCCAAGTAGTGGATTTGTTCAACAGTGTTCGGGTAAAATGGCTTGCCACTAAAATGGGTCTTGAAAAAGTAGTGATGAAACAAGGCAAACTCATTGGTTATTTTATAACCGATCAGAAAAGTGGTTTTTATCAAAGCAATGGTTTCACAAAAATTTTACAATACATCCAATCGCATCCTGGAGCTTGTAAAATGAAAGAAAAACAAACCAGAAACGGTTTGCGTTTGTTGCTTACTTTCGAAAACATTAAGACCGTAAAACAGGCTCTGGCAGTTTTAAGGCCTATTGTCAACTAATTTATGAGGTTCGTATTTATTTGATAAAGTTTTCACATTCTTCTTTGCCAATAAAAAGTGTGAGAGTTAAAAGTGGTAAAATGCATTTTCATAATGTGTAAGCTCTTCTGTGGATTTGTTTTTTATAATGGCAATTATATCAAAACGTGTTTCAAGAGGAATATCATTTTCAACAAGATAGGCGTCCATTGCTTTAACAAGAAGCTTAATTTTTCCTTTGCTTACAAAGCTATGAGGATCGCCAAACACATCAGAGTTTCTGGTTTTCACCTCTACACATACAATACAATCGCCTGTTGGTGTTTTGGCAATTATATCTACTTCGGCTTTGTCGTAAAAGTAATTACGCTCCAGAATTTCATAGCCTTTTTTTAACAGGTATTCTGTTGCCAATTGTTCTCCCCATTCGCCAAGTTCGTTGTGATATGCCATTCCAGTTCCCTTGAATCAGAAATTGCTTTCCGTTAATTAAACCATTTTATCAGTCTCTTGCTAAAGATAACCATCTCTCACTCATTTAACAATATTTCAAATTAAAAAGTAAATCGTACAATAAGTAGTACTTTTGTGTTTTCATCAAAAGCGCTGAACATGGCTACCATTAAATGTCCAAATTGTGGGATTTACAATACCAACAGAGATTATTGTGAGCATTGTGGCACAGTATTGTCCTATAAGATAAGACGCGAACTCGCTTTAAAAAAGGAGAAAGAAGAGCGTTTAAAACAAGAAGCATTAAAAGAAAAGAAACCAGCTTTTTTTGAAAAATATATAAATCATCGTTTTCTAATAGTTAGAATTGGAGCTAAAATTATCCGTTCTATTTGGCTTGTTTTTATGGCAATTGGGATGTTTATAGCTTGGCTAGTTTCAGCCATTGCAGCATGAAAATCTTAAAAAATCATATCTTTTTAATTCTTTGCTTTTTTGCTTTTTTAATTTATTTGGCAAACAAGTTCTCTTTACCTCTTCCTAATTGGGTGTATTTTTATGTAAATGATTTATTATGCATGCCTATTGTGCTAGGTTTAAGTTTGGCAATACTACGTTTAAAAAAAAAAACGGAAAGCATTTATGTACCTTTGGGTATTATTTTATTAATGACAGCATATTATGCCTTTTATTTTGAATGGCTTATGCCACAACTCCATACGCGATATACAGGAGATTTAATTGATGTGTTTCTTTATTTTTTTGGCGCTATTTTATTTTTTTTCTTTCAGAAAAAATTGTTTTAATAACAACTTACAGGCTTCATCCTTCAGGATGGGACGATAATATTATGGCTCAAAAACAACCGTTGTTTTATCCTTCTCAACGGTCATTTCAATGGTTCTCCCTAAAATCATGGCACGATTATCAGTTTCGTGTCCAGCTGGCATGTTAAAGGCAATCGGAAGATTATATTCTGCAAGGGCATCTAAGATAAGCTGTTCAATGGACGTTCCCCAAAGGGTTGTATTTTTTCTCAATTTGCTCATATCGCCAACCAAAACACCTGCACAATTATCAAAATAACCTGCTCGCTTTAAACTTTGTAACATCCTGTCTATATGATATTTATACTCTCCTATTTCTTCAATAAACAAAATTTTTCCACTAGTATCAATACTCGTTTTAGAACCTAACATGGTATGCAACATGGTTAAATTTCCACCAATCAAAGGAGCTGTAACCGTTCCAGTTCTATTATAATCGGAACCCTTAAGCGTATAACTTATTGGTTCTCCAAAAATGGCTTTCTTAAAAGTTGAAATAGAATCTTCCATATCTTTTAAATTCTTGGTCAAACTGGTACACATTAAGGCATGGATGCTTTCAAACCCTTCGTTGTGAAATTGATTGTGCAAGGCAGTAATATCGCTATAACCTATAAGCCATTTAGGGTTTTCCCTAAATTTTGAAAAGTTTAATTTATCTAAAATCCTAACGGTTCCATAACCTCCTCGAGCACACCAAATGGCACTTATGGTTGGGTCGTCCATCGCTTGTTGAAAATCTTCGTACCTTTCAGCATCCGTTCCTGCAAAATGATTGTTTTGATTAAAAACATGCTTCCCAACCACTACGTTCAAGCCCCAACTTTTTAGTAAATCTGTTGCTTGTTGGACTTCACCCAATCTGTTCTTTAAAATTCCTGAAGGAGCAACAATAGCAACTGTATCGCCAGCTTTTAAATATGGAGGTTGTATCAAAACTTGAGTTTTATAAGTTAGTGCTTCTTGAGCTGAAAGTGTTGTTTTTCCAAAGAAAAAAACCAAACAGAACAAACATAATAGGCATGTGTTTTTTATCATATGGTAAATGTACATTTTTTTTATAAATCGCTTTTAAAATGTGTACTTTTGTAATCTTAAAAAAAACAATTTTTTGTCATTTTAGAGACTGTGTTTAACATGACATAATTCAAAATATATGAATCAACCAAAAAAACCTGCCTCGTCGGCAAGCAGGTATACCATAACAGCTGCTTTACCTTACACAAATGGCCCAATTCATATTGGTCATCTGGCAGGTGTTTATGTGCCTGCAGATATTTACGCACGCTATTTAAGATTAACAGGAAACGATGTGGCTTTTATTTGTGGAAGCGACGAACATGGCGTTCCCATTACCATTAAAGCAAAGAAAGAAGGGGTTTCCCCTCAGGATATTGTAGATAAATATCATGCCATTATAAAAAAATCGTTCGAGGATTTTGGGATTTCTTTGGACAATTATTCCAGAACATCGGCAAAAATTCATCACGAGACAGCTTCAGGATTTTTTACAACACTTTACAA
>Ga0070728_10002287_pt1 | contig 24395 bp, 18 predicted proteins | sample tdDd471_FD_66723 | JGI IMG/M metagenome (GOLD analysis project Ga0070728, IMG submission 66723) | Marine sediment microbial communities from the Atlantic coast under amendment with organic carbon and nitrate - tdDd47.1 | ecosystem: Environmental > Aquatic > Marine > Coastal > Sediment | place...
TCATTCACATCACTTGCTCTCTTTATGAAACGAAATCTTATCATCCTGCGATTATCATAAATTACAAGCCAGAATATTCAACTATTATCACTTAAATGCTGATAATCACTTTGTGACTTATCTGATTTGGGGTGTGGTTTTGATGAATAGAAAAGCCCGACATAGGTAATCCGTCCTATCTATCGCAAGCTTACGATTGAAAACTGGTGATTATGATATGATTGGATTAATAAAGTTTCAGAAAAATGTAGAACAATTTACGAAGAATTGCTAGTTTAGAGATAAGTATGTTAGTATTAATTTATTAATGCATTACTAAATATTATGTAATGTCCAATGTGTTATAATTTTGAGTAATAATAGGTAACAGGTGGAAAATGAAATTGCGTGATCTTATCTATATGATTTTTGTAGTACAACTGACAATTATTGTCAGTGCGCAAGCCACTGAATGTCCTGTTGATTTCGACAGTGCCTTAATAACAGCTAACGGCATTTGTTTGGGTACAGGACGTAATCAAGTTTGCTATGGCAACAATGACGTAAATCTGATGTCCTACGACGAAGCCTCAATTGATTTCAACGCACCTGGTGATCTTGCAGATATCAACAAAATTAGAACTTTATCGTTAAGTGCTTTGGATGTTGAAAGCGGTCAATGGGGGATTGCGATCATGCGATTGCTTGCTAACCTTGATCCATCGCAATCTGAGGATGTTACGGTAGTATTGTACGGGGATGTAGAAATTGAAGATGCTTCCAATAATCCTGCTGTACAAATCGTTACTGCTACGACCTATTCAAATCTAAGACGATTACCAAATAGTAGTACCCCTGTGATGGATTCGGTTGCGCCAGACGATATTGTCCATATAACTGGTCGATTGCAAGATAATTCATGGGTTCGAGTCGTGAATCCACAAACTAATATAGTAGGATGGATGGCATCGAGTTTACTGAACAATATTGATTTTGATACTCTTGATATTGTGGATGCGCGTGAGCCTTATTTTGCACCGATGCAAGCTTTTTATTTCCAGAGTGGTGCAGATTCGGTTGATTGTGCTGACGTGCCAAGAGACGGTATTATTGTGCAAACGCCAGAAGGATTACGCCGTGTTACATTATGGGTGAACGAAGTTACAATTGATTTCTTGCCAGGTATAGGGGCAACTGCATCTATCCAAACTGAGGCCGATGGTGCAATGTCGATTAATGTCTTAGAAGGTTCTGTTTTTGTCGGTTCTGATACTGAAGGTTATTTAGCAGTTGCTGGTTCGTCCGTCAAAGTGCATCAATCACACGATGATACGCCTGTATCCATTACTATGCCAATACCTACTAGCGCTGACGTTATCAATAGAAACCCTATCAATATATTAGACCGTGAAATTGAATTACCACAATCAGCAACTGTTGCTGAGATCGCTATAGTAAATGATTTTGCTGATGAACCTTTGACTACGGTTGATGAACCCCTCACAATAGATGATAACGTTGACTCTGATATTGTAACTGATAGTAGCTCAAATTCTAATTCTAACGTGACGAGTGATAATGAGTGTTCCGGTAATAGTTGCAATGCACCTGGGAAAAATAAAGATGACTGCCCCGGCAATAGTTGCAATGCGCCTGGGAAAAATAAAGACAAGAACAAAAAAAATAAATAGTAGTACAGCAAGTTTCTCAATCAACTTGTAGGTGTACTCTGATAGAGGTAATAATGAATTCAAATGACAACAAAAATGAAGAAAATCGAGAGCCTGAACAGCCTCTATTAGGGCAATCTGAGCAACCTAAAATTGATAATGCCCAAACATCACAAATATCACAATCAAGATCGGCAACCACACAATCCGTCGCCGAATCGATGGCACGTATCCGAAATCAAATGGGAGATAGTTACGGACAGCAAAAATCATCCATTACCTTAAATATTTTGGGTGTTGATACACCGATAACATTCTATGACAAAGTGCAAATAACGCTTGGACGTAGAAACCCTGATACGAATGAACATCCTGACGTGGATTTAAGCGGATTATCATTGAATGCGGCAGGCATATCACGTAAGCACCTTAATTTAGTGTATACATCAGGGCAATGGTTTGCTGAAGATTTGGGTAGCCGTAACGGGACATGGTTGAATAGTAAGTTGTTGATGGCTTATCAGCGATATAAATTGCATGATGGTGACCAGTTGCGAACTGGTGGTATTAGCATTATTGTGTTGATGCATACTGATGAAACTCAAAGCATGCGACCAAAGGCGATGTCCAAAATACTTTTGCCCGATCAGCTAGTATTGACGACTTCAGCTTTGGTTGATACTCAGCTGGGATTGAGTGTGGGGTACATGAAGAATCACCTTATGCCTTATATGGGTGCTGTTATTGAAATGGCACAACATGTAGATCGTGCAAAGAAACGACCCCAGCGTGAAATCTCGATTGGGTTGATAGAGTTTAATCATCCAATCATTACAGCTCGTTTGACATGTCCCCATGAAGTATTACAATTCATGAGTGGGGAGTCACTCTTGTCTACGCAACCTCCAACGATCTCTGAAGCGACAAATACATTACAAAGTACTCCTACAATTGCTGATCAGGCGAACTTATTGGCACGACAATTTGCGGACGAATATTTTCCGTTAATTACTGCTGATCAATCTTTGTTCTATCAACGGTTACTTGCTCCATTAATGGCGGTATGTATTGAGAGTGACATTCGTATTGTTATTTAAGATTTATAGCTTGGCGTACTCCGATGGCGTTTAAACCGGGACAGTCTCTCCGTGGATATTTAATACGAGAATTTGTTCAAGCTGGTGGGTTTGGAGCAATTTATAAAGCCCATCAGGATAGTATCTATCGTGACGTAGCCATTAAAGTCATAGAAAATGACCGAATCGTCAAAAATATTGACTTTATACGCCGTTTTGAAATAGAAGCTCAAATTATTGCCCGCTTAGAGCACCCTCATATTGTCCCAATCTATGACTTTTGGAGAGAACCAGATCACGCTTTTATTGTGATGCGGTGGTTAGATAGTGGTAATATTCGAGATCGGTTTTCATCTCAAATATTCCTTGATGGGAAGACCGTCGGCACTCTCATTTCGCATATTAGTTCTGCATTACATTTTGTGCATCAACATGGGATTGTGCACAGAGATATTAAACCGGATAATATTCTGGTGGATAGTGGTAATAATTATTATCTGACAGATTTTGGTATTGCTATCGACATGCAACATCGTGCTGAAATCGAAGTCGAGTTTTTGCGTATTGGCACACCGGAGTATATGTCACCTGAACAGATTTTGTATGATACTGTTACCTACAAAAGTGATATTTACGCCTTTGCGATCCTCATTTATGAAATGCTAACCTACGAAACCCCGTTTATGGCTGACAACATGGATGAGGTTTTCTTGCAACATGCAAATATGCCATTTCCTTCGGTACGAAAACTGCGCCCTGATCTACCATATGAACTGGATACGGTACTTGCTAAAGCAGCTGAGAAATCACCTGATGATCGTTATGATAGCATTTTAGAATTTGCGCAAGATCTTATGCCTTTAGTTGGAACATCGGCTTTTCCTCCAATTGCTATTCAGCCCCCTAATACTTCATCGTCAGCTATACCTGAGACAATTACACTTTCTAAACAACCAAATGTTTCTGACAAAACCACTGAGACCCGTATTGTTGAACATGGTTCGATATTCAATCGTAATCCATATAAAGGCTTAAAAGCATTTGAAGAGACTGATGCGCGGGACTTTTTTGGGCGTGATGCCATTATTCGGCTGATGGTCTCGTCTTTGCAAAAACAATTAGAGCAGAATCAATCGTCATTTATAGCAGTTGTTGGGGCAAGTGGTAGCGGGAAATCGAGCGTGGTTCGTGCAGGTGTAATTCCTTATCTTCGTAGTGGTGGGCTGAATCAGTCAAATCAATGGTTTTATATTACGATGACTCCCGGTGAGAATCCGATTACGACACTTGCCGAAAAATTGAACAGTATTTCGCTACAGGGTCAAGATGATTTTGCCGATATATTGAGGACAAATGCCTTTGACGTTGCGCGGATGATAGGTGACAGGGTCGGGCAAGAACATATCGTTTTGCTGATTGACCAATTCGAGGAAGTATTTACACAAGTTGAGAATGAAGCTGAGCGCAAAAAATTTATTGATTTGCTGGTGCGGTTGAGTCAATCGGATTTAAGAATTTCGATCATCCTGACGCTGCGGGCAGATTTTTATGATAAGCCATTGGCGTATCGTGAATTAGGTGAGCTAATTCAATCAAGTACATTTACGGTATTGCCAATGTCTGCGGATGAGTTAGAACAGGTGATTCTTGAGCCTGCAAGTTCTGTAAATTGTATTGTTCAGCCGAGTTTAGTCTCACAGCTTATTGCCGATACGATTCATCAACCGAATGCGTTGCCCTTGCTTCAATTTACGATTACGGCATTGTTTGAGAACCGAGAGGATCGGTTACTGACCTTACGTGAATATGAGGCAATGGGTCGGTTGCAAGGTTCAGTGGCACAAAGAGCAGAAACGGTACTGGTTTCATTATCAGCACATGAGCAAGAAATTGCACAACGATTGTTTCTACAATTGGTGATTTTATCGGATACTAACCAATCGGTACGTCGTCGAATTTTATGGAAAGATGCCTTACAACTGGCTGAACCTGATGAGATGGAAGCACTCATTAATTTATTTGGTAAAAATCGGTTGTTGACATTTGACCGTGATCCGATTTCACGACAACCTACGATTGAAGTTGCCCATGAGGCATTGATACAAGCATGGACACGCTTACAGATTTGGATTGCTGAAAATCGGTCTGTGTTAATGACATACAACCGGTTAGCAAGCAGTGTGAATGAGTGGTTGGTGAATGATCAAGATACAAGTTTCCTTGTGCGTGATGTTCAGCTTTTACAGTATGAGGAGATTGCTCAGAATCCGGTTATCAAACTAACGGATGACGAAAAGCAGTATCTATCCGCTAGTCAAGCGCTACGTCGTCGCAATCAACTACTCCGATATGGGGTAATGATGAGCCTTGTTTTATTAACTATCGTCTCCTTTGGGGTTTCTGTAATTGCGATAGACAAGCAAAATCAGGCGAATCTTGCCGAACAAGTAGCATTAGGTGAACGGGATAGAGCCAATAAAGAATCGGATATTTCGCAGTCGAGGGCATTGGCGGCAACTGCATTAAATTCACGTGTTGGTGGACGGGATGCCTTGTTAATGGCAATAGAGGCAAATACGATAGCTGATACATTTGAAGCGCGTGATAGCCTTGCTAATATTTTGGCTGATCACAATTGGGTGGAACGATATTATTCACAGGATGTGCCGATACGGAATTTTATGGTTTCTTCTGATTTACAAACAGTGTATACGGTAGGCGATTCGAGCCAGATATTACGATGGGATTTGAATTCATCTACATTCGAAATCCTTGCTGATTTGCCGATTATACCTATTTTAAATGCAATTGCGATTAATTCTGATGAGACAAAGATTGCTGTAGGTGGCGAAGGTGGTTATGCACTAATTGATGCTGTGACAGGTGAGACATTATTTAATGCTAGTCGTGATGCTGATGTATGGTCTTTAGGTTGGTCGTTAGATGGAACGGTCATTTATGGGGTCGATAGTATTGGGTCTGTTTTTGCATATCAATTTGCTAGTGAAACGATGCTATTTGACCTACGAGTCGGTTCAGAGGCACTTTTGGATATTGCACTCAACCCTGATGGTCAATCACTGGCAGTTGGTGGAGCGAATAATGTTATCATGGTTTTGGATGTTAGCTCAGGTGATGTGCTTTACGAATTTGAGGGTCATAGCAATTGGGTGTTATCTTTAGCCTATTCGCCTGATGGTCGATTACTGGCATCTGGTGGGGCAGATCTTAATTTGATTGTTTGGGATATGGATGATTTGAAAGCATTGGGACAGATTCCAACCCGTCATACTGATTGGATACGGCATGTCGAATTTAACTCTGATGGAACACAGATGATGACGGCAAGTGCTGATGGCACACTCAAACGTTGGGATGTTGCGACAGGGCGACAAATTAATGAAACATTATCCCGTCATACATCGTCAGTATGGTCAGCTTCATATTTGACGGATGATCATCTTTTAAGTGCTGATCGAGATGGACAACTTATTTTATGGTCTTTGTCACCGTTGCACTATCCAATGATTCGTTCTCAACAGTTAGATGAACAAATTATTGATGTACTTGCAATTGATGGTGTTCAAAAGGTGGCTATTGCAACCAATCAAAATGATGAATCTGCATCATTACTTATCATGAATCTGGACACAGGTGAAGTAATAGATGAATTGGCTTTACCAAGTTTTGTGACGAGTATGGATTATTCTGAAGGACAAAATTTATTGGCAGTTGCTGGGGTCGATCAGATGATTCGATTGGTTGATATATCAAACCCTATTGATCTAGTAGAATTGGGTGGACATGACAGCATTATTCCGGATGTTGCATTTTCATCAGATGGTCAGACATTGATTTCTGTTGATGATAGCGGCACATTGATGCGCTGGAACATATCCACGAGGATACTACTTGATGAACTTACAATTGCTGATTCGTCTGGTTTGTCGTTGGTACGATACCTTGATGACGTACATTTTATCACGGCTAGTCGCACAGGTGGATTAACGATTTGGGATGGAGAATCATTAGAACAGACTCACATCGTTGAAGATGGACATCAAGGTGTTGTCACTGATATGGTGCTTACCGATGATGGTCTAACTCTATATTCTATTGGACGTGATGGATTGGTTTTGGTATGGAATACCGAAACATGGGAGATGCAAGCTGTGTTCCCCCATATCCACACGGATTGGATTCTTGATGTTGCAATTCTTGATGCTAGAACTCTCGTAACAACAGGGCGTGATGGGACGTTAATTTTATGGGATGTTGACCGTCAGCAACCGATTGGACAACCGTTCACCTCAGCTCCATCGGATTGGGGATTATCGATATTGGTGGATGAACCGACATTAAATGCGTATAGCTTATATCGTGATGGTCAAATTATGACATGGGAATTTTTGATGCAAGATTGGCTGAAATATGGATGTAATGTCGCCAATATCGATGCTATTCCTATGACGATACAGCATTTAATGGATGATATACACTATTGTATTGGTTCTTAAAGTGATCTTATGAGACTTCTCTATGGTTGCTATTGAACATCTGTGAATGCAGAACGACAAGTTACGCGTCCAATTAATCGTTGTATTGTGATTGTACCAAATTGACGACTGTCACTACCGACCTGAGGATTGTCACTGCTGAGTACGAGCCTATTTTCTGGTGTAATCTCGGTTATGCGCTTGATGATTGATAAATCCTTATATGGATGACGTGCGAGGACAATATCGTCTAGCTTTGGGGTCGAGTTAATGTACGCTTTGGTGTCTACAAGTACGATGTCACGGGGCTGAACAGTGGGTAACATTGATTCTCCGGTTACTTGGACTCTCATCCGCTGACGAAGTAACCATAAAATCCACTCGCGCCATGAAGGGGTGGGTAGTGGTGTTGGAATGTGCTTATCTGAACTCATAATTTAGCATGATGATAGGCACACCCCAACATTCACTGGTTCTGACGATTCAAGCTACTATCTTATGAAGCTGTATAGTACTCGACATCGCGGTTTTTGGTTGCCCAGAAGATTTTGTGAATTTCTTGGATAGCTTCCATCAATTCATTCGCGTGATCTAGGTTGACTTCAACTTTGACGGTGGAGCAGAGTTTTGCTGCATTCCAGAAAGTTGTGTGTAAGTCTGGATATTGTTCCAAATGGACTGGTTTAAAGTAATCTGTCCATAAAACAAGTAATTCGGTCTTTGCCAAGTGTGCTTGTTCTTCTTTGATGGCTACGTAGCGTGATACAGTGTTGAGGTAGCTCGCCCAAGCTTGTGAGTCACCATCTGCTGGTGGATTGAGAGCCAAGATTTTCTTGGTCATAGACACTGCTGCTTCGGCGGCAATACGTGCAGAGGATGGATCATAAACACCACAAGGACCATCGCAATGGGCACTGGCTTCTTCAGCAGGAAGTTGATGAGCAAATTTAGCGATAACATCTTTCAACATGTGTCGAATTCCCTTTTTAATAATTGATCAGAACAAAACAATTTGCATTGTAATAATGCCATTTTTCATGACTAATTGCTAGGGCAATTGGTACAAAATGACCTGTCCACTAGTACAATAATCGCTTCATAATGATATGGGTGGGAAATATATGGCGAATTGATACTGATGGCCGCTCAGTAAGTGAGTGGCTTATCATTCTCAAGCTAGGCAAAGGGCGTTACAATAGCTTGGTTCTTTTTGCGTTTATCATTCACACCGCGATTGCGACGATGATAAATTTTATGACGATTTAGAGGAGTAACAATAATGACAGATTATCGTATTGAAGTAGATTCTCTAGGTGAAGTTAAAGTTCCGAAGAATGCGTTGTATGCGGCACAGACACAACGCGCGGTTGAGAACTTTCCAATCTCAGGCATGAAACCCTATCCTGCATTTATTTGGAGCATTGCGCTGATTAAACGTGCGGCGGCTGAAGTAAATAAAGACATTGGCTTGTTAGATGAAAATTTGGCTGATGCAATCATTCAGGCTGGCGATGAAATCCTCGAAGGACAACACCATGAGCATTTTGTGGTTGACCCGTTCCAAGCAGGAGCAGGAACAAGCCATAATATGAATGCTAATGAAGTGATGGCAAATCGTGCGAATCAAATTCTCGGTTATGAGATTGAAGGCAAAGATAAACCTGTTCACCCTAACGACCACGTTAATATGGCACAATCGACCAACGATACGATTCCAACAGCGATACGTTTGGGGGTCTTGTGGCGGTTTGATGAGTTGATTGAGACCTTACAACATTTTGTTGATGTGACCAACGGAAAAGCGACAGAATGGGATGATGTTGTTAAGACAGGGCGTACCCATTTACAAGACGCTGTACCTGTTCGTGTTGGGCAAGAAGTTGGTGCATGGGCAAAAGCAATCGGACGTCAAATTGAAAAAGTGACATTTGCGGCGGAAGGTCTACGTCGGTTGGGTATTGGTGGTACGGCGGCTGGGACGGGTTTAAATGCACATCCTGAATACCACAGTCGGATGATTGCAAAGTTGTCAGAATTGACAGGTATTGAATTATACGAGAGTGATAACTTATTTGAATCCATGCAGTCAATGCAAGATGCGGTATTCTTCTCGGCGGCGTTGCGTAACCTTGCAATGGACTTTACCCGTATTTCCAATGATGTTCGCTTGCTTTCGGCTGGACCAACAACAGGCATTGCAGAAATGACTGCTCCAACGGTTCAACCGGGGTCTTCGATTATGCCGGGGAAAGTGAACCCTGTGCTAGCTGAGATGATGAATCAGTCGATGTATCACATCATGGGGAACGACACCACGGTAAATTTGTGTGGTGCGGCAGGACAGTTTGAATTAAATGTGATGATGCCGATGATCTCGCATAATCTGAATGAGATGATGCAGGTGATGATTGGAGCAGTTCGTGCCTTTACGGATAAACTGGTGGCTGGACTTATGCTCAACCAAGAACGCACGGAAAGCTGGTTGTCACGGAATCCAATTTTGGTAACGGCACTTAATCCGATTATTGGCTACAACAACGGCGCGAAAGTCGCGAAAAAATGCCTAGCTGAAGGTAAGAGTGTGCGCGAAGTTGTGCTGGAATTGGGTTTGATGGAAGCCGAAGACCTTGATAAAGCACTAGATGCATATGCGATGACTGAGGGCGGGATTCGTAGTTAAGTAGAAAAATAATAACTGTATTATATGCTATGAGGGGCGATTGTCGCTCCTCTTGCGTTATTTTGAAGAGATAAATTTGAAAGCCTTTGACTAAAGATATTTCCCACACATGGACTGAATCAAGTGATTAACTATTCAAGACAAACAATTACAGCGCACCTTGCCTCTTCCCAAACGAATCCTGCACCTGAAGTTGAATGCTGGATTCCAACAAAAAATCCACTAGGTATAGGTCTTATTATCTTCCCGGGTGGTGGCTATCGCAATCTGGCAGAGCATGAAGGTGCAGGTTATGCGGAGTTTTTCTATAATGCAGGGATTGCGTGTTTTGTCGTGACCTATCGGTTGGGGTCAGATGACCATCGTCACCCCGCAATGCTTGAAGATGCGCTGGCGGCAATTGAAACCATACGGACTCAAGCCGATGATTTTGGCATTGATCCAGATAAACTCGGCGTTATTGGGTCGTCTGCCGGTGGACATCTTGCCGCACATACCCTCGTCGCATGGCAGAATTATGAGAGCCATGTTTCTTTGCAACCGAGCTTCGGAATACTATGCTATCCCGTCATTGTATCCAGTGGAGACTACGCCCATGCTGGTTCGATGCAGAATCTTGCAGGTGAGACTCCATCCGCCAAGCTACTCGATTCACTATCATGTGATAAACATGTATCCCCTCAAACACCACCGTGTTTTTTGTGGCATACAGTGGAAGATGCGTCTGTCCCAGTTGAAAACAGCTTTCTGTTTGCTAAAGCCTTACGACAACATAATGTACCGTTTGAACTGCATATCTTTGATAAGGGACGGCACGGGATGGGATTGGATACGCCATTTGATTGGTCGAATGCGTGCTTGCGCTGGATTGAAGAAACGACACAGGTATAATACTTTTGCATCAGCTTATATAATGGCTTGCGAAACCACGAGATTAAACACTAGGATGGGTATAAAAATATGACCTTTGATATAACGGGTAAGTCGCAAGAATGGATTGCGCCCACTGACCAGCTACAGGCGATGATTACCGAATTCCTTGAGATATTTGATAATCGTCCAATAAAAGATAATCAAGGGGGCGTGAATTCGATTGGGGCATTTTCGTTATGGTATTTCCTCAAGCGACATCAGCCCGAATTGATTGTGGAGAGTGGCATATGGAAGGGACAGACGACGTGGTTAATTGAACAGACCTTGCCAAATGTCGAAATTATCTGCTTTGATCCCAATCGGAAAATCCGTGAATATGAATCATCGAATGCTGAATACCCCAAAGGTGATTTTACGAAATATAGCTTTCCAAAGTTTGATCCAGATAAAGCACTGGTATTTTTTGATGACCACCAAGATGCCGTCAAACGAGTGGTTCATGCACGACGCAAGGGCTTTAAACATCTGGTATTTGATGATAATTATGCTGTTGGGGCTGGCGCACATCGTAGTGTGGCACATGGATTAGCTGAAAATGATAACATCACCGACTATTTAACGACTGTGATTGAGACCTATCAGATTTTTCCGCCGATGTTCCCCTATGATGAGCCAATTACAGGTGAGAAGATCAAGATTCAAATTCCTGCGCTTGATTTGCCCGATGACGATAGATATAAGATATTCAAAGATCACATGGCAAGTTATCGCTGGATGACATATGTCAAGCTGAATGAGAATGCGAAGACATCGTTAAGTATGACTGCGTTTGAATGGATGAATCGGAGTTTGTGATTGAAATCAAAATGTAGTTCTGTGGTGTACAAGTATCTGCGAATACACCATAGAAGGAGTTTATTTTGAAAGAAAAAACAAAAAACAGACCTAAAAATAAGATTCGGTTACGCATATCTCAAATCACAATGGTTTGTATAGGGGCTCCTATTATTTTTATTTTTCTGTATATGAGTTTGTTCTTTGTAGCGGGAATCCATGAAAGCAATTTAGCTTCAGCAATCGAACCTCCTCAATATCCCAATAGTAAATTCATTCACGGATATAAACATTGTGCGTCGGCAGGTTGTAGAAATGGCAAAGTGTACTGTTCAGCAGATGATATTCAGATTGTTGCAGAATATCTTGATGAGTTTGATAATAATTCTAAACCGACAGCCTCCAACAATACAGATGTCTATTATGTTGATTTCATTCAACCGGATCGGTTGATGGAAATATTTGAAGAAATGTTTGAAGGCGAATGGGGTGCACCATATCTCTCAATTCAATTGAGGCAAATTAATAAGGAATTTACGCATGAACAGTGTGTAAAAGGAACGCTTATCACTACCGAAGTATTTCGTTACTTACCCTAGTCGATAATAACTAAGCAAAAGAGAGTTTCTAACAAGACTATGACTGCTACATCATAGATAAATTATGCGGTGACACTCAAATAATGTTACAATCCACGCAGTAAATTAATTTTAAAGGTAAATCTAATGACAAAAATTAAAGTTGGGGTGCAGTTGCGCCCACAGCGGACTTCGTATGACGAGTATGCGGAAGCGGTGCGTCAGCTAGAAGCACTGGGAGTTGATTCGATCTGGAATTGGGATCACTTTTTCCCCTTATATGGTGAGGGTGAAGGCAATCACTTTGAAGGTTGGACATTACTAACGGCAATTGCCACGCTGACGGAAACGGTCGAAATTGGTACGCTGGTGACGTGCAATAGCTATCGTAATCCTGCATTGCTCACCCATATGGCGAATACAGTCGATCATATCAGTCATGGACGGTTGATCTTAGGCATTGGCGCGGGCTGGTATGAAAAAGATTATGATGAGTTCGGTTATGAATTTGGCACGGCGGGGAGTCGCTTGCGTGATCTAGGAGAGTCATTGCCGATCATTAAGGAACGCATGACCAAAGAAATTCCTGCGCCTGTTCGGAATCCGATTCCGATTATGATTGGTGGCGGTGGCGAAAAAGTCACGCTTAAGTTGACGGCACAATATGCGGATTTATGGAATGGATTTGGTCCTCCAGAAACATGGTTGCGAAAAAGTAATATATTGAATGATTGGTGTGCAGAAGTCGGACGCAACCCTGATGAGATTGAACGCACGGTTACGCTTGGAGATGCGGATATTCACGCTAATTTGGATGCATATGCTGAAGCAGGTGCGACACATTTTATCATGGGCATGTCGGTTCCGATTGATACAGCGACAGTCGAGACACTGGTTAATTGGCGTGATAAGGTGAATGGCTAACCGTACTTATTGACAGTTTTTGAGGAGAGGCATCAAAATTGGATAGACAACAAGCATGGGATATTGTATGTGAATTTGTAGAGTCGGATAGCTTGCGGAAGCATATGTTGTCAGTCGAGTTTGCAATGAGAGCATACGCAGAACATTATGGCGAAGACCCAGATTCATGGGGGTTAGTTGGATTATTACATGACTTCGATTGGGAGATTCATCCAACATTGGAACAACACCCGATGGATGGTGCGCCGATTTTACGTGAGCGTGGTTTGGATGAGGAAGATATTCGCACAATTTTGAGCCATGGTCCATTGGCGGCGGATGACCGTGTGACGATGCGCGATAAAGTTTTATACGCTGTTGACGAATTGACGGGCTTGATTACAGCAGTATCGCTAGTACGTCCTAGTAAAGATATACGCGATGTGAAAATTAAGAGCATCAAAAAGAAGTGGAAAGATAAGTTGTTTGCGGCGGGTGTAAATCGTCAGGATGTTGAAGATGGTTGCGAAACGCTCGGTGTGGATGTATGGGAATTCCACGTGCCGTTGGTATTAAAAGCCATGCAAGATCATGCAGCAGAATTGGAATTGGATGGTAGTAAAGCTTAACTCCCTTGGATCTTCCCCAAAGTATCTGGGGAAGATCCAGAGAGGGGTGCGCTAATAAAAGCGGACGTGAACAGGTGTTCCGATACTACCAAAATCATAGAACCACTTGGCATCTTCATTGGTCAAATTTACACAACCATGACTCATTGGCTGTCCGAAATTATTATGCCACCACGTGCCGTGTAACCCATACCCTTGATAGAAATACATCACCCATTCCACATTATCAAGTGCATAGCCAGGACCAGTCATCGTCTGAGAGCGTGTTTTGTTCCAGACTTTATAATCTCCTTGTACAGTAGGTGTAGCAGGGAGTCCCGTTGATGCAAGTGCACTGTGTTTGAGGATACTGTCTTCATATGCGTATACCATCTGTGTACTAAGTACAACGACTATTTCGCGTCCGACTCCGATTCGTGGACCGGGTTCAGTTGCGGCAGGCCGAGCAGTGTTATAAGTGGCATATGATGCACTTTGTGAAAGAATGTCTGATCCGTTTGGAATAAGAAGGGTCATCCCTGCATAGACGGTATCAGGGTTGGTGATATTGTTGACTTCGGCAAGGGCAGGCCAACTAACACCAAACCGATTTGCAATCTGTGAGAGATATTCACCAGCTTGCACGACGTATTCAACTCGTTCTTCGGTAGGCACGGGGATAATTCCTGAATCTGTTGGTGATGTCGTCGTATCGGTTGTTGCTGTAGTGGTTTCTTCTTCATCTGCTGCGGCAAGGGCTGCATCGATAATTGCTTGTGATTCCAGAAATTCTGGTGAAGCCCATATTTTTAATTCATCTCCAACGCGAATTCGATTAGGATCGACTAGACCATTAGCTTGCATAACAGCTTCGATGGTCACACCATATTGACCTGCGATTTGCGTAAGAATTTCGCCGCGTTGAATCACATGAATGATCGGTGGAGAGGCGACCAATGGATTTTCAACCACGGTATTATCGGATGCGGCTTCACCTGAAACAGCTGGCAATGTTAGACCCGGAATAATCAGTTCTTGTCCAGAATAGATACTACGAGCATCTGCGATATTATTAGCAGTTGACAATTCCTGTAAATCTACACCATATCGGAGGGCAATACGGAACAAGTTTTCACCCGGTTGGACAATGTGTGTCACCTGTTGATTGTCTTGTGCTGAGAGGGATAGAGAATAAAATGTGAACAAAAGACCAATGATGATGATTAAGCGACTATATTTCATTAAAACTGCTCCAATATTAATCGTAGTTACAATCCACTATACTGATAAAATTGAATAATGACAGAAGAAAGTGAACTTTTTCTAACACAATTTTTCGCTACAGTCTATAATTGCTGGTAAAGGTATTTGTTTGTAGAATGTTACTATATAACTTATAGCGAAGTAGTTATCTATGATTTTAAGAGTTTATCGCATAACAGACAAGTTCGGACTCGTCATCCTTAAATTGATTTCTGCCATAGGTGAATGGTTATTTGATGGCATTGGTGCCCTCACAGATATTGCAAGTGGTTTTATTGGCATTGTCGTGTCGGTGTTGATGGTCATCTTTGGGATTATGGCATCTGCCATTGCCTTGTTGCTGAATATTATTAAGCGGCTTTTACAGATTATATTTGATGTTTTTAAGAGCATTCTGTCTATATTGGGACGGTTTGTATCAGGTGTATTAGGTGTTGGTGCGGTTGGAATAAGACGCGCATCACAGACAAGTAGTGGTGTTGCTTCATCTGCTGGGCAAACAGCAAGTACATCCATGGCGCGCCGTGCTGCTCGCGCTGAGATTGATGCGGTGGTTACGGAAGACCCACTCCGAGCGCAGAATCGCTTGTTGAGTGTGGCATTTGTATTTTTGGGTGTGATTGTGATCGGGATTGTCTTGTGGGCAACGGATCCATCGCGTTCTTTTGGTGTACCTGTTGCTAATGTACCTAGTGAAAATATCGCAGGTGTGTTTAATGCGACACCCATACCGACAGCACAATCCGGTTCTGTGATTATTGCGGCATCACCTATTCCAACCGCAACTCAAATTCCGGAAGTTTTTCAGATTCGGGGCGCAATTGCTTATGTTGTGCGTGAGCGAGGGCAAGAAGACATCTGGGCAGTCAATGTCGGTTCACGTAGTCCAATACGAATTACAAATGATGTAGCGGATGAAACAAGCCCTGTATGGTCACCGCCTGATACGGGTTCAATGCGTTTGGCATATTCGTCAAATAAAGATGGTAACTGGGAAATCTACGTCTACGATTTAGATACGGAAGAATCTATCCGTATGACGTTTGATCTGTCGTATCAAGATAGTCCTAAGTGGAGTAACGACGGATTATGGCTCGTCTATGAAAGTTATCAAGGTAACAACCTTGATATTTATGCTATGCCTGTTAATGGTTCAGAAGCCCCTATACGGATTACCGATCATCCGTCTGCGGATTATTCTCCGGCATGGTCGCCAGATGGTCGTCAGATTGCGTTTGTGTCACTGCGCGAGGGTAATCAAGATATTTATGTCTTTAATTTAGATACACTCGAAACAGTTAATCTGACCAATACACCAAACCGAAATGAAAGCTATCCGGCATGGTCACCAGATGGTCGTGAATTGGCATTTAGTGCGGTTGAATTAGGACGTGATGTTATTTTTGTTCAGATGGTTAATCCATCGGCGAATGCTGAGGTTGTAGGGTATGGCCGGATGCCATCATGGTCTCCTGCTACATCATCGAAAAGCCTTGTGTTTGTTGTTGATGCTGAAGATGGTCGTTCAACCTACTTATCCGCTAGACCCTATAGTGGCGATGGTATAGCGACCGAAGTTATTTCTGTGCCTCAAGGGGCAAAATATCCGACATGGTCTGATCGCGCATTACCTGCATCATTACTTAACTCTGGCGGACTACCATTGGGTGTTGATGATGACTTATATATCGAGCAATCGAGTTCATCAACCAGTGATGTTGCATATAAGTTAAGTCCACTCAACGATGTTGATGCACCAAATGCTGTATTAAGTGATGCTGTTAATGATTCGTTTAATGCTTTAAGGTTGCGTGTTTTAGAAGCATCCGGTCAAGATTTCTTAGGTGAGTTGGAAGATACATTTTGGGTGATTGACCAATTGCCTCAACCAGGTGAAGATCGGCGGAATTGGCATAAAACGGGTCGTGCTTTTTCTATTATGAGGAATTCGATTTTAGGTTTTCCTCCTTTAATTGAGATGGTGCGCGAAGATACGGGAGTAAATACATATTGGCGTGTCTATTTGCGTGTTGCTGATGAGGCGCAGTCTGGTCAGCTTGGTAAACCTCTTAAACAATTGCCGTGGGACTTATTAAGTCGTAGTAGTGGCGATGTTGAAGCATATAATCAAGGGGGGCGCACCAAAACTGTATTGCCGACAGGATATTATATTGATTTGACAAAATTAGCTGCTGACTACGGTTGGGAATGGACTCCCGCTGGTAATGACTGGCGCGCAAATGCTAATACCATTAATTATTGGATGTTCCGTAAAACAGAAGGGCTTGATTGGTATAATGCGATGCTTGAAATCTATAACGTGAGCCAATTGGGTGGATTTGCTGCAACACCAACGCCTGTATCAATTGTTCCTACGGTTGAAGAGGACGAAGGATAATATGGGCAAACGCACATCAGGTATACCTACACTTGTTATCATGGTTTTGGTATTGGGGGGCTTTGGCTTATTGCTCCTTGCAAATTCATCACCTGTTATGCCTTTATCGGTTGCTGTTCCCACTGAAGCAGAACCTACCGCAGATATCAATGCATGGCAAGCAATCTTGAGTGCAGGCTTTGGTGAGAATAGTACTCCCTTGCCAACGATTGCTATTCCCACCAAAGCATTTGTTCCACCGACACTACCATCAAGTCAATTAGCAACGAATGCACCATTGATAGCAATAGATGTTGCCCAAAGTGTTAATTCACAGGTTGCGGATGTTGCAACACCGACGATTCCGGCTCCTACGGCAACGAATGTCGGGGATGGGATTGCAATTACGGTTGAATATGTCACTCGTGCACCGTCAGAATGGCAACCCCCACCTTTGATTCCTCCTCTCTCGCGTGATCCGTTGGGACGGGACCATTACTGGTTAACGCGCCCTGTCGATTCTAATGCGAATAATGCTGTACTCTTTTATTATCCATATGGATCGGACGGTCCAGAAAAGGATAATCCGTATCGGGTTCATCATGGAATTGATATGCCAAATCCTGAAGGACAGGCAGTTCGGGCGGCAGGTAGTGGTGTTGTTGTATGGACAGCTGATGGGCGTGTACAAGAAGAAGTTCCAATTTTTCAAAACTCACCTAGCTATGGTAATGTGATTGTGATCGAACACGACTTCGGCTATCGAGGTCAACCTATTTATACACTTTACGCTCATTTGTCAGCATCGTTGGTACAGCAGGGACAAAATGTTTCTGCAGGCGAGGTTATTGGACAGGTTGGTAGCAGTGGACGTGTGACGGGATCGCATGTGCATTTTGAAGTACGTGTGATAGAAAATGCTTATCGTTCAACATATAACCCAGCTTTGTGGATGGTACCTTATGTTGGACATGGTGTAATCGTTGGGCGAGTGGTTGATCGCGATGAGAATCTGGTCCAGGATGCTGATATTACAGTTCGTAATCGCTCAAATGGCTTGGTACAAGATACAACAACAACTTATATTCAACTGGGTACGGGTTTTGATATTAATTCTGACCCGGTATGGCAGGAAAATTTTGTGGTGGCTGATGTCCCTGCGGGGCGATATGATGTTTTGGTCACGATTGATGGCGAACGTGTGATTCGGCAAGTTGACGTTATTGAAGGTACAACAACATTTGTTGAGCTAGCTCCTGTGGAGGCTGTTAATATAGAATCAGTGACTCCGACATATGTTGAGCCATCTCCTGTGGAGGCAGTTGAAACAGAAATAGTGATTCCGACAGTTGAAAACGATGGGTAATCGTAGGTTTATACCCTATAGCGCAGTCCGCGATAATCGGCTACACTTGCTTACGAAGTTTATTGATTTGATAATAAAGGAGGACTGCTTGTATGCCAGATATAACCTTACTACGGCACAAGCGGCAAGGATTATTTATTGTTGTGCTGATTTGCACACTACTATTGAGTTTACCTCCCGTTTTTGCACAAAATGAAACTCGCGTTCTTTTAGCGGGGGTAACTGCAACAGGCACGGTGGAGGCAGACGCAAGCGCAACATCTTATGTGTTTGATGCGACAGCTGGCACAACTGCTACTTTGACTGTGACAAATGAAACTGCACAACCACTAGGATTACTCTTAAGTGATCCTGATGGTGAACCTATTGCACAAGAAATTGATACGGCGGGTGAGGGAACGATTCAGATCGAGAACGCACTATTGCCAGCGAACGGACGTTATATTGTGGTGGTTTATTTCGCGCCACAATCTGAAGAAATTGTAACAACAGAATTTGACATTAATGTTTCGTTTAATGAGATTGTAGCTCCGGTTGAACCGACAGCAACACCCGTAGCCGCTGTTGATACGCCATCTGCCCCCATTCCAGAGCAAATTTTAATTGCTAGTGGTATTGAGGTTTCATTATCATGGACGGGCGCGGCGGATATGAACTTGCAGGTTCGCGATCCTTCGGGTGGAACGTTGTATTGGGATTCTCGCGCAACGACGAATGGTGGATCATTTGGATTTGATGCAAATGGACTGTGCGAAGTCATCTCTGATAATCCTGTAGAAACTGCAACATGGGCACCAGGTTTCTTGCCGACGGGTAGCTATGAAATACTTGTCTTCTATCGTGAAGCATGTGAAGCAACTACTGGGTCTGTACCATTTACGGTAACAGTCACCGTTGACGGTGTAGAGAGTGGTTCTGTTGACGGTGTACTACTGCCACCTGTACAGCTACAAAACAGCGTCTATCTATCACGATTTGTTATTGATGGTGACGGCACAGCTACAGTCAGCTCGGGGAGTGCTTACCCTGATTCAAGTATTAACAATTTACCGAGTGGGTTTGATATTGCCACTTCACCATCAATCGCGATTGATCGTAATATTCCCGTTGTCGGAAATATCACGAATGACGAACCCTACACCGCTTACTCATTCGCGGGAGTAGCAGGCGAAATTGTTTCCATCGACTTGCAAACACAGGTTTCTAGCCTTGATACCTTGGTACAAGTTGTTGATTCAAATGGGGCCATATTACTTGGTGGTGTAAATGATGATGCTGGTGGCTCAACGGATTCGTTTATCGGTAATTTGCGCCTACCCACTGATGATACTTATACAATTATTGCAACTCGGTATGGTAAAGAATTGGGTGGTACAGAAGGTCAATATCAATTGATTTTGTCGGGTCCCTCTGACGACCTTCCACCTGAATTGACCGATTTGCAACTGCCGCAGGGTGATATTGAAGTAACCCTACTATGGAGTTCTGTTGCAGATTTGCAATTGCTGGTACGTGATCCTGTTGGTGAATCTGTGTTTGATGATGTTCCACTCATCAATAGTGGTGGTACTCTGGCAGAGAATGGTAATGTGAATTGTGTACCTGCTGAGACGCTTTCACCTGTTTCTTATATCTATTGGCCAACTGGACGGATTCGCCCTGGTACATATGAAATTGAAGTTTGGTATCAGAACGCTTGTTCAGATTTCCCACCACCAGTAGAATTTATCTTGGCGCTGGAAGTTGCTGGAGAGACCATTTTTGTTGAACGTCAAGTTCCATTGGTCGATCAACGATTTGTCACCAACTTCACAATTGATCCTTCGGGCTCAGTTGTAGCAGGTCAGGGTGGTTTCCTTGGTGGTAGTGAGACATTAACGTATCAACCAGAAATCTTGTCTGCACCTGTACTGGTTTCAGGACAACCTGTTACGGGTGTCATTACGCCGTCGAATACCTTTGATGTTTACTCATTTGAAGGAATAACAGGAGAATCAGTAACGATTCGTCTTGCTGCATCGTCACAAACACTAGATACCAACTTATTCCTGATAAGTCCAAGCGGTATCGAAATTGCTGCGAATGATGATGGTGATCCAATATCACTTGGCGCAACAGGACGTACAACAGATTCGATCCTAAGTGAGGTTATCTTGCCGGAAAACGGTCCATATACCATTATTGCGACACGGTTTGGAACAGTATATGGTGGGACAATCGGTGGATATTCCTTGACTATGAGGAAAAACTAAAGACGATTTTAAAAGGGGAGTGAAAGCTCCTCTTTTTTATTTGTGTTGAATCATTTAAAATTTTTTCTTATGGAAGTCTATACAAATCAAAAAGCCTCTGTTATTATACGCGATTGTTACAGCAAATCATGTTGAAAGTGAATATTGATGAATCGTCGTCTACTCCTATTGTTTGCCGTGCTAATTGCGATTGTATTAGCGGCATGTGCGCCACCCATTAACTTGCTTGACGAAAACAATCTAAAAGATACAAGTTTGTTGTCTGGTGAACCTTGTGAAGCTCCTTGTTGGAATGGTATTACACCCGGGGAAACAAGTTTCCGTGATGCAAAAATAATTATTGAAGATGACGAGCGTTTTGCAAATGTCGAAGAAGTTGAACCTGAAGAAGAATCCAATGCACGTTTGTTTGGATTTTCGGACGGTGAAGCGAATATTTGCTGTCAGGTATTGAGTGAAAATGGCGATGTGATTGATTCGATGCTGTTTTTCCTTGCGCCAGAGATGACCCTTGGCGAAGTCATCGAAAAATATGGCGATCCAACCTATGTCTTAGGTGAGACACCTTCCGAGGATCAAGCAATTATGTTCCTCATATACCCAGATGTTCCAATCGTGATTTATGCTTTTGTTGCTGGTGCAGCAGAGGGTGAATTATCGGATTCAAGTGAAATCATTGGTCTTTTATATCTGACCGATGTAGCGATGCAACGGCTGATTAATAATAATAGCTTCTATGATTGGGATGGCTATCAGTCCTTTGCGACTTATATTGATGAAAATTATGACTTTGTTGGTGACGAAGTAAGCTCGGTTGACGATGCTACTTCTGATGAATCGGAGTCCGATTAAAGTAATTAAACCGCAATTGACGGTACTTTGTAAGAAATTCTAATTCAAGGAGCACGGCAGAATGGCAGATCAGGTAGAAACTCAAATACAACTCGAAATCGGTGCGGAGGTCAGTGGTAAGGTAAAACACATTGGCATGTATGGCGCACTTGTGGATATTGGAACAGGACAAGATGCCTTGCTTCATATCTCTCAACTCGGTCAAGATGAGGTTCGTAAGTTTGATGAGGTTGTACAAAAAGGTGCAGACCTTACAGCTTATGTATTAAAAACACGTAAAGATGGCTATGTTGCATTAACGATGGAAAAACCACCCGCAGTACCGTGGCAGACGGTTAAAGTCGCAAGTGTCTACACGGGTAATGTCATTCGTATCGAAAACTTCGGCGTATTTGTCGATTTTGGTGCAGAACGTCCGGGAATGGTTCATGTATCAGAAATGGCAGACGGGTATGTAAAGTCACCTTCTGATGTCGTGAGTGTTGGTGATGAAGTTGAGGTGCGCGTGTTGAAGAAAAGCAATCGCCCACGTCAGATCGATTTATCCATGAAGCCTGCTGTTGAAGAAGTCGAAGCCTATAATGATCCGGAAGATGACGACATTCCAACATCAATGGCACAAGCATTCCGCCGTGCGATGGAACAACAGGATGACGAAGAAGAAGTTATAGCTAATAAAAAAGCAGCTAAACGGTCAGTTGACAAGACTCAAGATGATATTGTTGCCCGTACTTTGCGTAACGCACAATCATAATTAACATTGGGTCTAAGTATTTAGCTTAGATATATAATGCAAAGAATTTGAGGGACTTTATTAAGAGTCCCTTTTTGATTTAATCAGCTTCTTCAATTTCGGTTGTCATGTCTTTATATAGGCGATAACAGATGATTCCAAATTGGATTGTGAAGTTTGTTTCATGGGATAGACACCACGGACAGAGCGTTTCTAGCAAAATGAATTGTACATAAACGAGCCACATTGAGAACAACCATGCGAATAATCCAATGCCAAATGCCATTAATTGTCCATAGTCTTGGAAAAGTTCAATACGATTCTCAAATAAGACTATAAATCCAATGATGACATAGGTTAAAAAACCTAAATATGCAATCGGAATACCCGCAAATTCGGAGTAGACACTGTTTAATACAACTTCACAATTAAATGGTCCATTTTCGATACAAACTGATGGTACATCCGTAATTTTGAGGTAGCTTAGATAACCACTAACGAATAATCCGAATATGATGGATAGCAATTGTAGGTTGCGGATTGTGATGATTGGCTTTTTTGTATTGTCAGATAGTGTCATAATGATGTCTTTCTTTAGCTTTTTAAACTATTGGACGCAATAATAGCACAGATAATTCTGTTCCTGCGGGTACAAATGTTACATCTTCGGGGATGATGATGAGTCCATCAGCAAGCACCATCGACATAAGTGCTCCTGAGCTTTGTGTACCGGTAGATGTGGCGATGAGTTGGTTGTTGTCACGTACCAAGGTCACGCGATCATAACTTCTACGTCCATCGGATTTCATATCTTCGGCTGTAATGGCTGTTTCTAAATGGGGATGGTGGGGGAGTCCTGCCATTTTGGCAAGTGATGGACGAACAAATACCTCAAATGTAATCATGGCTGATACAGGATTTCCGGGTAAACCAAAAAATGGAATACCTTGAATTTTACCGTATGCCAATGGCTTGCCAGGGCGTAAATTTATGCGCCAAAAATCGATTTTGCCTAGCTCACTCATAACAACTTTAACAAGATCAGCAGTTCCAACAGATACACCCGCCGAACTAATTATCATATCGGGATCAAGCGCAATGGCTTCATTGTATAGTTGCCGGATTGAATCCATTGTGTCGTTGGCGATGGGTAGGCGAATCGGGATACCACCTGCAATTGTAATCAGTGAAGCAATGGTGTAACTGTTGGTATCACGAATTTTACCCGGTGTGATCGGTTGATTTATATCAACGAGTTCATCGCCTGAGGTGAGAATGACTACTTTTGGCTTACGAATTACAGCGACTTCTGTACAACCAATACCTGCTAGCATACCGATTTCAGCAGGGCGAATGACTGTTCCTCGAGTGATAACAAGTTGATTCTCTTGAATATTTTCGCCGATACGACGGATGTTTGCACCGTCGTTGGCGGGTTGTATGATATGAACGGATTCCGGTAATGGTGAGACGTCACCTTTTTGCCAATTATCAGTGGTGTGCTCAACAGGAACAATGGCAGTTGCGCCATCTGGGACTGGTGCGCCGGTCATGATACGAGCAGCTTGCCCTCTTTTTAGTTGTCCTGTCGGAGCTTTTCCTGCTGGAATATCCATCACAACCGATAATTTCACAGGATGTTGCTCACTGGCTTCTGTACTGTCTTCAAATAGAATAGCATACCCATCCATCGCAGAATTGTCGAAAGGTGGCAGATTAATAGGCGAAGAAATGTCTTCGGCAATGACACGCCCTAATGACTCGGAGAGGGGTACAGTTTCGTGGTTGAGTATTGACATCTGGTGTAGAATTTTTTCGAGTGCGATATCGACATTGAGTAGACCTGTCACAGTAT